>Ga0114922_10001123_pt1 | contig 25479 bp, 24 predicted proteins | sample AartaG_FD_100975 | JGI IMG/M metagenome (GOLD analysis project Ga0114922, IMG submission 100975) | Deep subsurface microbial communities from Aarhus Bay to uncover new lineages of life (NeLLi) - Aarhus_00045 metaG | ecosystem: Environmental > Aquatic > Marine > Oceanic > Sediment | place... | reverse complement strand
TATCCCACTCGCGGATACGTGATTCGCCTCCGGCAGGCCGGTTTCAAGAGAATCTGTATCGCACAGCCGGCAATCATCGCTATCGAAAGTCTGAAATCCAGAAAAAAGATTGCCATTATGCCCAGCGAGAACCCGACCAGAATCTCATCCAATCCATCCTGGTGAAGGGTCATGCGTGTTTTTCGTTCGATTTCTTTCAAGTCAATTCTCTGCGTCATTGAATACCTCCTTTACAGGTTGAGAGTATTTTCGCAGGAAACGGATGAATGTGACCAGCCCCCAGGGAATCAGCAGGCATCCCATTACAAGAAAGTACAGCAGTGTGCCGGTCTCTACGGCTTCAAAGTTGAGAATTGACAATACGAAGCCGCTTATTAAGGACCACAGGGCAAAAACGTAATAGCGTGCGCAGCCGGATTTGGAGCCGAAAGAGCTGAACATACCCGCCAACACCACGCCCCCCCAGACCGGAACCCATTTCATCCAGAGATTGAAATCCCGCACATCGCCGAAAAGCAAAAAGGCAACAGCCAGAACCACAACTACGATAAGCGTAATGAGAAAAATAGCTCTGAGGACTTCTTTCGGTTTGTCCGGAATTAGTTTGACATAGCCTATTCTGGGGTGCGTAAATCGCTTCCTCATAGCCATCAGCGCAGGCCCAAAAAGAATCACAGGAAGGGCTAACATGACAACCAGAACCCGTGAGAATAGGCGGGTGGATATCGCCACCATACAGATGCCCATTACAAGCTCCAAAAGACCATCCTGCTGGCTATCCCTAAAGGCTTTCGTTTCTATTTCTTTCAAGTTGATTTGTTGTTTCATTATTTATAACCTTAAAAAAGCTAATTTGTATTGCATATCGGTTTGTGCAACAAACTAATTTACAGTATAGACGCATAAGGGTCAAGTATTTTTCAAAAAATACTTGTATTTTCAAGATATTAAGAGATTGGAAATGCTATAAATGTATTGCATTCAGACACTTATGGGCACGGTAGGATTTATTCTAATTTTTGTAAAATTTTACTTTTTTGTCTCAGCAAAATTAAAGCCTGGTTTTTATCTCATCTAATCGTTTCCTGGTATTCGGCTCCATTTGGAAGAGCTCTTCGAGCTTCTCGCATGCGTATTCATCACAATACGCACAATTCTCTGCACGCTTTTGTCTCGCGCACTTCCTTATCTGACACTTCCTGCAACCTGAAAACAATCTATCGCTTTCTGTACGGCATCCGTCACAGTCGGTGATATCTTCCGGCCTATATTCCCGGCCATAGTGTTCTTTAATTTGCTGCGCTATATCTCCTCTCATTTTGTACTTTTTTTCTTCGTCCTTTTCTCTCGTTGCCAGAAATATTGGACAGCTATGACAATACAAACCACAATATGCCAAAATCTCTTTCATTTTTTTGACCCTTCAGGATAAATCTATCTCAAAAGGCAGACTCAGGTGCAGTCTTACAGTTTTATCCAGGGATGCAGCAAGCCAGCATTTTATCGGCGTCGCAGTTCCTAAAGACGCCAGGACGTAACGGTCTATGTCATCGGCTGTCTTCTCGCCTTTCCAGAAGGCCCTAAGCGTATTCGAAATTATGCTCAATCTGTCGCAAAGCGGGCTTAGCTTGAGATTTCGTGCACAGCAAGCATATGGCTTGGCCGGGTGGAGATCTCCACCGATGGCCTTGAGGATGGTAACAAGACCTCCGACGAAATCCCAGTGACACGGCATCAGCATATCGATAGCCATAGCCAGGGATACCTTCGATTTCCGGCCATCTAAAGTATCATGTATGATTGTCTTTTTGGTTTGCTCCAGAAAAGTCAGGTCGTCTTTGTAATACTCTCCCGCCGGTTTCGCCCCCGGCTCACCATAATCTCCGAGGTCAAGAGCCAGCCAATGATAACGGCAGCTCGGCTCAAGAGCCTCAGTAATCTTATCGACGACTCGCTGGGCCTGCCATATCTTAAGAGGACTCGGCTTGCCAATGAAACTCAATAGTTCATCTGCCGGGATGCCACTGACATCTAAGTCAATGCCCTTAATCGCTGTATTTTTACACCACATAGATAGTATACTGCGGGCATTCTCTAATTCTTTCTTGCGCTCGGGCGGTCGCTGCTGTGATTGCTCTAAACAGTGCCCGGCAGCTATAGATTTGACAATATACTCTGCCTCTTTATCTGCCTCATGATAACACGCTTCGAACCGCGTGATGAGCTGCCTTATAGCTATTGTCTGGTCGTCCAACGGGGCGATCGAATCTTCCATCGCATCAATCGCCAGCAGTTCCTTATCCTCAAGAACCCTTTTGTCATCAGGTCCGTAGCAGTTCAGCCAGCAGGACCTTAATTCATTGCTCATGTTTAATGATTTCCTTTCTATCGGATGATTTTTGCTATTCACTCCCGCAGCAGTTTTCGATAGATATCTTCAATAGTATCCACCATTGTTTCCGGTGCGAATTTTTCTCTAACAGAAGTCCTGCCGTTTTCACCGAGCTTTTCTCTTAAGTCCTCATCTTCTATCAATTCTGCACAGGCCTTGGTTAGTTGCTCGATGTTTTTGGGCTTAATCAGCCGACCGGTGTTTTCGTTTACAACTTCTCTTGCACCATCAACATCGAAGGAGACAGCCGGCTTTCCGGAGAGCATTGCCTGGGGCAGAGTGCGTGCAAGCCCTTCCCGCAGCGAGCAGTGGACAAGGATGTCTGATGATTGTATGGCGAGCGGGATTTGACTCGGTGGCAAAAGACCGGTGAACTTTATCTTTTCAGCTAATCCCAAGTCCCTAACCTGCTGTTTGAAATGGTCGAAAAGATTGCCATCGCCCACAAACAGCCAGATGCACTTTTCAAATCGCTTCGAGAGCTGCTTGGCCGATTCAATAATATACTCGTGTCCTTTAAGCATAAACAACCGTGCGATGGTTATGAGCACAATCGAATCTTCGCTGATTCCGTACTTTAATCGAAAACCTCTTTTGCGCTCCTCTGATATCGGCTCTAAGAAATCATCTTCTTCTATAGCTGAATAAGCAGTAACATACTGCTGAGGTTTGCCGATGCCGACAGCGGTTGCCTGTGCGGTCATTGCATCAGCGACACTGATAAAAAAGTCCGTTCGCCTGGCAGCGGATTTTTCAACAGCGATATAAAATCTATTCAGCCATTGACTTTGATAAGGGTGAAATGCCAGCCCGTGTATCGAGTGCACCACCGCCGGTAAATTTTCCGCCCATTTCCCTTTTAAGCCGCAGCCGGCAAATCTTCCTAATATACCGGCCTTGGCAGAATGGGTATGAACAATGTCAGGTTGTAAGTTGTGAAGCAATTTCTTTAGCTGAAAGTAACTGACAGCGTCATCAATAGGATTTATCGCCCTGCGAAGCCTGTTTATAACTATGACTTTGTAATTCTGCTTTTTGATCTGGTTGAACAACTCACCCTCGGGGCCAATAGCAGGCCCTGTAATAAGCGTAACATCGTGCCCTCGCTGTGCTAAGAGCTTGCAGGTTATAAGCGTATTTTCCTGCGCCCCACCTAAAATCAACCGCGTTATGACATGTATAATTCTCAATATCTATCTCATATAAAGCCAAAAAACTATTTTGTGCCTAATAAACTTCTTAAACATTATCTTTTCGCCTTTCATATATTCGTTTAAATAGCCAAACATTCGTCTGAATATCCTGAGCTAAATCAATATATTCATCAGGTAATTGGGATGCAACTTCTAACGCTTCATCAAATCTATTGGCACGTGTGTATACATTAGCTAAAAGTGTGTAAGCAGGTAGATATTCCGGAAGTCTCCTCTGTAGGTTTTTTAGGAAGTTTATTGCCTCATCCCATTCTTTATTGTAGCAGCTTTTTAAGGCTTTTCTATACTCCTCCGGTTGTCTTTTGAATTTTATTTTGTGATATAAGAGCCATACAATTGGTAATAAAATTAGATAAGTCAATGATAGTTTCCGTGTTATCACCGCTGGTAAGGAAAACAAGTAAATTAAAAAGAAGAATTTTGGCAACATGCTACGCTCTTCAAAGAATCCAACAATTTTCTTGGCTGGTTGCAAGAGAGTTTCTTCTACAAGAGCCTTTCTTTGAGCTATCTGACTTAAGAGTTCATCTATTTTTGTTAAATATTTTTGTTCCTTCCAGAACTCAATGATTACTCCATCGGGAGCAATAACAAGGCGAACTGTTTTTCTTTTGATGAAAAACTTTATCAGAAAGACCCAAAACACTATAAAACCAGTCAATAAAATTATTAACATCGTGACAACGAATAAACCCCCATATATTGACTCATTATCAACTTTCATCGCGTCAAAAACTATTCCATACAAGATACCAGCTGTAAGTAATGGTACTAAAAGAGATAAAAGTGACATAATTAGGTAGCCGCCTCTAAATCTGGATATTTCATAAACTGATATTAATTCGACGGGGATTTGCAAATCAGACTGAATAAATCTTCTATATCCTTTTTCCTCATGAAAAATTAAGATAGTTCCTTCAAGTGATAAATAAGAGTTTTTTACACCATTAATTTGATGAATAGTCAAAAGCATAATATAGATTGACCAGATTGATCAAATAAACCTTAGAATTAATATTCAATCCACATTAGGCATAATCCCTGGGCTGGGGCGAGCGGTCCTGCTGCGGTTCGGTCTTTTGCTTCGAGAATCTCGTTAATCTTTTCCGGTTTCCATCTTCCCCTGCCCACCTCGACCAGAGTGCCGACGATATTTCTGACCATATTATACAAAAAGCCGTCACCTTCGACATCCACGTATATCCATTTATCTTCGGCTGTAACATCGCAGCGGAAAATGGTCCGGACGGAGTTTTCACGCCTATCAGCCGCCGAGGCGAATGATTTGAAATCCTTTTTACCAACGAGCAGTTGCGCTGCTTCGTTCATTGCACCCACATCAAGCTTTTTCGGTATATGCCAGCATTGATTCAAACGCAGGACCGGCCGGTGTCGGCCGGTGTAAATCGCATAGCGATAGAGCTTGTTTTTCACACCGCTCATCAGGTCAAATCCACAGGGCACTTCTTCGGCAGAGGTAACTTCTATGTTACGCGGAAGTTGGCCATTGATTGCCTTGGGAAAGTTCTTCGTGGGGATGGGAGAATCAATCTCGAACAGCGCAACCTGCCCCAGAGCGCTTACGCCGGCATCGGTTCTGCTCGCACCGTGGACGTAAGTTCGGACACCGACAAGATTCGAGATGGCCTCGACAAGCTCACCCTGGATGGTTCTTTTCCCAGGCTGTGTCTGCCAGCCGTGATATCGGTTGCCGTCGTATTGCACGGTGAGTTTTATATTGCGAACGGCCATTGTTACCGATTAGAGCAACTTTTCCGCAATCTGGACTGCGTTCAGGGCCGCTCCTTTACGCAACTGGTCGCCGGCGACCCAGATATTAATGCCGCGATTCTCAGGTACGGACTCATCCTGCCGAATTCGGCCAACGAAAATATCGTCTTTGCCGGAAACATCAATTGGCATTGGGAAACGGTTATTCTCGCGGTCGTCCAACACTGATACGCCCGGCGCCGTGCTCAAAAGGTCTCTGGCCTGGTCCGGCGTAATCGCCTCGGTGAACTCAAGATTAATACTCTCAGAATGCGCCCGGAATACCGGGATACGAATACACGTACAGGTAATTGCAATCTCGGCGCAGTCAAAAATCTTCCTGGTCTCATTGACCATTTTCATTTCTTCCTGATTGTATCCGTTTGGCCCAAGCTCCGAATTATGGCTGAAGCAGTTAAATGCTATCTGGTACGGGAACGCCTTACAGGTTGGTTTTTTCCCTTCGAGGATTTCACGCGTCTGTTCTTCCAGTTCAACCATAGCCGAATGCCCTGCTCCACTGGCGGCCTGGTAAGTGCTCACTATCATTCGTTTGACAGGATTAGCCTTGTGCAGAGGCCAGACCGGCACGATGCCGATAATTGTCGAGCAGTTCGGATTAGCGATTATGCCCTTATTTTCTTTGATTGCCTGCGGATTTATTTCAGGTATAACCAGTGGTACCTCCGGGTCCATTCTGAACGCCGAGGAGTTATCCACAACGACCGTACCGGCCTCGACCGCAGCGGACGCAAACTCTTTACTCCGCGCTGCACCGGCACTGAACAATGTAATATCAACGCGACTAAAGCTCTTCTTCGTCAGTTCTTCAACGACATATTCTTTGCTTTTGAATTTGATTTTCTTACCGGCCGACCGGCTGCTCGCCAACATCTTCAATGAGTCAAACGGAAAATCCCGCTCTTCTAAGATTTTCAGAAATTCCTGTCCGACCGCACCGGTCACACCTGCGATTGCCAGATTACAACCCATACCATAAACTCCTCAATATCTTCTCTCGCATACAAACTTAAAGGCAGCCAAACAAGACTGCCCATCAAACTTACTAATGCCGAAACTCAAGTCAAATTATATTATTTATATCGGCAGAATGCAATAGCCTTCCACTAATATATAATATTTATTCTTATATTACTTTTGTTTCGCTCGGCCTTTTCTGCCAGAGCTCCGCCATTACAGATGCTGTAATAATGCAGATAAATACAAAAATCGCCGCTGGTATCGCCGCTTTTTCGCCGAAATGCTTCAACGCCAGGACTGTCCCAAGGCCGGCATTCTGCATCCCAATCTCAATCGCCAGAGTTCGTCTCCGCCGCACCTCCATCCGAAAAGCCGCCCCCACACCATATCCGCCTAACATCCCGTAAATATTCAGAATCACCACCGTGGCCAGAACCAGCCCGGTTACCTGTGCCAGGCGGTCCTTATTGAGCGCTATCACTAATGAACAAATAAAGATGATAAAAGTCACTGATATCGCCGGGAAAATCGGCAAAACTTTTTCTATCTTCTCTTTAAAGTAATGCCTTACTCCAAACCCGACAAACAACGGCACTATTACCATTTTGACAACACTGAACACCATTTCCCAGAATGGAACTTCCAGACTCGACCTGGCCAAAATGAATGTCAATCCCGGCGTCAACAACGGACACAACAGGGTGGAAACAGTCGTGAGTGAAACCGAATACGCCGTATCGGCTTTGGCAATATAGCTCATCACATTACTCGCCATTGCCCCGGGTGCCGAGCCGGTCAGTATCAGGCCTACTGTAATTTCCGGTGGCAATCCAAAGAGCTTCGCCAGCGCAAACGCCCCCAACGGCATAATACTAAACTGCGCAGCCGAACCGATTAAAATGATAATAGGCTTTTGTGCTATTCGTTTGAAATCTTCGATTTGCAGTACCGCCCCAATCCCGAACATCGTAAGGGCGAAGAACCAATCCATATAGTTCCTCAACGCCACAAAGGGCTTTGGAACCAGATACGCCACCACCCCGAACGCAATCACCCACACCGCAAAATACTTCGTATAAAAAGTTAATACCTTCTTCAACATATTAGAAAGTATAAGCCCCCGTTAATCTGGTGACAATCTCAAAAATTTAATACTGAACTTCAAAAGGGCCTGATAAATCTCTTGATTTTTCCCTTTTGGGTGTTATCTTTCTTCTATGATGGACTTTGTTGTGGAGGCTAAATGGCTCAGAACTCAAAAATTGAATGGACCGAATCCACTTGGAATCCTGTTACCGGCTGTACGAAAATAAGCGCAGGTTGCAAAAATTGCTATGCAGAACGTATGGCTTTGCGATTAAAAGCTGCGGGCAGTCCCAACTACGCCAATGGTTTTCGCGTGACGCTCCATCACCATGCCCTTGACATACCTTTACGCTGGAAGAAGCACCGCACAATTTTTGTCAATTCTATGAGCGACCTTTTTCATAAAGATATTCCTTTTGATTTCATCTCGAAAGTTTTTGACGTTATGCGCCGGGCGTCTCATCATCGATTTCAAATACTAACGAAACGTTCCGCCCGCTTATTAAAACTAAGCTCCAGGCTCAACTGGCCGGAAAACGTGTGGATGGGAGTTACTGTCGAGAATGCCGATTGCGGATTCCGTATAGACGACCTTCGGCAAACTCCTGCTGTGATAAAATTCATTTCCTTTGAACCACTCTTGGGCCCAATTCCCGATATTGACCTCGATGGCATCGATTGGGTTATAGTTGGCGGCGAATCCGGCCCAAACGCAAGACCAATGAAACCGCGATGGGCTATTGATATCCGTGATCAATGTCTTAATGCTGATGTTCCCTTCTTTTTCAAACAATGGGGAGGTATAAACAAGAAAAAAAATGGGCGAAAACTGGACGGTCGCATGTGGAACCAAACGCCACGAACTCTTAAGTTACTGGAATTGAACTATGTTTGATCTGCCATCACCTAAAGATGATGATTTATACATTCCAACAGTAGGAGAATGGTCGCGTGATAAACACTACTTCCTTATGCGGTATATTGACGCTTTTACTACATCTATGAAAAATAAAAAATGGCAGGGCTTACACTACATCGATCTTTTTGCTGGTGCAGGAATTGAGAAATTGGAGACCTCTCAAAAGCTTGATTGGGGTTCGCCTATAATAGCCGCCAAAGCTCCTTACCCCTTCGACAGATTACATCTGTGTGAAAAAAATAAGCGTAAGTATAATGCTCTAATAACTCGTGTCGATAAAATTAAGCCAGATTCGCAGGTTCTTCACGGCGACACAAATAAAGAAATTCATAAAATCGTCGAGGAAATACCACAAAGAACTCTATCACTTGCTTTTCTTGACCCATACGGACTACATCTTGACTACGAAACTTTAGGAGTGTTGTCAAATATACGAGCAGATCTCATCATTTTCTTTCCTGATCACATTGATGCCCTGAGAAACTGGGAACATAACTATTTGGATAACCCAGATTCAAACCTCGATCGTTGTTTAGGCACAGGTACAAATTGGCGTTCTGTGTTAAATGAAGCCCCTGCCCAACACCGCGCAGAGGTTTTACGAAACCTATATGTCGATCAACTAAGAAAACAGTTATCATACACAGAGTTTGAATATGAGCGCATATCATTTAAAGGTCACCCACTATACGTCTTGATTTTTTGCTCTCGCCACAAAATTGCCGCTAAGTTATGGCGTGGAATTTCAGGTAAAAAACCTGATGGACAGCGAACCTGGCCATTTTGATCAACATTAGCAATCATCTTTTAGGTCACATAACAACCTAAACCGTAGTTTCCATCAAGCCAAAATGTCTTTATAGTCAGCACAAAATTTCTTTCGGCCGCATGCTCTACAGTGAGTCCCCCTCCATATATTGTCAAACTGCTCCATAACTTTACCGACTATTTTTTTATCGTCGGTAATAATGCCGGCCTCGAAATTCCTTCTGTGCTCGCTCTTTGCCCCCATCCCGGCACCGGTAAGATTGGCACTGCCGCTGTAAGCAAAGCCGCCGTCAATTATCACGGCTTTAAGATGAACTCTCGGGCACAAGATTCGTTCCATTCCCTTTATCAGGTTCGGATACTTATCGAAATCCTTTCGAAAAGCAGGCCCCGGCTCTTTGGCGTGCAGCAGTCTTATTTCGACGTGACTTCTAACCAAATCGGACAAAATCTCAAGAAACGGCACCATCCCGCCGGCCTTTTCCACATAAAGGTCTTTCAAGTCGGACGTTGCTATCCAGACGAACTTGCGGGCTTTTCCGATGCGCCCGCAAATCACTTTTTCGTATATGTCCCTGTCTGTAATAAATTCAAGCATGCCAATTAATCACTCATCATCCGTCTTCTGTCCTCTGTCTTTACCGTGACGTCAATCCATTTTATCCACAAAATCCGACAAAGAAAACCCAAAACTACCAGTACACGAGGCACCAACGACGGTCTGCCGCGTTACGCAATGCAACACCTTCAGGTCTGCTTCCGTCTGGCGGATACGCAAAACGAATTAATTTCTCGTTGATGTTTTGCGCAAATCTTGTTAACAAATACGCCTATGCCGGACAAAAACAAAAAGTATCGTATCTTTATCAGTGCCGCCGAGCCAAGTGCCGACGCCCACTGTGCAGGCTTGATAACTGCTTTGAAAAAAAGCGGTTTTGAAATTGAATTTGTCGGCGTAGGCGGGCCAAAAATGGCTGAGGCCGGCTGCAAATTGTTGGAAGCCACCGTCGGCAAGGCTGTAATGATATACAAGGCCTTTAGCCACGTCGGCCGTTATTACAAGTTGATAAAGCGATTAACCGGTTTCCTAAAGACCAACAAGGTCGATTTGGTTATCGTCTGTGATTCCCCCGCCTTCAACTTCCACATCGCAAAGGCCGCCAAAAAAGCAGGCATAAAAACCGTTTTCTACGTTGCTCCACAGCTTTGGGCATGGGGGGGCTGGCGAATTCACAAACTTCGCAAATGCTGCGATAAGCTCTGCTGCATACTGCCTTTCGAGCAGGACTGGTTCAGCCAAAGAGGTATGGATGTGTTTTTTGTGGGCAATCCACTTTTTGATGAATTGGAGATTGGCTTGGCCCAACATAGAAAATATGCGGATTTTGAGCCGAAGAATGCCAGGTTTGCTATTATGCCCGGCTCGCGAGCCGCTGAGATAGACTCGCTTTGGGGAGCCATGCAGCAGATAGCGCTGCGCTTAAAGAAAAAATACCCAGCAGCAAAGTTTGTAACCGTGGCTGTGGATAGTGAGCGGGAACAAGTTCTCAGAAAAACAGAAATCCCCGGCTTTGAGTGCCAGTACACAATTGGTTCAGTTATCGACACGGCCAACGCCGTTGATTTTTCGCTCGTTGCAAGCGGAAGCGCTACTCTGGAGGTAACGGCGGCCGGCTGTCCGATGGTGATAATGTATCAATCCAGCAGAATTTTGTGGCACCTGCTTGGGCGGTGGCTGATAAGGATGAAATACCTGTCTCTGGTTAATATCTTAGCTGGTAAAGAATTAGTGCCGGAATTTATGCCGTATTTTAGCTCGATAGAGCCAATTGCCGGAAGCATTGAGCAACTTCTGGAAGACAAGAACGAGTTGGCTCAAATCAGCAGTGAGCTGATTAAATTAGCTGAGCCGTTAGCTGAGAAAAAAGCCCGTCAGGAGGTCGCAAAGATAGTTGTTGAAATGCTGCGTTAAGAATTACGAACAAAGACGATTTGGTTGGGAAAAGTTTGCGTAGATCAACACTTTTTTAAGATTAACATTTTGTTAGTTTAGGGAAGATGGGAAAGCATCAATATTAACGGACGTTGCAGCGAGTGGGATTTTCGGTCATAAAACTCGGCTCGTCTATGCCATAGACGTCAAAATCACAAATCTGTTACAGGAATTTTCCGGAAAATGTGGAAAAATCTCACGATTTCCATAAAAACTGAGCGAGTGTCTATAATATCAGTTCAAAACCAGGCCGGCTAAATTCAGTATACTCACGCGCCTGTATTTCCTCTTTTCAAAGAACTTTTGTTGTAACTTCAGCAGTTCTGCAGTAGTCCGATCGGCGCTTAACAAGCACACATATTCCTTTATGTAAATTTATTTAAATTCAAGCACTCCGAAAAACTCAGGCAAATGAAATTTTGGTTTTGGAAAGTCCACAACCGACCAGGTCAACCAGTGAGGATGCGAAGTTTTATCGGCGCATTTATAAAAGTTGGCTCTCCAAATGGTGCCGGGGACAGGTTTGGTTATGGGCCAGTATTTTTCAATTACTTCGAAAGGGAGACGATACTCCAGGGTCCAGGTTATGGGATCTGTGATTTCCGGGTCCACAATTTTGGGCAAAGAATGAGCAATTTTCATTTGCTCACAATCCGATATTTTGACGAATTCATCTTTTTGATTGGAATTATTTTTGCAGTGAAACAGTATCGTACCCCCACAGTTGGCTTCCAGATTAAAGTAGCCGTTTTCAACATTGCCGTCTGGTGTGAAAAAAAACTCAACACAACTGTCCTCCCACACCGGCCCGTGGATCTCCCGGGCTACCGCACGGACATATTGATCTTCTACGCGAAAGATAACATAAATATTTTTGTCGTCATAAAGCAGTTTGGCCTGTGCTTTCGGGAGGTGCCTGGGTCTCTCACCCATATAGTTGCTAATCTCAAGCGGTTCAACTTTTTGCCATTGAACTTTATTCCAGTTGCCGTCAACCGCCATTGGTTCCGTCAGTTTGTTTACTTGATAAACTATACGTTCTTGACCTTTATTTGACATTCGTTCGGTTCTGATCACACAGCAGGACACTCCCCACAAAATAATACAAGCAAACACACACCTTGCAATTATTTTTACTACCATCGCTCAATCTGCCTATGCTATTGAAAACGCTACCGTCGCCTTAGGAGCGTTACTTTAATGACATGTTGCTGCAATGAAACTTTACCAAAGCCTTGTCCTTCCAGAGTACACTTTAGGTACTACATTACCTTAGAACATAACACTTTGCAAAAGAAGGACTTATGTTCATAACACTCCGATTTGTGGTAAACTCACTATAGGAACTATTTAATGTATCTTGCTTCAATCAGGCTCTCTTTTTAGCCTATACGGATAGCTTTGGCTTGCAATACGTTAATATCCTTTAGTTCAATTGGCTTCGAATAAAGCAACCAGGGGCCTTTCTTATTTAGGCGATAGCCAATTGAGGCGCCCTTAGTGACACATCGAATGATCGCAAACTTACGTTTCTCTCTGGTTTCTGTTTTGATATTCGGGACAGCCGTGACAGGCTGTTTTCGTCCGGGCCACATCTGCTCAATCAGCTCGTCTTCAGGAATCCGGCCCAAATCACATGTTTGGTCAATCCATATTTCCAGCTCAGCACGCATTTTTCCGATCCTCTCCTGGTGTTCCAGCGAGTTAATCAGATTACTAATCTCGTGAGGATCAATCAGCGTGTCATAGAACTCCTCTCTGGATTTGGTCTTTTGGAAGAAAAGTTTTTGAGGGCCTCGCAAAGCGTTTTCTTCATTCAGACGGCGCCATTCCTGCATAATGGGCATTTTGTCCCGATACGGTATGGGTTGAGCATAGGGTTTTTCCGGCATGAAATTACGTATGTATTTGTATCGTTTATCACGAATACATCGTATATGGTCATCACTGTTCATATCCATTCTCTCACGACCGGCAACGATGAATTTCCGACGACGGGTCTTCTGCTGGCCCAGAAATGGACGGCCTTGCATATAAGAGGGAACTCTTATTCCGGCCATACTTAAAACCGTGGGGCCCAGATCAACCAGGCTAATGAGCTCGTCACAGACAGTCTTTGGTTTGATACTGGCAGGCCAGCGAACAATTAAGGGAACATGGATACCCGAATCATAACACCAGCGTTTGCATCTGGGAAGTCCGCGTCCATGATCGCTCCAGAAGAATACAATCGTTTTATCTGAAAGCCCTTCTTCATCCAGCTTCTGCAGGATCTCGCCGGCCTGTTTATCCATCTTGCTGACATTGTCGTAATACCTCGCGATATTTTGTCGAACAATAGGCGTATCGGGATAATAAGGAGGTACAGGCGCTTTGGCCGGTTCGTGGATCAGCTTTTCGTTTTTCTTAGGCCAGTTCCGAGATTCATGACTTACAGTGAGGTTTATCACGCTAAAGAACGGCATATTGCCGGGGCGATTCCGCCAGTCTTGGCCGTCATCCCAGGCGGTGAAGGGGGCCTTAAACTGATAATCCGTTTTCGAATGGTTTGTACAGTAATAGCCGTTCGCCCGTAGATACTCTGTAAAGCACTTGACATAAGACGGCGGAACTGCTTCATACCCTTTCATGTTAGTCCGCATGTGCATAGTGCCTATCGAACTCGGATACATGCCGGTGATTATTGATGATCGTGTAGGTGCGCATACCGGGTATGGCACGAAGGCGTTTGTATATCGACAGCCTTCTCGGGCTAATCGATCGAGATTGGGTGTATCGGCATAATCGTCACCATAACACCCCAAATCGGGGCTGGTATCTTCACAACTTATCCAGAGGATATTCAGGCGCTCGTGTTTATCACAGCTTTTCGTTCCTTCAGCATATACATTACTTGTAAACAGAGTTGACAGAGCGAAGTACGCCGAAGAAGTTTTGAGAAAGTCACGTCTGTTCATATTATGTGTCTCATCGTTAATCCCTTTAATGATAACCGTTCACGAGTATTTTAACAGTATCGCTCAACACACCCAACATCAAATACCCACTTCTTAAATTTTCAATTCATTCTTTGACACATCTAAGGTTGCACATCAAGCTAATAAGGCCTTTTTGTGGGGGATTTGCCCCGACTCTGAATCGGAACATCGCAAAATGTGAGTGCTGCGATGCCGTTTTCTCCATAAAGAAGCCTATCCTGGCTCCACGACATCTCTTTGAGATAGGTAATTTTCTTCGCCGCTGAGGCCTCCTTTAACTTGAGCGTTAGCACACTTCCGGACACGGCGCCCGAGGCGACTTTCCCCTTGGCTCCATTCAGGTAGAACTCACTGATCAGCGAATCCTGCCAGACTACGGGTTGGTCAAATTCCAGGGCAATCGCATCTTTCGCATTACTCGTATAGTAGGCCTTTTTAAGGTTTGGCGGTGTGATGGAAGAGGTGACCGGTTGGCCGTAAAAATCTCGCTCGATCAGGGGCTGTGTCAAGCGAGCAAATTCCGTCCAACCGATCAGTGGAAAATGACAGGGGCCGGGCGGCTTGATACCCAACGTCGGCATGATGTCCATGTTCGAGTAAAGGCGAGGCAAAGTCCGCTGCACCTCACGCAGCATATCGCCATGCCCATTGCCCATGCTGCAGGAGTTGGGCCAGATTTGAAATACATAGTAGTGTTGAATATTCGGGAAATCCTCTTTCCATGCGGCTGACATATCGATGAAGTACTGCTGGTAGGATTCCCACCCGTAGCCGCCGGTTGGGCCGTCCGATCCCTGGTCACTTTCGCCCTGATGCCACAGGACGGCGCGGATGCCGTGCGTCAGCTTCGCCTGGCATACCCGCCAGAGCATGCGCCCATAGATCGTTCCCAGATCCTCCGGATTCTGCGGATTCCTCTGGTGCTGGTCAATCCGTGTTCCGCCGACGGCGCCGTTGATGATGAAGATGGGGACCTTCTGGCTTTCCAAAAGCCGCTTGGCGAGCACCATGCCCCACCAACCGAGTTCGGCTTTATGCTCTCTTTGCGACTTCCAGACCGGGTTGCACCACAGGTTCTGCGTTTCGCCCTTGCGGTAGTACCTCGGTCTGGCATAGCTGCGGATCCAGTCATTGGTCTCGCGAGGAGATTCCTCGCCGGTATCCGTAGCTAACGCATTGGATTGGCCATCGATGATATAGGCGTCTCCGCAGACGATATTGCCGGCCTTGTGCAGGATCGTCTCGGTGCCGCCGGTTTTGTGTCCGAACTCCACCTTGTACTTGATCAATCCCGGCTTGAGCTTGGCCGCAAACGCGTAGTTCTTGTCCGCTGTGGGCTTTTGCTCCAGGGTCTTGATCAGTTTGTCGTCAGCGTAGAGCTTTAAAAACAGAGAGTCTGCGGATTGCTCGAGTGTCCCGTTGCAGTACAGCGTTCCCTCATTTTTGTCGTCGCGGGCATAGAACTGATTGTCCTCAGGCTTTTCTTCCTTCCCGGGAGTCCTGCGGACCCATGGATCACTCTTTGGCTCAGTTATCACAATCGACGTAACGGCTGTCACATCGCTGCCGCCGTTGTTGAGCGCCAGAGTAACGGTGATTTTGCCGCTGTATTGTGATCGCTTGAGGAGCAGTTTGCCGGGAGCAACATCCTTGATCACAGCGCCGCCGGAGACTGTCCATGTGTAATTCAGATTGTCCGCACCTTTATCTTTCATGGCATTGAGATTACTGATTGCGGGCACCACTTCGATGGTGTCCCGGCCATTCCATTTCGAGGGTGCTTTCAGAGCAAAAACCGGCTCTGGAATTTCTTCCCTGATTGTCACAGGTATGTCCCTGGTCTTGACCTCGTTGGCATACACGGCCTTGAACTGCAGCACATACGATGTGGTGGCGGTCACCCGGCCGGCATCAAACGTGTACGAGTGCCGGTCCACGCCGACGATTGTATCCTTGTTGTCTTGTTTAAGAATCCAATAAATTTTTTGTGCGCCCCCGGCCTTGGCGCTAACAGTGGCACCCTTACCCTCCAAAACTGACAGTCTTCCTGGAGAGATCGACAGGGTTTTTCCGGGTTGGACAATCGGCCCTACCAGCCTCTGCAGAGGCTTCTGGTTCTCGTATTGCATCCGCACCCAGTCGGCCGAGCGAGCAAACCTGGAAATGCGCACCTCGTCGATGTCGCCGACAAATTGGTAGTTGTTGTACCAGCCTCCGATATACATCCGCGCGGGGCTCTTGATCGCCAGCGGGGCGCCTCGGGACGTCGAGACACCGTCGAGGCGTCCATTCACATAGATTCGCGAATCGCCATTCTCGAACGTGTGGATCACATGAATCCATTGGGACATGGGGAGGGTACTGTCCCCCGCCACGTTTGCGCCGGAGAAGTAGCAATCCATCCTTATGTGTGGCGGGCTGCGATACTGCATCACCACTTTGCCCTGAGCCTGCTCGTTTCCCCACGCCAAAATGGTCGCATTAGGTCTTTCTGCCCTGAACCACGCTTCAGAAGAATGGGGACTGGAACCGGAAGGATAGGTTGTGATCTTTTCCCCACAGTTGATCCCCTTGCCTGCGTCAAAGTGCCGGCTTTTACCAATAATACCGGAAGAAGAAGTGGTGCCCGTATCCTTCGATTCGAGCGTGGCGACTTCATCGTTCACCGGATCGTTCATGTGCCATACGCTCAGGTATCCGTTGGACTCGTTAAATACCGCCGATCCGCTGGATTCGCTGATAGCGTCTGCCTTGCCCCAGTACATCTTAATGGCCTGTCTGGCATTTCCCCGGATGACGGGGATCCTCACCCAGATACTGGCGGTCCCGCTGGCAGGGTCCCATTCCTCTATCTGGTAGGGCAAGGGCATGCCGTCGTTTGAGGCAAAACGAATGTCCTCGCCGCTGGGCTTAGCCTGGCTGAAATCGAAAAAATCCTTATGCAGCCGTACCAGCACCGGGAAGTTCTTTTCCACCGCCGAGGCCGAAAGGTTCGCACCCTCGGGCGTGGTTATGATGTACATGGTGCCTGAATGCTGCCATTTAACAAACTGACCAGGCTGTTGAGCCTCGTTCGAATCGAGTATCGTTTGAGCACAACCCTGGGTGAGCAACAAGACTAACACTGTGATAGTTATAACGTTCAGGAATAAACGTAATTGAGTATGATTATAAGATGTTTTCATGAATTTTACCTTTACTTAGATTTCCAATATAACATTGTGTATCCTTGCCCAGTTACGTCACTGAGCTTCATTTCTAACATAATACCAAGATGCATCTAAAAACACAAACTTCCTGGCTGCTTCTCGAAGGTCTTTTACCCGTATTGGTGACAATCAGGTTATATAATTGTTGCGTTTGATAATAATAATCTTGTCCGCAACATTTTGCAGTGCCTTATGCCCGAGCACTTACCCCGCTGACACCAAAACATACAACCAAAGCAACGGCTAATTTCAAAATTTGTTTTGGTTTTACCACAATTATTGCCCTACAAGCGGCCTTATCTTGTCAACGCTGAAATAGACAAGGTATTTCTTCAAATCACTTTCTTGATATTTGTCGGTTTTTCTTCTTCTCATAGATTCTATAAGTTCAACATCCGTTTCTTCCCTTGTTTTGGTAAGATACAACCTTTTGCCTTTATAACCTGGCCCCTTTTCTAAAAACAAATAGGCAGCTTTTGGGTTTGAGGTGAGATTTTTATAGCTCAAACGCTCGTTCATAATCAATGCAACTGTGTTTTCATCGATCACATGCGGCCTTGCATAAATAGCAATATCGACATTTCCATTGCTGTTGGCTGTAGCCAATACACCTGTGCCTGATGTATTTTCCAAGTAGTCATATAGAGTCATGATTTGTTCCCTTCGAATTTAATTGATTCTAACGCGTTTTTTAATTCGGGGTTTTCAAATTTAAACCCTGCATCGAGGAGCTTTTTTGGGTAAACTCTTTGGCTTACAAGGAAAAGCTCGGTTGCCATTTGGCGAAAAATTATCTTCAGGGCGAAAGCCGGTATAGGCAACCAACATGGTTTTTTCAGTTCAGAAGCTAAGACTTGAAAAAATTGACGATTTCTCAGCGGTTCCGGAGAAGTCAAATTAAAGACCCCGTAAAGGTTAGCATTTTCGATTAAAAACTGAATTGCAGCCACCTCATCGACCAAACTAATCCAAGACATCCACTGATTACCGGAACCCCAATGACCGCCAAGATAGAACTTAAATGGCGTTATCATCTTTGGAAGAGCTCCTCCACTTGCACCAAGAACAACCCCCGTACGTATCACAGCGGACCTTAGACCGAGAGTCTCAAATTCTCTCGAACAATCTTCAATCTCTCGGGCGACACCAGCCAAAAAGCCATCCCCACCCCTGGATTCCTCGCTAAGTTTCTCATCAGCTCTGTTGCCATAAAAACCGATCGCAGAGGCTGTAATGACAACCTTGGTTTTTGCTTGTGAATTTTTTATAGCTTGGATTAAAATTCTTGAAGCGTTTATGCGGCTGTTAAGAATTTCGGTTTTTAAGTTTTTAGTCCATCTTTTCGAAGCTATATTAGTCCCGGCGAGATTTACTATCGCATCTGAGTTCTCAAGGCTTTTTTCCCAGCCATCCGGCATATTTGGATTCCATTTGATAATTTCAACTGCTTTGTCTAAAAGAGCAGATGCTTTTTCTGGATTTCGTGTCAGAGCAATCACATTATGATCTTTGACAAGCTTATTGCAGAGGGCTCCGCCTATAAATCCGGTTGCTCCGGTTACAGCTACCTTCATACCAATGCCTCTTTTTCCATTTGGTTAACTTTTTTAATGTACCTGTCAGGATCAAACTTTCTTTTCAGGCCTGCGGCGTTCATATATCGGATTTTTCCGAAAACTTTCCTTTCACCCCAGGCCCTGTCATGCTTGCCAAAGCACCATGCAATACCGGCAAAAGCATTTGGATCTCGGCCATCAAGTTCATATTTATTGTTGAGATAAAGAGCAATCCTGAAACCTTTCTTTGGGCTTTCGCTCCATTCGAGGATCTTTTTGCCCCAGTACATTCGCATATATCCATGCATCTTACCTGTTATTACCATTTCCTTCTGTGCTGCATTCCAGTATGGGTCATGAGTTTCAGCCTGTTCAAATTCTTTTAGTGAGTAAACGTATTCTCTTTTGTCATGGCTGTGCAGATTGAGCGTATTCCTTGCCCAGGGCGGCAGGCAGTCAAATCTATCATACTTATCATTATAAAATACGAAGTTATGACTAAGTTCTCTTCTGACGATAAGCTCTTCAAGATAAGCCTCTTTGCCGGGACTACTCGATTCTAAGACTTTTAATGCTATATATAAAGGCGAAATCTGACCAAAGTGTAGATAAGGGCTCATATTGGAAGTAGCATCCAGACAGGGGTCGTTCCGTAAATCGGCATAATGATCCAGCTTATTTCGGATAAAAGCCTTTAGGCTTCTTTTTGCTTCAGTAGTCCCTCCCTTGAAGTTCTTGACAGGGCCAACACTACGGTCTATATCAAGCTTAGACAGTGCCAACCCAGTATCTCTGATATCGAAGCTGGCAAAGTTCATATTCAACGAATCATATAATGGTTTGACGTGCTTTAACTTGACCAGATAATCTTTAAGTTTGGCGATTATCCTGGGTCTAAAGGTTCCTGCTGAGAAGTTTTCTTTTTCTGAAGCTTCTGTAACAGGAACTATTAAATTCGCTTCAACCTCTTCTAAAGAACATTGAAAATGTCTCGCTGCGTATCGGCGCCATTGTCGTTGAACACGAGTATGACCTGCATCAACGATGACGATGCACGCTTTCGTTGCCATCTCGGCTGCTGCCAGTTCGGGACGCTTGTGCTTTACTACGAGTTTTATTCCGCGTTTTTCAAGGACATTTTTGGTTTCTTTTAGACCTTCAAGCATAAAATGGTAATGTCGGAGGTTAGCTTCAGGATAATCGTCTGCAATCCCTAAAAGAACTATTATGGGAACCTTAAGTTTGTTTGCACTGAGTACTGAATATTCCAGGGCATGGTTGTATTCCGCACGCTGGGCGGCTTGCATCCAGTAAAGAACGTATTTGCCTGTTTTAACTGGCTTATTATTTAGTTTTTTTACTCTCTTTTCTTGAATCATTAGGTTAAATCTAAAATCCTGTCAGGTATAATTAAAAGGAATAAATAAAAATAACAGAAACAACAGTATTGTGTAATTGTACATCATTCATGATAAACCCATAGTTTAATTGTTAAACGGTTTTTGGCCATGGGTGAACTCCTTGCCGAAATGAATTATTTGTCCGATAATTCATCCACAAAAAGCCCTTTTAGCCTTGAAAATTAGCGTTTTTATGTGTCAATATCATAAGGCGCTACCAAAATTTTTATTTTTTTCAATAATGTTCTTGATTAGGTAGTATGGATTTGATATTTTTATGTTTCGTAGCACGAATTTGGTATTTTTATGCGCAAATAGAATTGTTAAACTGGTTAACTCTTTGGAGGATGAAGTTATGAAAAGCATTATTGTCTTAACAACTTTTTTCAGCTTGGCGCTCGGGGCCATCGTAAAAGCCGCCCCCACTGTCGCTGAGGTAACTCATTCGGAATTTCAGGCAATAGATGCCGGCGGTGAACAAATGTATAACGCGACCGACAAGGTTGTTCTTGAAGGGATTTTGCTTCACAACCCGGCAGATATGTTAGACCCGATGCCTGATGATACTATAACTGAGACGTTCAACCTTGGTGGTGAGTGGCAAATGTACTTTCAGGGTGAAGGGGACGACCATGCGGGCACGGCTGTCTGGTTAGGGCAGCTTTATAACAATCTGCCCTGGGTTGCTCCTGACGGAGGGTACACAAACGAGAAATTTGTGGCGGAACTGAGCCGGCTGAACGCCGCCCAATTTAGTCCGGGAGACAGGATACGGGTTACGGGCTATTATCTGTCGTACAATGGGAAACTAAATATCAACGAGCAGCATAATAAAAATCCTGACCACGATTTTATCATTGAGCTTGTGGAGCGAGGTGTCGGATTGCCTCGCCCGGAAGTTGTTATGCTGGACGAGTTAAAAGACGGTGATGACGAGTTCATTTTTGACCCTAATCGGCAAAGGGGCGGCGAGTATTATCAGGGGCGGCTGATAAAAATTGAAGATGTCTATTTCGTGGACGCAAACGACTGGCGTCCGCATGGGGAACTGGTAATAACCGATGGTACGAAGACCTTCGGCGTGAAATTGGGACGCGGCAATGGTATTTATGCCGGCTCAAATAATCTGACCGAGCCTTTTGATGTCATCGGGATTATGGACCAGGAAAGCCCGTATCTAATCGATGGATATCGATTGTATGTGATGAACTATGATGGAAATGGTTCTGTTTTAGCCGGTCGTGAACACCGTCAGGCAGATAAACCTGGGGACATTAATTTGGATGGAGTAGTTGACTTCGTTGATTTTGTCAAGCTGGTCGAGGACTGGCCCGAGTGAAAAACTGAAGCGGTAAATTTGTAAAAATGGTGGTCTGTGAAACGTGGATTTACTCTAATTGAGTTATTGGTGGTTATTTCCATCCTTGCTTTGCTAATGGGGATTTTGCTTCCTGTAATGGGGCAGGCGCGTCTTCAGGCAAAAGTTATTACTGTCAATGCCGAACTGCGTGAGATAGGGATGGCACTTGAGGCCTATTCGTTTGATAATGACGATAAATATCCGCCAACTCGCGTGGACTGTATGCTCGGAGGTCACTTCTACCAGCTTCCTGTTGAGCTGGTTGAGAGTGGCTATCTGCCGGCGCCTGGCAGCAATAGTTTTATGGCCGCCGGCATAGAGGACAGGTTTAATCGAGGATACACTTATAAGTACAGGTCGGTGGGGGGGCTAATCTATAACAGAACCTTCGTTGTTGAAGATGGGGCATATCTTTGGGTTCCGGATGGATTTCCCGACAATGAGCAAGAAGAAGGAGATACGTACGACAATCTGAAAGACTCGCCGGTAAGCTGGGTTCTTTATAGTGAAGGGCCTAAATTTGACCTGAACAATATGAAAGAACTGAAATATCCTGTGCCGAAGGAAACCTGGTATAGCCCCGAGACTCATGATGGGGTTATAGTTCGGATGCGTTTGAAGAATGGGTCGCAGATAGGGTCGTTTGAGAAGTAGCAAATGAAGGAAAAAGTGCTTGGTTACATATTAGTATTTTCGGCGGCGTGCGTCTTGCTTTTGGCTGGGTGTGAAAACAAGCCCGGCGAGGAAAGTTATGCAGAGATTGCTGTTACCAATTCCTATTTGGGTTGTGTGGTGCGGGAGCTTTGCGGTGATGATACGGAGGTTCTGTGTTTAGCGCCGCCGGGTATGTGTCCGGGGCACTTTGATATTTCGCCGTTACAGGTCAAGCGGCTTTGTGATTGCAGGATGCTGCTGCTTTTCGATTTTCAAAAGCAGGTTGAGGGGACGTTGTCTCGGTTGAAGGAAAAAGGGCTGAAGACGTCTTTGGTGAAAGAGACGGGTGGTTTATGTGTTCCGGAGACTTATCTTGCAGTCTGCCGGGAAGTTAGTGATGTTCTTTCATCTGAATATCCCGAAATGAATGCCCGCTATCAACAGAGGATGGGAGTTATAGAAAAGGACATGAAGGATTTGCGGGTGGAGCTTTTAGAGAAAATGCGGCAGGCCGACATATCATCAGCCAAGGTTCTGGCATCCAATCATCAGGTTGATTTTGTGAAATGGCTGGGCTTGGAGGTGATAGCGACGTTTGTAGGCAGTGATATTGAAACGGTTGCCGGTATTGAACACTGCATCAAAAAGGCAAAAGGGCAGGGTGTACGATTTGTCATAGCGAATAAACAGGAAGGGGCGGAGCTTGCGAAGGCGATGGCTGAGCGACTGGGCGCCAGGGCGGTTGTTTTCAGCAACTTCCCGCAGCTTAGTGGCGGGGCGGGCGGTTTCGATGCACTACTTCGAGCGAACGTAGATGAACTGCTTAGAGCGAACGTAGATGATTCGCCCAAGGTGGCCAGACGATGATGGGGGGATGTGTAAGTCTTTCTGACGTTGAGGTTCGCTGGAGCGGTCGAACCATACTTGCCGTTGAGGATATGCAAATTCGGCAAGGAGAGTTTGTTGGTATCATCGGAACCAATGGGGCGGGTAAGACGACTTTGCTGAAGGTCTGCTGCGGTTTGATAAGGCCAAATCGGGGGACGGTCAAGCTTGATGGGCGTGATTTGGCTGAGCTTAGCGCCTGGCGTAAGGCGAATCTGCGAAAGCACATAGGCTATATTCCGCAGGCGGCTGAGTACAATGCTGAGCCGCCTTTTACGCTGCGTGAGTTGGTGGCGATGGGCCGAACAAGCGTCAAGGCCTTACTTAGTCGGCTGAACAAAGAGGATTATGAGATTGTTGATAACTGGATTGAGAGGATGGGTTTGTCGGAGCGGCGGTCTCAAACGTTCAGAAGTCTTTCCGGAGGTGAGCAGCAAAAGGCCCTTATAGCCCGGGCGATGGCGCAGGACCCCGAGATACTTATGCTTGATGAGCCTTGCTCGAATCTTGATTTCAACTGGAAATATCAGATTACGGAAATCATCGAGCAGTTGCATCGTGAGACCAAAGTAACTGTCGTGATGGTTTCGCACGAGACGAGTCTCCTGCCTTCGGGCTGCAAGAGGGTGGTTCTTTTGCATGAAGGGAACATTCTGGCTGATGGCGATATCGAGGAGGTCCTTGAGTCCGACGTGCTTGAGAGGGCTTATCAGTGTCGGATTGAGATGCTGACGCTCGCAGGCCGAAGATACACCGTCAATAAAAGCCAGGCGTGAGGTTGCTGGTTTATGGATTCGTTTTTTTACCTTGTGTTGTTTGCGGGAGCCGTTGCCGGTGCGAGTACCGGGCTGTTGGGGGTCTATATTGTTGGTATGCGGATGCCTTTTATCGGGATTTGCATATCCCATTCGGCAATGGCAGGGACTATTTATTCGCTGCTATTAGGTGTTAATCCGGTCTTGGGGCCTGTAGTTTTTTCAGCTATAAGCTCGATGAGTCTTGGCGTTGTCAGGCCTGAAAGGTCGAGATTGGATGCCAACGTGGCGTTGGCGATATTTTTCAACTTGATGCTCGGGCTTACTTTTTTAGGGATAGGGCTGATGCAAGGCAGCCGGTCAGAGGTGCTCGGGATGCTTTGGGGCAGTTTGCTTTTTGTGAGGAAGAGCAGCGTGGTGATTATTACGATTTCCGGTTTGGTTTTTGTAGTCTTTGCCGTTTTATTTAATAAAGAGCTGAAAGTGCTTCTGTTCAGTCGAACCATTGCCTCGGCGACGGGGGTGCATGAGAGCTTTGTTTACTGTCTTTTCTTAGCTCTGTGCGGTCTGATATTAGCGGTTAATCTTCCCCTTGTTGGCGGTCTGATGATATTCAGTTTAATTACGTGCCCTGCTGCGGCGGCGTATCAAATATGTACGGGGCACAGGTCTGTTATCTTTGCGGCGACTATTTTCGGGATGGGCAGTGCAGTGGTTGGTTTTTTGGGTTCCTACTATCTTGACCTGCCGACAGGGGCGTGCATTGTAATTGTCAGTGCGCTTGTTTTTGCTATCTCGGCCTCGTACAGGACTTTAAGGCGCAAACGTGACTGACCAACGGAAGGTGCGATATTATCAATATACAGAGCCATTTGCAAAAGACCGGCATAACTTTTCCAGCACGCTTCTGGAATTCACTTTGGCGTTTTATCTCCGGAGATACATATTTACAAAAAGAGGTTTATGAAATTAACCGAAAAATATAGGAGCAGTTCAATTCCATTTACCCATGTTGAGTGAATTAATTCGGCGAAACTTGCTGAAAAGTGCGGCAATGACTAACACAACACCCAGGAATAAGGCAACGGCCGGCCCAACTGAAAAATCAAAGAAATAGGCAAATAGCAGGCCTGACAACGAGGCCGCAGTGGCCGCTGCCCAGGCGATAAACATTCGCAAACCCAAGTGTGCAGAAAACAGAGCCGATATTGTGGCTGGAATAATAAGAAATGAAAAAACAGTTACAACGCCCGTGACCTGAACTGCAAGTGTAATAACTACTCCCAGCAATGCATAGAATACAAAATCCCACCATACTACGTTCAAACCTTGTGTGATAGCACCCTCGTAATTTTGTGATATTTTAGACAGTGGTTTTCTGAAGAGGTAAAGGCAAAAAGCTACGGCTGTAAAGACTACGAGACATAAAACAATATGCTGAGGGGTTACCCACAAGAGCTTGCCCGCGAGCATTTCTTCGGCGTGAGCGTGGCCTGGTGCAATGCCGATTAAGAACATTGCACCAGCGGCCGTGATTGCATAAGAGATTCCAATTACTG
>Ga0114922_10001122_pt1 | contig 25484 bp, 13 predicted proteins | sample AartaG_FD_100975 | JGI IMG/M metagenome (GOLD analysis project Ga0114922, IMG submission 100975) | Deep subsurface microbial communities from Aarhus Bay to uncover new lineages of life (NeLLi) - Aarhus_00045 metaG | ecosystem: Environmental > Aquatic > Marine > Oceanic > Sediment | place... | reverse complement strand
CCTCAATAATATTTATTGCCTCTTCCTCAAAGCTCACAAATTGTTGAATATCTGTACCTCCTCCTTTTGAAAAATTTTCCAGATCGCCAAAATGCATTTTCTCGGCCCATCCCCTGGTAGTCGGAAAATAATTGTAATTATAGGATGAAGCCACAATCCTGGGTAAAACCTGGCTGGCAAGATGTAATCCTTTCCTGAGACTGGGGCCCGCAACTGGTCCAAAACGTTTTTTAAATTCAGCCGTCCAGATATCTTCAGGCGGATTAGCATTATAAGTCATATGTCCGAATACATCGAAGAAATACCAGTAACGTTCAAACTCATAATCATAATACCTGTATTCATCTCCAAGCAATTTAAATGGTTCTTTATCATGGGGCTGTGCCTCCATTTTGGTTGCCAGAGGTTCATTGAATTCAATACTGTTTCCATTATATAGGTGAGCACTTTGCGCTATCCTTCTTATATATTCAGGATCTCCCCACAACAAAATACGTGCAGTTCCACCATTCCATAAACGCCAGTGCACAACATATCTTTGGGGGTATCTTAACAGATCGGCATAACCATGCCGTCGGCTCATCATATTCTGCCTGTTTATATGTGTGGGATGGAAAGGTAATCCCATCTGCTCCATCCAGTACTTTGTAGTAACCCTGATATTTAATCCCTGGCTAATACCATCATTAATAATTTCATCGGGTAACTGTTTGGCCCTTATATCCACAGGCATTCCCGGTTTGCTCTCAGCAATCAGGCCAAACATATTATGCCAGAAGGCAGGCATCTCATCTTTAGTAAGGCCCGATTCGGGGTGCATCCGGAATTGTATTCTATCAATCTCCGGAAAAACTACCAGAAACTTTTCGAAAGCTTTTAAATTATATTCCAGAATATTCTCACTGTCCAGGCCGCTGACACGAGCCTCAGCACCATCTTTTTCTTCCGCAAGTCCTCCATCCTGAACGCCCCCCCTGTATATATGGTCCCATATACCTACAGTAACTTTTATTCCATGTTTATGAGCCAGGTCGATCATCCTGTTAAATGCTTCAACATTTCTTCTCTGTTGTTCCTGAGTAATATTGGCCATTCTGATTTCAGGAAAGCCCCCGGTATCGAAAAAATAGGGATAAGGTGGTGCAAGAAAGCCTCCATTCTCATATCCAAAAATAATGGCATAATTATTAATACGACTCTGAGAGAGCTGATCAAAGTATCGTTTCCAGTATTCTTCATTGTAAAGCCTCTCCTCGAACCAGGCTCTTTGCATTGTATAGGTTGAAATACTCCTTTCAGCAAGGTCAGCTTTTTCCCGGATATTGTTAACCAGTGCAAGAACTCCTTCATTCTTATCCTGTAATCCTATACATCTTGCCACATGTAATAATGCATACATCAGGCCATTATTATCTGCACCGCAAATAATAAGCATTGGGATTTCTCCCAACTTACCCTTTTGAATAACAAGCCCCTCATTACCTTCCGGCAGATTTTTATCCAGTGAGACAAGCTGCTTTGCCGCTTCGCTGGTTTCTTCAGTCTGGCCTAGAAATAAAATCAAATCAGCGTCAGTTTCTTTATTAATAGATTTGACTATTTCAACATCATATCCCTTTGATTCCAGCTGCTCCGTGAGCTTCTGAATGCCGTGAAGAACCGGGAAAGATACCCGGGTTGTATCATTAACCAGTACTGCCCTTGAATTATCATTGTTACAGGATGAGAGAAGCATATATAAACAAATTACCATTAAGGGAATATATCTGATAATATTATTGAAGGATAGGGTTATGTAACCAAGGATTTTTGATTTTACCAAATTGTTAGTCAGGCAGTATAAAGTATTCATTATTTATAATTTAGATTCAGTTTAATTCTTCTATCCGACTCAGTATCAATAATTTTTCTTCCTTCCCAAATTTCAGGAATGGGATTTCCGGCAAGTGATGTAATTACAGCGCGGATTATTTCTCTGTCTTTCCATTCTATTTCTATTTCAAATCCTCCTCGCGCACGCAGTCCTTTCACATGCCCATTTTCCCATTTTGATGGCAGAGCAGGAAGCAGGCATATTTTATCAGCGTGGCTCTGTAAAAGCATCTCAGCGATAGCAGAAGAATTATAAAAGGGGGGATACCGGAAAAACAGATCTTCAGATAAATCACCATATGCAAGATCACCTTCTCCCAATCGCGCCCACATATGGCTGGTATATGATTTAAAAGAGCCTCCTTTTCTTCGTTCAAGCGAAATTCTTGCAGCCTCTGCAAGCTCAGGTGTATCCTCCAGCGTAATCTGATCTCCGGGGAACAAACCAAAAAGATGGGAAACATGTCTGTGTGTGGGTTCAGCTTCTTCATAATCTTCAAGCCATTCCTGCAACTGACCATACTTACCTATCTGGAGAGGAGGAATGTTATCAAGCATTTTCCTCCATCTTATCTGCTTATCTTTATCGATCCCTAAAACTTCACTTGCTTCAATTGCGTGGCTTAAAACATCATGTGTCAATTCCAGATCAAGTGTGGCACCAATACACAATGAAACATATTTATATCCACCTTTAAAGGTATTTTCAGGCGAGTAGGAAGGTACAGGAATTAATTTGCCGAAGTAAGGGCTTTCAGAACGGGGATCAGGGATAAGATAATCCTCGTAAAACAAAGCAACCTCCTTAATAAATGGATAGATACGATCTCTCAGTAATGCAGTATCTCCGGTGAATTTATATCGCCACCAGTAATGTTGTGCCAGCCATGGTGCAGCTCCTGTCCACTCATCCCACCTGGTTTCAGTTTTTAAACACCTTGCCCAGGGACCTGTTGAGAGAGGAATGAATATACCCCTGCATCCATAATACATTTCTGCTGCAATACGTGCGGCAGGCACAAGACGGTCACCATAATCCAATAAGGATTCATTCAGTTCCCCCAGGTTACAGGTTTCAGACAGCCAGTAATTAGCATGAAAGTTATCATCATGGTGAAAATCACAATTCCATGGCGGTCTCAACAGTTCATTCCAGATGCCCTGGAGGTTTGCCGGCAAACCTCCAGCCCTGGAACAACACATCAAAAGGTATCGTCCATACTGAAATCTAAGAACTGAGTATGGATCATCTGGTAATTCCAGTTGCACCCTGTCAAATAAAGCCCGATGTTTAATATGGTGTGATTCTAATAATGTCTCAAAACTTATATTTTCAGATAAAGAATCCAGCTTTTTCATATTATATGTCCAGGGATCGTCATAATCATGGTCAGTAGCAATGCTTAGCATGATAAGAACCTCATCAGCCTCTTCAATCCTGTAACCCGAGTATTTTCCACAGGTAAAAGGATCTCCTCGGCCTCCTTTGAGATGAACGGATGCAACACTTGAAAACCTGAGTTTCTCTATAAACTCTCCCGTGTACCCAAAACGGTTATCCTTTGCCCATGTTTTAATTGAACATTCCGGGTCATCGATGCGTGATAATTCAAGCACACAATTAATCTTTTCTCTGCCATCTGCTGATAACCTGATCACTATCACTCTTTCTGCTCTTGAAGCAAAAATATCCCTTGTAAAGACAGTTCTATTGTGTTCATATTCAGTCTGGACAATGCCCGTTTCGAGATCAAGTTTTCGCCTGTAATGACTTACATTCTTATGATCACTGAATGTGATAAAAAGATCACCTGCGGGCTGGTAAGGATCAGGGCCATACCTGGGCATGGGAGGGTCAAATAAGGTAGGTTCTACCCGGATAGATCCCATTTGCTGATTCGCTATTTTACCTGCAGTAAACATATCTCCATCAAAGAAATATTTTCTCACTTGCTCAAGATTAGCAGCAACATTTAAAGGGACAAGTCCCTTATGCTTAACATTGCGCCAGAGCCACGTATGATTAAGAGAAATGCTGTCACATTGGATAGTACCATAAACCCTTGCACCAATAAATCCATCCCCAACAGGCAGGGTTTGAGTCCAATCTGATGCAGGTTTTGAAAATACTAACGTTGTTTCATCGTGAGATATTTCTGCCCCCTGGTTAAGCTGGACAAAAAACAAAGCTAAAATTGAAAGTAATTTCATGATTTCATAATTCTTTATTAAAATTCAAGAATAACCCATGAAAAAATAACTACCGTTTAATATATTGTCATTCGTTAATAATTGAATAGATTAATTTCTATTTCTTTAAAGCTTGTTCCTTCAGGAGCTAAAATAATCTTATCCCCCGGATCAGTTTCAAAACTGAGTATTTCAGCAGGAGGTATATCTTTTACATTTCCATTCCTGGAAACAGTAATTTCTTCATCCTGCCAGGGATTAAGAATATTACATTCTTTACCCTTTTCACTTTCCACGATAATATATTTTATATCCCCATTATCAATTTCACTGGATACAAGGAATGCTCCGAAAGTTCTGAGCCTGTAAAATGATGCTTTCTGTTCCTCCGGATATACCGGGAATATCCTTATGACACCATTATCACTCTGCAACATCATCTCATTAATCATTCCCGGGATTGCACTGCATGTTTCAATTCCACCACCTTCAGCATATATCCAAAGGTTAGGATAAGCATACTTTTCTATTTTCTCTTTTGCTTTCTTAATTAATACCACCGGGTCATATCCTACCCTGGCCGCACCGATAAGTACAGTCTGAATAGAATTGCCACTTTGCAGCCATGTTCTGTCACCCCATTCATCAATGCCTTCCCTGACCATCTCCAGAATTGATGGATCTGATCCAAGACCTATATTTGTTGCGGGAAAAACAAGGCCATGGATCATGTACCATTTCAGTCCCTTAAGATCTTTGAAAGCGCCAGTGCCTCCTTCACAGGCCCTGAATTGTTTATTCCCGTTAATCTCATATACAGGATAATCGCTTAGATTTTCAAGTATGTTATGCCATTCATCCCTTCTACCACTGTCAACACCCAGTTCAGTACTTATTTCAATCATGGCATTAAAGAACACTTGCAGGAAGCCCAGTGAATTAATCGGATTGAAATCCCCGTAACCTTTTTCCCAGCCTGGTCCATTCCATGGACCAACCTCATTATAACTATCACTAAATATGACAAACCTTCCATTTTCAAACACCAGGTAATCTTCCCAGAAATCAGCTACGGCTACAAGGTAAGGATATACTTTTTTCGCATATTCATTATCATGGGTATAACGATACCTTAAAATCATATTCATACTGGCGAAAACGGCATTACTCTTCATACCGGCAAACATTGGCTGACCTATCAGGCTCTCATAGGAAGTGCTTCCCAGTTTATTCCCATAAATTGTATCCATACCTGCCTTATCCGGAAATTTTAGTATTAAACCCTTAGGTCCGATCGCCGCACTTGCATATGCTCCATTTTTATTTAGATATTCCCTCGCATTCCCTATAAAAATTGGCAAATGCTCAATCAGTGGAGTATCATAGCTGTCAGTCAGACTAATATGATTGGATGAATAAAGGGCCCAGAAAGGAGCTTCATGATTATAATCAAGGTGGATATCGCCCGACCAGGCTGTACGGTTCATGGTGATCCAGTTACCGTATAAACCCGGAGGGAAGTTCACATTCCGGCTGCAGCATGCCATGATATAGTTGGAAGCATAATAATATTTCTCCAGGGTTTCATCTTCAATATCAACAAATGACTCAGCCCAGAACGATGCCCACCAGGCTTGGTGGTCATCAATAAGCAGATCTACTTCATTCATTGACAGAGCTGAAACTTTCTCAATTGCATCACTGTTATATGTGCCTGATTCATGATTAGTCACTACAGATGCAATTATGGTGACCGGATCACCGGGTGCAAGGCTAAATGATCTTGCTTCCGGATCATAATTTTTCATTGCTATTGTTGCTGCTGTAGGATACAGGAGATCATCAGTATCGAATTTCCGCGTTACCCATATAACATCACCCTCCCGGCCACTTTCTGTTACTGATCCGTATCCATCCTGGGGCCACAGGTTAATCTTAACATCTACAGCTTTACCAGTAGCCTCCAGCCTCAGGATAATAATATTATCACCTGCAGCTACCCTTGCATTGATATTTACTTTATTCTGATCATGGCTAAACTCAGAAAATATCAATGATTCATACAAGCGCTGCTCAACATAATAATTACTGTCCTCAAGATCATCAATTATTATATCTATACCTCCTATCAGGCTGGGGCCGCATTGCTTAAAATGAGGCCCCGACTTCCAGAAATCATTTTTCGAGATCCAGTACCTCTGGTGCTGTGCTTCACCACTTAATGTGAGACCTATATCTCCATTGCCTGTTATTGGTCCGTCCACTATTTTAAATGAGGGTACATGTTCAGGGGGCATAAGAAATACGGCTTTATACCCTGAGATAATGTGTTTTGACTTCTCAATAGCCAGATCATTCTTCCTTTCATTTTTGCATGAACACATGATAATGAGTAAGCTTAAAATAACCAACGTAAACATTTTGCCAGTACTGCAGGGCGCCAATCTTTCGTAATCAGGGATTAAATATTTCCCGGATTTATTGAAATGATTAAGAATATTTCTCATTGTATAATTAAGGCTTGATAAATTCAACTTCAATTTCTTTGAAATTTGTTCCCTCAGGAGCTATAATGAATTTTTCACCTGGTGTAGTATTAAAGTTCAGAATTTCTCCTGACAACACTTTGCATTCTTCACCATCCTGAAAAACAATAACCGTTTCCCCAGGCCACGGATTGAGTATATTGCACTCCCTTCCCATCTCACTTTCTATAACAGCGTACTTAACCTGGCCGTTATCAATAGCGCCGGAGACAAGGAAAGCCCCGAATGTTCTCAGCCTGTAAAATGATGCCCTTTCATCCCGTGGATAAACCGGGAATATCCTTATGACACCCTTATGGCTCTGCAACATCATCTCATTGATCATTCCAGGGATGGCACTGCATGTTTCAATTCCACCACCTTCAGCATATATCCACAGGTTAGGATAAGCATACTCTTCTATTTTTTCTTTTGCTTTCTTAATTAATACCTTCGGGTTATATCCTACCCTGGCCGCCCCGATCAAAACAGACTGGAATGAGTTACCGCTTTTCAGCCACGGGCCATCATCCCAACTTTCAATACCTGACATGATCATATTAATTAATGATGTATCTGAACCCAAGCCAATATTTGTAGCAGGAAATACGAGACCATGCAGCATATGCCATTTAAGACCTTTAATGTTTTTTGCCGAACCATCACCTCCTTCAACTGCCCTGAAATGCTTTTTCCCATCACTCTCGTATACAGGGTAATCACTTAAGTTTGCGAGTATATGCTGCCATTTATCATGCCGTTCCGTATCAACACCCAGCTCAGTACTAATTTCAATAACTGCTCCAAAAAATGTACGCAGGAAACCAAGGCTATTTATAGGGTTAAAATCCCCGTATCCATTTTCCCATCCGGGACCCTGCCATGGGCCAACTTCACCAAAGCTATCATCATAAATAACATACCTGCCGTTTTCAAATACCAGGTAATCTTCCCAGAAATCAGCCACAGCCGCAAGATAAGGATATACTTTTCTTGCATATTCATTATCATAGGTATATCGATATCTCAATATCATATTCATGCTGGCAAAAACGGCATTACTCTTCTGCCCGAGAAACATTGGCTGACCTGTCAGGCTCTCATAAGATGTGCTGCCGTACTTATTCCCGTAGATGGTATCCATACCTACCTTATCAAAGAACCTTGATATTAATCCTTTAGGTCCTATTCCAACACTCGCATAGGCTCCATTCTTATTAAGATGTTCCCTCGCATTTTCCCTGAATATTGGCAAATGCTCAATAAGTGGTGCATCATAGCAATCTGTCAGTCCTATATGATTGGATGAATAAAGAGCCCAGAATGGAGCTTCATGATTATAATTAAGGTGGATATCGCCTGACCAGGCTGTACGGTTCATGGTGATCCAGTTGCCATATAAACCCGGAGGAAAGTTCACATTCCTGCTGCAGCATGCCATTATATAATTGGAAGCATAATAATATTTTTCCAGCAGTTTATCTTCGATCTCCACAAATGATTCAGCCCAGAAAGAAGCCCACCAGGCTTTGTGATCATCAATAAGCAGATTCACTTCATTCATTGACAAAGCTGAAACCTTCTCAATGGCATCATTGGTATATGTACCTGATTCATGATTTGTTACTACTGACGCAATAATAGTAACCGGGTTACCGGGTTCAAGGCTAAATGAGCCTGCTCCCGGGTCAAAGTTACGCAATGCTATTGTTGCAGCTGTAGGATATAGGAGATCATCTGTATCGAATTTACGCGTTACCCATATAGCATCACCCTCACGGCCGCTTTCTGTCTCTGATCCATATCCTTCCTGGGCCCACAGGTTAAGCTTTATATCCACCGGTTTACCCGTAGCATCCAGCCTCAGGATAATAATATTATCACCTGCAGCTACCCTTGCACTGATATTTACTTTATTCTGATCACGGGTAAATTCCGAGTATATCATTGATTCATACAAGCGCTGCTCAACATAATAATTACTGCCCTCAAGATCATCAATTATTATATCTATACCTCCTATCAGACTGGGGCCGCATTGCTTGAAATGAGGCCCTGACTTCCAGAAATCATTTTTCGAGATCCAGTACCTCTGGTGCTGTGCTTCACCACTTAATGTAATACCGATATCACCATTGCCTGTTAAAGGACCATCCACTATTTTAAACGACGGAGTATGAGAGGGTGGTAAGGTAAAAACAGCTTTATGCCCTGAGATAATGTCTTTTGATTTCTCAATGGCAGGGTCGTTCTTCCTTTCATTTCTGCATGAACTGCTAAAAAACAGGAACAAAAGAAAGGCAAAAAAGTAGAAAATTAATTTCTTCATAATATTCAATATTTTATTTAGCGCTACTGAAAGAAGGGTGCTGTATAAGAGCTTTAAAAAGGTCTGAGAAACCTTCTGAGAAAACCTCTTTTGATGCGCCGGCCTCAATAGCTTTTCTCATATGGTCAGCAGACCGGTATATATTCCCCCTGGCCGAGAAAAGGAGCGAATAGGCAAGGTGCGTTTCCTTTGCATCAATTACTTCCAGACCATTATCATTTAACCATCTGTAGGCTTTGTCAAGGTATCCTGTTTCAATCCAATCTACCACTTTCATCAAATGACCGGAGAGATTATATTTCTTTTTGTACTTATCTTTTCCAGGCCTCGAGTAATACCTCCCATTATTATCATCCAGGAGATTATCCACCAGCTTCTTTTCATAAGGCAGGGTCCGGTAAAGACCCATCCTGCTGCCTCCACTTCCAAGGTCAGGATTATAGTATTCCCATGTTCTTTCTCCTTCTGGAGTAATCTCAAAAAACCATCCGTAATCAGAGGTAGCTATGAGGGTATTACCTCCTGTCATTCTCAACGCAGAACCTCTGGCAGGAGAAAAGAAACCACCAGGATGACCATATTCCCATACAATTTCTTCAGACAAAGGATTGATCTCAACAGCTTTTGTAAAACCCCGTGAATTAGAAGCCATCTGGTTGCCATTATCGTATATAAGAATATTACCATCAGGCAACATTGTGGGCATATGAGGTCCTTCTATTATTCCTGGCCCCCAGGCCCATACGATATCTTTTGATTCCCTGTCAATTATCATTATCAGGTTAGCATGCCTGCCACAGATGAGCAAATTTCCCGGTTTAAATCTTTTGTCTTTTTTATACAGAGGGTTCTCGGGCAGTATCTCAACAGTGTTTACATGAGGAAAATCCTTCCAATCACTTACCGGTTCAGGAACTACACCGATAAGTTCTTTAAGATCACCCATATGTTCTTCATAATACCATGTCCATATAACATTCCCTTCCCTGTTATATTCTATCAGTTCATCAAAAGCAATTGTTTCCCCTGTTCTCCATGGATCAGGCTTGTCTCTTCTTGAAACTACGACAGTATTACCCTGGTCACCCCTGGCAAAATCATGATGAGCCCTGAGTTTTGCCTTCCATACAAGGTTACTGTTCCAGTCTATCTCAATAATCATTTCATCTTTAACTATAGCAATAAGGTTTCCGTTGGGTAGCATTTCAGCATAATGCCATGACATACCAAAACCACCAAAGTTACTGGTAACAGAATCTTCAAAATGAGGATAATACCATGAATGTACATATTTGCCCCCGGAAGAGATCAGGTGTGCTGATGTAAGATTTCTGCTTGAATAAAGCCGGTAACTGTCATCTACCTTATCTCGGTCAATAAATGTAACTCCAAGTCTTTGTTCAGCCTCCCTACTGTTTGTTTGAGCAATAATAGCCTGATATACAAACAGTAGTATTAACGGAATTATAAGTATTCTTTTCATTTTAATATAATTTTAGAATTTAAGCAATACATTAATTAAGATGCGTATTCTGATTTAAACTATTAATACACGGTGTCCTCTCCGGGGATGATCCATATATTGCGAAACTGAACCCTTGAACCATGATCCTGTATCATAATAGGCCCAGGATTTTCATCCTCAGGAAAACCTCTACCTGTAGGTGATTGAACAATAATATTATTATGTATAACTATACCATTTTGTAAAACCGTAATACGTGCGTCTTCCTGTTTAGAATAATAAAAATCATTACGTTTATACCTTGGGGATCTGAAAATAATATCGTATGTCTGCCATTCACCTACCGGTCTGGCTACATTTCTGTCAGGCAATTTCTGCATATATATGCTGCCACCCATATATTTATCATAGGGCTTTTTATATGTGTTGCTTATCTGTACTTCGTATCTTTTATGAATGTATATTCCACTATTGGCATCCGGTTCAGGAATTCTGAACTCAAGATGAAGCTGAAAATCCCGGTAATTACTCCTGGTTTTTATTCCCTGTATTCTTTCACATTTATAAAGTGTATCCGGTACTATTTCCATTGCATTACCAATAATTTTCCATCCTACCTCCCCTCCATCGCAATTATCCCATTTAGAAAAGTCTGATCCGTCAAATAACACTATCGCTATTTCTGGTGGCTGGTTGCTATTCTCCTGGGCATTACATTTCACAGGCAGGCCTGCAAATGAAATTGTCAGGAGGCAGTAAAATGTTATAAAACTGTGTTTAATCATGATATATTTATTATTGTCATTTTTTTACTCACACCTTTTCCCTGACCACAAAAGGTTCACGATATTCGCGTCTGACATACCGGTTTGCTTTATCTGAATACTTACCAACAAATCTCTCTTTTTCACCATCCATAGTTAACCATGGCCCAAGCCTTATAGGTTTTTCATTTAAGTTTATACCGTTGACCTGCAGATGTTCTTTTGTTCGTTCAAAAGCTTCCAGGACTTCATAATCCTTTGCTATACTATCATTTATCTCATCAGGAGTTACATCATCACCTACTCTATAAGATATATTCCCCATATGACACAGGGAAGTAGACAGATGGCCTTCAAGGATAGTTGTCCTGATATCTTTTTCATCCCTACTTCTCACAGCCTTAATAAAATGCTCATTTGAAGAAAGTTTCTTTACGGCAACAAACTTTTTAATAATATTACCATTATTATCATAGGCTACAGGTCCTCCAACCTCAACTCCCAGGTCAACATAACCCTTTTCACAAACAATTATTGAAGCATGATTCCAAGTAGAGCCGTCTGCTTTATGAAAAATCCTGGTTCCATTTTTAGTTTTAGCCGTGAAATTATCCATAACTTCGCTTCCCTTTTTATCAGGAAGGCCCCTCACTTCAAAGATTATGGGAACAGGCTTATAATCAAAGACTGTAATCAATGTGTTGGGTGTCTGTCCATCATCATCATAACCATACCTTCCCCCGAAGCTTATAACCCTTTGAGGCAAACCAGGCTGACGCAGGGCCCATCTGCAAACATCAAGATGATGTGGCCCGTTATTTCCTATCTCTCCGTTACCGTAATCCCACTGCCAGTGCCAATCATAGTGCAGATTTTTACGAGGCAACGGGACGTAAGGTGCAGGGCCACACCACAGATTATAATCAACCGTGGCAGGTATATAACCCGAGCCATTAACTTTTCCAATGCTTTCCCGACGTTTATAAACCCAGCTGTGTGCCATGGTAATATTACCCAAGTCACCACTGTGAATATAATTAATAGCATCATACATGGCTTCATTTGAACGGATATCAAGATCAGCCTGAACAATCCTGTTGTATTTATGTGCTGCTTCAACCATTTTCCGTCCTTCCCATATATTATGAGAAACAGGTTTTTCTACACAAACATCTTTTCCTGCCTGGCAAGCCCAGACAGTTGACAAAGCATGCCAGTGATTAGGGGTAGCCCCGGAAATAAGATCCACATCCTTATTATCAAGTAGCTTCCTTATATCGGTATAAGTTTCTGCTTTTTCATTGCGTAAATAGAACTTTTTTGCTTCCCTGTCAAGAACAGAAAGATCGGGATCACAAAGCGCGATTACCCTGACGCCTTTCATTTTAAGATAGCTATTGCTAAGATGAGCCCATGCCCCATGATTATGAAGACCAACCACAGCTATATTTATCATGTCATTAACTTCCCGGTGTTTTGCATAAGCAACCAGGGGAAACTGGGAAATAAGTCCAACAGTTGCTCCCGCTTTTGCACTATTTGCAAGAAATTGCCTGCGTGTAAGCTTTTTTTTCACAACTACAATTATTATTAATTATCCATAACTCTAATACTCAAAACACCTATTTCAAGGTAAGATTTCTTTGAAGCCAAATTTTCATAAGGCTATCCATTTCATTAAACTAGATCACGATTTTGTTCAGCTTCATTCATAGTCCCTGTTGGATCACTTTCCATATCAAACAGGCTCCATGGGTAATCCAATCCATGTTTAATAATCTTCCACTCTCCTTTTATTACTTCCTTTCCTCTCCACCCTTTCCAGAACAGAGGTTTTCTATTGTTAATTCTTTACCTTCATTCTACCTTATTGACATAAACATAATAGGCTCCAAGAGAGAGCTCATCATCTCCTGTGAACCATGTTTTGAGCCTCGTTTTTCCCGATTTGAGGTCTACTGTAAACTCAGCAGTTTTCATCTCTTCAGTCACCGGAACGGTATTATCAAAGTCCTGGATTTTAAGGCGGGCATTTTTTATATCCAATGCTTTGCCTTCACCGAATGGTTGTCCTCCGGGAATAGGAACAGAGGAAGCAGGTATACCTTCTGTAATATTTCTGTCTGCTTCCTTTGGCCATCTAGCAAGTTCTATTTTATATTTGCCATCCCTTACTACTTCAATATCCCAGTACCCATTTATTAATGCTCCTCTTCGTATTATACTGTGTGCATATGGAGGAGTCTCTTCTCCTACACGATTAAGTGACCTTGTACCATCCGGTTTCACAACACCCATCCAGTCATGAGAAGAAAGAACCATTGACCTGGCTTTTTCGGAGCCTATATGAATATAACTTCTTGTTTCAAAATCAGAAAAAACATCATTGAACCATTCTTCGTAAAGAGCTTTCAACTCCTCTACCTTTTCAGGGTATCTTGCTGCAACATTAAGTCTCTGTCCTGGATCAGTTTTCATATCATACAGCTCTCTGCCATTCACCAGTCGCCAGCCTTTCTGCATTACCGCAGATCGACGGTGATGCTCCGGCACCTCAACCCGTTGTGAATCAACGAAAAGTGTTCGTTTTCCTTTTATCCAGGTAAGCTTCCCTGTTAAATACTTCCATAAGCTGATCCCATCAATCTCAGGCCCGTTGACCCGCTCAAGCCCACACATTTCAATCAGGCTGGGTAATATATCAATATGTGCTGTCAAACCATCAAAATCCCTTCCTTCATCAAGGCCTCCGGCAGGCCAGTGTATAAAACATGGAACTCTATGCCCACCATCATAAGGAGTACCTTTCATTCCATTCATACCTGCATTAAAACCATAAACAGTTGGAAGCCCGCTATTCCAGTAATTACCATCGAGAATAACCCCGTCGGCTGTACCGTTATCTGTCATAAATATAAAAATGGTGTTTTCCGCAAGCTTGTGTTCAGCAAGATAGGACCTCAGCTTACCAATATTCTCATCAATATTGGTAATCATTCCATAGAACCTGGCAGAAGGGATCAGTGTATCTCCTCTATACTGACTCGAATATTTATCCTCAACGTATAAAGGTCCATGAGGGGCATTGGTAGCTATATAACAAAAGAACGGACTGCCCTTGTTCTCATCAATAAAAGACTTAGCTTCATCAAACCATACATCAGTGCAATATCCTTTGAATTGCTTGAATTCACCGTTATCATAATAATGATCATCGAAATAGTCATTATCCCAGTAGTCATTGGTGTTACCAACTGCACCACCTCCATGATAAACAGCCCTCTGGAAACCTACATCGATGGGTCTGCGGGGATAATTATCTCCCAGGTGCCACTTACCGAACATCCCGGTTGAATAGCCATTATCACTGAATAACTGAGCCATTGTTACCTCATTTTCACGCAATAATGTCCTGCCGGTGACAGTATGCCATACGCCAACACGGTTATTATAACGCCCGGTCATTAAAGCACTCCTTGTCGGGGCACATGTAGGGCTAACATGGTAATCGGTTAATCTCACACTCTCCTCCCATAACTTATCCATATTCGGTGTTTTTATCCATGGGTTACCGTGGCAGGCCAGATCACCATATCCTTGATCATCGGTAATAATAAGTATTACATTTGGTTTCTCAGTTTTACCTGTACATGCTGAAAAAATAAGTACTGAAACGAATACTAATAATGTTAAGGGCTTTAGAAATCTGTTCATATAATAATTAATATATTACTGCTTATAATTCACGTTACTTTAAAAAAATAGCTAATATTTCACCGGCCAGTTATTTCAAATTCTAACTCCTTCTCTGAACTGTGTTCAATCCATAAAATCATGCTTTGCTTATCACCATTGTCAACAATCCCCAAACTAAAGTATTCATTTCTTAATTTTTTACCATCTATAATAATGTCAACGTCATCATATTTCCAGTCAGTTATTACCAATGCAATGTTAACCAGGGGATTATCTTTTGATGAGCTTACTTTATATCTTAGTGCATCAATTGTTAACCGATCCTCAATATAAGCTCTTTGAGATTTGTCATAGAATAATTCACTATTATCAGCCCGGGTAAATACGGGATTATTATTCCACGATTTTGATAATTTCACCAGATATTTAATTTCATTATCTGTCATCCCATATAATCCGTTCCACCATTCCCTGGAATCATTTTTATGGATCACAGGTTCTGAAACAGGAAATGTAATAAAATGTGCAGGCCTGTCACTTGCCACGCAACTTCTTCCGTCACAGTAAGCCTGCCCCACAGGCCAGTGATTATATTTTCCCGGTTTTGAATAATCACTCATGTCCTTGTCACGTAATCCAAACATGGTATTACCTTCCTCGAATACAACAAAGGGATCATACTCTGACTTGAAGTTATGTTTTTGAATATTAAATTGTTCCGGGGTCCAGATATCTTTTGAAAAATCAGGATTTTTCCTGAAAACAAAGTCCTTTTGCTGGCCATTTTGATTGGCAACCCTTAGCCAATCCATCTCCAGAATATCACCTCTTAGTTGCCCCGGCCCGGTAAATCCAAGTGATACCTGGAATTGACGGGGATACTCCAGTGAGCCCTTTTTCCACTCAACATGCCTGATTGCAGAGCCGTCAGGATATATATAGTAATATTCATCAACCCAGCAGGCCCAGCCGGTTTTAGGATCTTCTCTCCATAAAGAATTATGTGCACTAACAGGTGCATAGCGCCAGTGAACCAGTACCCTGGCAGGTGTATTCTCCAGGATCCGTACATGAGAGTAACGGCAATGCCTGTCCTGCATATGTTCAAAGCAACCTTCAGCATCAGCTGCACCATGCTCCCAGGCTTCCACACTCTGATCACCCATCCAGAAATCATTTTCTGAAATCCATGCTGGAGAATACCTTGATCCTCTCCAGAAAACAAAACGGACGGGAGAATTTTCAAAAGTTACTACCACATCGGGATGGTCAGCTACAGGCCATAGTTGATCCCACTCCCTGTAATATTTCAGTCTGGTATAGTAAGCACCAAATTTATCCCTGTCGGGGATAGATGGCATTTTCCTTTTGACCAGAGATCCATTTTCAGGCAGAACAAGATCCCGGGTAAACTCCAGTTCATCTTTCTCCAAAGCATCATTATAGACTCTCAGGTTATCAATGGCGCCATCAATCGAGAATTTGTAAGGAAGAGTACCATGCTGTCTGTGAATATGTGATGGTTTTACCGCTTCATTATTCATGCCAAGAATCATTTCACCGCGAATTGGCTCTGTAAAAGTGTCATAAACTCCTGTAAACCCTGCCTTATTCCCATTACAAAAAAGATATATCCCCTCTCCTTCTCTGAATACTACACTTACATGATTCCAGGTGAATAACGGCAAGGTAAATGCAGGGGAAATACACCTGTACAACTCACCCTCAATCCAGATATTCATGCCCAGTTCTCCTTTTGGACCAACACCAAAGTAGAATCCGTTAGTGCCTAATTTACTTTGCATACCGGGTGCTGTATGTGCCAGGATAGGAGCCCAATTCCATGGATAGGCAGCCTGTGACACCCATGCTTCAATAGTAAATGATCCCTGTATAAGTTCAGACGGTTTAATATGAGCAGATGTAGTAAAACCATCCATCCTGAGAGCTTTACCTCCCATAATTCCATCAACAAGCGAATAATTTCCTGCTATAGAATCATATTCATGGCTATCGTTGCGAGGCAGTTTGTATTCAGCAATATTATCAAATGACCAGGAATAAAGTGGTCTTACCTGAGCTTCAAGAATAAGGATACCGGACATTAATATTGTCAATGACAATAAATATTTTTTCATCATATTATTTATTCAAGGATATTATTAAAGGGCTAAACAGATCGGAAAAACCTGATGAAAATATTTCAGGGGGCATACCCGCTGCAATTGCTTTTTTCATTCTTTCAACAGATCTTTTAGTGTTACCCCTTGCTGAAAAAAGCAGGGAATAGGCAAAATGTGTTTCTCTCTCATTGATAACAGCAATACCATTATAGTTAAGCCAGCGATAGGCTTTATCAAGCTCACCCTGCTCAATCCATGATACTACTTTCATCAAATGCCCTGAGAGGCCATGCTTTTCCTGGTATTTCTCTTTCCCCGGTCTCTCATAGTACCTGCCCTTGTTTTCCTGGAGAAGGACTTCAACCAATTCTTTATTGTATGGAAGAGTCCGGTAGAGGCCCATCCTGTTACCATTACTTACAAGGTCAGGATTATAATATTCCCAGACTTTCTCACCTTCAGGGCTGACCTCAAAGAACCAGCCGAAATCGGAAGTAGCTATAAGGGTATTAGCTCTGTCCATTCTCAATGCAGAGCCCCTGGCCGGAGAAAAGAAACCACCAGGATGACCGTACTCCCAGACAATTTCACCTGATAAAGGATTGATCTCAACTGCTTTGGTGTAACCACGTTGATTCCCATTATCATACATCAGGATATTGCCATCAGGCAGCATTGTGGGCATATGTGGTCCTTCAATAATTCCATGCCCCCAGGCCCAGACGATATCCTTTGATTCCTTGTCAATTAACATAATAAGATTTGCATGAGCGCCGCAGATAAGAAGGTTGCCCGGTTTGAACCTCCGGTCTTTTTTATAAACGGGGTTATCGGGCAGTATCTCAACAGTGTTTACATGTGGAAAATCCTTCTGTTTACTTACCGGGTGAGGAACTTCACCGATAAGTTCCTGAAGATCGTCCATATGTTCCTCATAATACCATGTCCATATAACATTCCCTTCCTTGTCATACTCTATCAGTTCATCAAAAGCAATTGTTTCTCCTGTTCTCCATGGATCAGGCCTGTCTCTTCTTGAAACTACGATAGTATTACCCTGGTCACCCCTGGCAAAATCATGATGAGCTCTAAGTTTTGCCTTCCAAACGAGATTGCTGTTCCAATCAATCTCGATTAGCATTTCATCTTTTACAATTGCCACGAGATTGCCGTTTGGCAACATTTCAGCATAATGCCAGGTCATTCCGAATCCCCCAAAATTACTTGTCACTGTATCCTCGAGATGTGGATAATACCATGAATGCAGGTATTTCCCCTCCGGAGAGATCATATGAGCAGTGGTTAAGTTCCTGCTGGAATAAAGTCGGTAACTGTCATCAACTTTATCTTCTTCAATGAATGTAACGCCTAGCCTGAGCTCTGTTTCCCTGACCCTGTTCTGTGCTATACTAAACTGACCGACAGAATGAATAACTGCCAGAAAAATTAGCAATTTTTTCATAACTATATTTTATTTATTAGTAGAATATTTTTACCGGACTTTTTATACCTGAACTCTCCGTTTATGCTTTATTTCAATTATTATTACTAATCCAGGGAGCGGTGCCTTTACGATCTTTTTTTCTTACTTCTTGAAGCTTCCTGATAAGTTTTGATAATTGCTCAGAATTTTTATCTGCCAGGTCATTCTTCTCATACGGATCAGTGGCAATGTTATATAATTCGGCATCTGCATTTTCTGTCGGGTATACCAGCTTCCAGTCTCCGTACCTGAGAGCTATACGTATATTCCAGTAGTTCCAGTATAACAGGCGTGGATCATCAAACTCATCCTTTTCACCCATGATAAAAGGCCAAATATCCTGCCCGTCCCAATCAAGATATTCCTGAGGTTCATAATCAACAAGATTGCAGATAGTTGGCATCCAGTCAACTGCATGAACAGGAGCGTCCACTATCCCGGGTTTTATTTCCCCCGGCCAGTTAATAAATGCAGGTACACGTATCCCTCCTTCATATGGTTGCCCTTTTTGTCCACGAAAAGGTCCGTTGGAACTAAAATTGGTCAGTTTTGGGTCTGGAGGAGGATATTGTCCTCCTGAGTAATTAGGAAAACCTCCGTTATCTGAAATAACAATTATTATTGTATTATCACCTTGACCTGTTTTCTCAAGAGTTTCTATTACCCTGCCAACCTGGCAATCAAGGTGTGAGACTGCAGCCCCAAATAACTGCCTTGAAGGGTTTTCGATATGCTTATTATGTTCAAGCCACTCCTCCGTCTCAACCAGCGGTGCATGAACCCCGTGATAGGGCAAATACAGGAAGAATGGCTCATCCTCTGAAAAAGTATTTTCCAGGAGGTTTATTGCATTATCAGTAACAAGGTCATAAACATGGCCCTCTTCATCTATGTACTCATTATCCCGGTACCAAGTACGGGTATAAGGTTCCCTGTTCAGCCTGTAACGATGATCATACATCCCCAGTGCCCCGGCCAGGCCGCCATAAGCATGGTTAAATCCGTAATTCAACGGGCCCCATTTCAGGAGTGAACCAAGATGCCATTTCCCTGATATCGCGGTATTATATTCCTTGCTTTGGAGGACCGAGGCAAGGGTTTCAGTCCCGAACGGGAAAGCCTGGTCGTTGGAAGCAGAAGAACAGTGAAGGCCAAACCGTGTGGGGAACCTGCCGGTAAGCAATGATACCCGTGTTGGAGTACACTCAGGGTTCACATAATGCTGGGTGAACTTCACCCCCGTTTCAGCCAGCCTGTCAAGATTGGGTGATAATATATCGTCACTGTTATATCCTATATCACCCCAGCCCATATCATCTATAACTATAAGTAAAATATTTGGCTTGTCTGTATTTTTCTCAACTGAGCAGGAAGAGACAAAGATTAAAACCACCAGTATGAATGAAAAGAATAGAACTTTCTTTAATGACAACCTGCTGTAAATCATCTGTGATATATTTTGTATCATGGTTTATTTATTTATAGTATTACTTTTTAAATAATACCTTCATTACTAATGATTATCTTCAGGTAACGTTTCAATCGGCTCATTTGGAATAATCCAGATATTCCTGAACTGGACCAGAGCGAGGTGATCCTGCAACATAATAGGCCCCGGTTCATTTCCTTCGGGGAAACCAACTCCTGTTTTGGTCTTTATTATCACATTATTATGTATAACAACACCATTTTGAAGTACGGTAATTCTGGCATTTTCTATCTTTTTCTCTGTATCTGTACTGTCAAACCGAGCAGAGCGGAAAATAATATCATATGTTTCCCATTCTCCTTTTGGTTTTCCAACCCTTGCATCAGGGATCTTTTGCCTGTAAAGTGCCCCACCCATACCTGGTGCAGGATCGGTATTATATGAGTTATATATACTTACCTCATACCGTTTCTGGATATAAATCCCACTGTTAGTATTTTCATTATCAGGCAATCTGAACTCCACGTGAAGCTGAAAATCTTTGAATAATCTTTTCGTCATGGTTCCCTGGATCCGTTTGCATGCCCATGTTGAATCAGGAACTACCTCCATGACACCATCTACTATTTTCCATCGTACTTCTCCGCCATCACAGTTAGTCCACTCAGAAAAGTCAGATCCATCGAATAGCACTATTGCTCCCTCCGGGGCAGTTGAATAAATAGTATCGTTATCAGCCGGGCCATTGCAACTGCCCAGAATTGCTGCCAGGCATAAAACTACCGTTTGAATTTGTATTTTCATAAAATGATGATCATTATAATTAATTATTAAACCTGCTCCCTTATTACAAATGGTTCCCTGTAATCACGTGATATATACCTGTTGGCTCTATCAGCATGTTCGCCTTTGAACATTTCCTTTTTAGAATCCATCTTCAACCATGGTCCAAGTATTACAGGAAGCTCCTTCATGTTCAGTCCGTTTGCCTTGAGGTGCTGGTATGTACGTTCCAGTGCATCGAGTATTTCATAATCCTTCCTGAAAGCATCGTTTATTTCCTCATATGATGACTCACGTCCGACACGGTAAGATATATTACCCATGTGGCACAAGCATGCCGACAAGTGACCTTCAATTATTGGTGTCCTGATATCTTCCTGCTTTCTTGATCTTACTGCTTTCAGGAAATTCAAAATTGAACTTACACCTCTTTCTACATCTTCAAAATCCCTGATCTTTTTCCCATCATTATCATAGGCGATCTGCCTTCCCATATCGACAAATCCATTTTCACATACTATTATATTTGCTGTATTAGGATTCTGGCTATCCCATTCATAAAATAGTTTCACTCCCTTTTTGGTAGTGGTTTTAAATGAATCCATTATCGGGTCCTCTTTTTTCCTTGGTAATCCCCTTACTTCAAACAAGATAGGAGCAGTCTTGTAATCGTAAAAGGTTATACTTGTATTTGGTGTTTCTCCGTCATCAATATAATCATACCGGCCGCCAAAAGTAATTACACGTGAGGGCAGGTCATCATGTCCAAGCACCCATCTGCACAGATCGAGGTGGTGAGGGCCATTATTTCCTATTTCACCATTGCCAAAATCCCACTGCCAGTGCCAGTCATAATGAAGATTAACACGGGGAAGGGGGCCCATAGGGGCAGGGCCGCAGTAAAGGTCATAATCTACGGTTCTCGGAATATATCCTCCTGATTCCCTGACTGTTCCCATACTCTTACGTCGTTTATATACCCATGAATGACAGAATTCTATCTTACCGAGGGCGCCACTTTGAATATATTCGACTGCAGCCTGGGTCTTTGTGTTTGACCTCATATCATGGTCGGCCTGAACTATCCTCCCGTATTTCTCAGCTGCTTCAACCATTTTCCTTCCCTCCCATATATTATGTGATACAGGTTTCTCAACACATACATCCTTGCCTGCCTGGCAACCCCAGACTGTTGCCAATGCATGCCAGTGGTTTGGTGTCGCAACTGATATAACATCAATATCTTTGTTTTCCAGCATTTTCCTTATATCAGTATATGCCTTTGCAGGCTTTGCTCCTTTATCATACATTATTTTAGAGCCACGGTCAATGCTTGCCAGGTCAGGATCACACAAAGCAATAACATTAACATCCGGATAATTAAGGTATGTATTCTCAAGGTGAGCCCATGAACCATGGTTGCGACAACCAACCACGCCAACATTAATGGTATCATTTGATCCTATTATTCCAGACCATCTTGCGGCAGTACTATACCTCGAAGCTATACCAAGGCCTACTCCTGCCAATGCCGAGGTCTTTATGAAATTCCTTCTGTTCTGTTTTGTATTCATAATAAATGTTTATTTAATCTGATTATTCATATTTATTTATGCTAGATTATTTAAAGTCACCTACTCTTTAATAACTTCCTTACGGCATTAATATCCATTTCATGGGAAGGTGAAAAACCCGGTGAATCCGCATAATTGACAATGCTAAGATAAAACTGTCTTACTTCAGGCTTATCCATGTTACTTAAAAGGTCAATCGCACACACAAGAAGTTTTCCCTTGCCCATTTTTATTTCAAATAATATCCCCAGTTTATGGTTTCTCCAGAAATTATCTATGACCTGAATCACCGGGCGGTAATCTGCCGGTGAATCATCAAGGATTACAGGATTTGAATTCTTAACCAGGTGCCACCATTGCCAGTTACTGTGGTACTCCGTTGGGAAGTCAGCAAGGGCTTCATGAGACGGATCACATAGTACACCAAGTGTCCCCGGTGCCACCTCAATATTATTCCTCAGTGCAGCCCTTCTGAACATTGGGAAACACCAGAAATCTGTCTGAAAAGCTCCCTTAACTGTATTAACAAGTTTGTCTTTAGCAGGTATAAAAATTACTTTTCCTCCCTTTTCTAAGAATTCCTCAACATTCTCGTTAAAAGAATCAGTCAGCATAATATCTTCAGGTATTGTAGTATCAACATTATCTTCATAAACCCATATATTATAATTATTATGGTATTTCGTTCCTCTCAGTGACAGCTCGATATTCAGTTTCTGAGGAGTGTCTACCTCTTTTAGAGGAAATGAAAACATATCGATCTCAGACAGTGTTCCCTGTTGTATAATTTCTGGTTCGGTACTCCCTGACAAAAGTTCTTTACCCTTTCTGTTACTAACCTTCCAGTCGATTATACCATCACTGATATCTTCGGGTCCAAAGTGTGACAATTCTATTGCTCCTGTAAAAGTTTCAGAAACAGTCCATGTATATTTTTTCATCTTCAGCAGGGGTACTGTTTCGCAACAAAATTCCCTCCATTTAACGGGTTCAATAAGCCCCTTGGATTCCATGAAAACATTCAGTATCCCCACAGGTGCCGTACCCTGCCCTGAAAAATCATGAAGGTCCAGCAACTGGAATCCTCCAAACCACTTTGTTCTCAAAGCTGCTTCAATATCCTCTCTGTAGCATATTACTGAAAGTGCACCCGATGCTTTTACAAAATCATCGGTCTGGTCAAGCATATTTTTTACTTTTAACCTGTCCCTGAAAATCTCATAATTTCGTGCTTTCAGGACACCGGTATATTTTGGTATTTCGGAAAAGTCAGGTGACACCTGGAACTGTCCTGTTTCATGTCCTACCACCGGAACAGGAAGGCCGGCGATAGAACGGTCATAATCTGTCAAAGTCGAAGGAGGATAATAATCTATATGTCCTTTATAGTCGCCCTGGTAGAAAGAACCGCGGACCGGCAACTCACCTTCTGTTTGTGATGTAACCCAGAAATCATCACCCTCGGCAAGAGTCAAATCACCACCGGGGTAATTCTCATTATTTGATCCCTGAGCATAAAGATGTCGCTGATCAATCTCTTTGAAATATGAAACCATATCATAATATGCCTGATTACGTCCCAGCTCATTACCCAGAGTAAACATAACAAATGAAGGATGATTGCCGTAAGCCTGAAAGATCAGCTCACCCTCCCTGCGTAAATAATCGTCATGTTCCTTTTTTCCATAATCTCTTTTATTGGGCAGTTCGGGCTGCAGGTACATACCTGTTTCATCTGCTGCATCGAAGGCAGCTTCAGGAGGGCACCATGAATGAAAACGATAATGGTTTATACCATAAGATTTTGCAATTTTAAATATCCTTATCCATTCCTTCTTTTCCATGGGAGCATAGCCGGTCAGCGGGAATATACATGCATCATGGCTTCCTCTCAGGAAGGTCCCTTTACCATTTATTTTGAAACCGGTGCGACCGGAAGTGAATGACCGCATCCCGAATATTGCAGAGCTGGTATTTTTCAACCAATATTTACCGGGTTGTGTCTCAAGGGTAACATATAGCTCAATAAGGGATGGATTAAACTCATCCCACAGAGTGTAATCTTTATCAAACTCGTATTGTATCTTATGCCAGCTTTCATTTCCGTCAATAAACACAGGCCAGACTTTCTTCTGGTATATAACCTGATCCCGGGTGTTAATTGTTTTAGCCTGCAGAATTAAATCAGCATTACCACCCCAGTCTGTAAGGTTCCCTATCTTTACATTAACGGTCGCCCTGTTATTTTCGATATCTGGATAAACCTGTATTTCTTCGACAAAAAGTTTATCACTAGCCCTTATCTCAATTTTACCAACTATTCCATTCCAGTTTGTCTGGGTTCGTTCATCAACGGCATGTGCCGGTCCAACAGGAGGAAGTTTTGAATTATCCACGAGGATAGTTATTGTATGTTCACCCGGTGAAAGAGCATCTGTCAGGTCATATATATGCGGTGCACTCAGGCTGGTACCCTGTCCGCAATAAGTGGTGTCAGCCCATACCATAACATCTTTTGTTCGACCAAGGTAAAGAATTATTCGCTTGTCATTCCATGTTTCCGGAATTGTAACATTCTTTTGATACCAGGCAGCCCCAACCCAGTACCATATACGTGACAGGCGGTCGTCTCTTACCTCGTTCATGTATATACCCTTTTTATTCTCATCTGTCGTACCAGGTAATAAAACCTTATCATCAAATGAAGCTGAGAACCACTTGTTTTCTATACCGGTATGTCCGGGATCCAACCTGAAATCCCATTGACCGGCCAGATCGATACATTCGTATGATTTTTTTGATGAAAGAGCATCCGCATTTATCTGAGCTGAAATAATTGTGCAAATAGCAAAAGCCAGAAATGTTAATAATAGAATTGAGTGTTTATATTTCATAAATTAATAGTAATGCAGTTAAGTTTTGGCCGATGGCCAAAGCTTCAACTTTGAAAGATCCATAGCAATCACAAACTTGCCATTATATATAATATATGGGACAATATAATATAATGATGACTCAAGTTTCATAAATAATCTACAAAAAAGAAATCTTTTGTTTATGTTTTAAAAATGATATTATCAGATAATAAAAATAATACAACTACAAGAGCAAACCCTAAAATCTAACCTAAACCATTTGATAATGAACTTCATTTAATTTAACAAACGCAATGTTTTAAAGTCTTTTTGCAAAAAAGCTCAAGTAGTTGTATTATTTACATGTTCTCTCCCGGAAATATCCAGGAAGGTTAT
>Ga0114922_10001121_pt1 | contig 25500 bp, 19 predicted proteins | sample AartaG_FD_100975 | JGI IMG/M metagenome (GOLD analysis project Ga0114922, IMG submission 100975) | Deep subsurface microbial communities from Aarhus Bay to uncover new lineages of life (NeLLi) - Aarhus_00045 metaG | ecosystem: Environmental > Aquatic > Marine > Oceanic > Sediment | place... | reverse complement strand
GGGCTTTAAGATAAGGAAAAAAGGGGGAAATGGGTTGATTGTGGGTGCGGGGGTATGAATGGGCGTTTTTTCTTGACATATTCAGTCAGGAAGATATACTGGTGTAGGTTCAGGAGGAATTGAGTAAAGGCGTATCATCGAGTTACACCGATCTCCCCCACGGAAAAGCGGTATTTGTTGTGCGCCGGGCGGCGGCCGGGCGAGAAACGGAGGTAGATATGGATACGAAAAGAAATCCAAGAACGGGTGGGGTAATGGTGGTTTTTGGGGCAAGGAGGCGCTGATAATCGGGCAAAGAATTGCGAAAAGTTCTTGCTTATTTTCCACATTTCTGGTATAGTAATCTTTCTGAAAAAGTTGTGAGGAATCAGGAGAAAGAAGTGCATTCGTTGAGAAGCACGCCAATAAAGGGGCAGTTTCGGTTTTGCTGCAATAACGACAACTGCAAAGTAATAGTGGTTCTTCTTGCGGTGTTGGGCATCACTGCGACACTTGCACAGTGCGAACCTATCACATTAACGTACCAAGTTACATCCAGCGCCGATGACGGTGATGCGTGGGGAGATGATAAGCAAAAGCTAGACTGGGTTATCGCGGTCGGATATAGCTCCTATTATGTCGCTCCATACTATATGGGTGGTTTCCGATTTACCGGTGTTGAAGTTCCACAGGGGTCAATCATCACTGAAGCCCGCCTAATGCTCAGGGTCAATGAATGGAACATATATGGCGATAGAGAGGTCTATGGGGTCATTCAAGCCGAAGCCAGTGATAATGCGCCGAATTTCAACGTATCTATGATAGGCCATCGCATTAGGGGCAGTGCCGGGGTCAACTGGGACCATATCGGGAGCTACACGCCTGAAACCTGGCATACCAGTCCGGATATTAGCGGCGTCATACAGGAGGTGGTTAATCGGGTGGGTTGGACAGTCGGTAATTCGCTGGTTATGCTTTATTGCAACAGAGAAAATCAGGGGAATTACATTCATTTTACCTCGTATGATGAAAGTGTTTTTACCGGGAACGGTTACGCTAATGCGGCGAAATTGGTGATAACCTACGAAGGACCTGTTCTGACGATTTCGGGGTATGTCCAGACGGCAGGCGAAGATGGGATCGAAGATGTGCTGGTCTCAGGTGACAATGGGGGTGGGTCGGACACAACTGACTACGACGGATATTATGAGATTGAAGTGCCCGATGGCTGGATGGGGACGGTCACGGTGAGCAAAAGTGAATGGAGGTTTGAACCTGAAAGTCGGTCGTACAATAACCTGACGGAGGCTCAAGTCAATCAGAACTACGATGGTTTTCTGCTGCCGGTCATTTCCGGTTATGTCAGGACAGTCGGAGGTTTAGGCGTTGAGGGTGTTGTGGTCACGGCCGACAATGAGGGAGAATCGGACACAACCGAGCCCGATGGGTACTATGAATTGATACTGCCGAATGAATGGTCTGGCACGGTTACACCAAGTAAAAATGGATGGGGGTTCGCTCCTTCAAACCGGTCCTATAATAGCCTAACCGAGGATCAAACCGACCAAGACTACACGGCTTTTTTGGTGTTTGCCATTTCGGGTTATGTCACAACAGCTGAAGGTGTGGGGTGCAAAGGTGTACTGGTTTCAGCGGACAATGGTGGTGGATCAGACACAACGGACTACAATGGATACTATGAGTTGATGGTGCCGGATGGGTGGTCGGGGATGGTGACGCCCAGTAGAGATGACTGGGAATTCAATCCGGCGAGCTGGTCATACAATGACGTCACGGAAGATCAACCTAATGGAGACTATATAATCCTGGGTATGACATTAACGACGGTAACGTATCAAGTCTCTGGCAGTGCCAACGACGCAGATTCTTATTCATCAGGTTATTATTCAGATTTTCTTGTCGTCGGCTATGACTATGTTAACCACCAAACTACCATCCCAGACTATATGGCGGGTATGCGTTTCACGAATGTGCAGATCCCCGGGGAGCTGGCCATTATAGATGCTCGTCTAAAGATGCAAAACAGCTTGTTTGTATGGATTCCGGGTTACCCCGTGTATGGTGTAATACAGGCCGAAGCTGGCGATGACACAGAAGACTTCGGCTCGGTCCCGCTGGGTGGGCGTGCCAAGACAGACTCCGCGGTAAATTGGGACCATATGGATATGGGCGGGTCTGGTTGGTGGTACACGAGTCCGGATATTTCCGAGGTGGTACAGGAGATCATCGACAGGCCTGGTTGGGCAGCAGGTAATTCGATGGTTCTTCTATACTCTACCAGAAAAAACGAGGGCCAATACCGCCAGTTTTGGTCTTCTGAGTCAGGTGGTGCACCAAAGTTAACAATCACCTACGCAGAGCTGGTTGGTTTGTCGGCGGCTATTGATATGGATGAATTGTGGATGTATCAGAGTATGCCGGGGAAGACGGGTTCTACCTTGACGGCGAGTGTTTCGATTACGGACGACCCGATGGGTAACAGCAGCTACAGCTACGCGTGGGAGATTATACTGCCGGGGGATGTCAGCCTGGCGCCGGTGACAGCAGCAGGCGGCGGGGCCGGCGACGCCTCGTGGACTTTCGCAGCCCGTGGTTGTGATGAGCCGGCGGGCTTGTCCGACTCGGGGCAGACATTTAAGGTACGGGTGCGTATTACCGGTGATGATTACGGCAATACGGGCGTAGCTCAGGCGGAGTTCGGGATATCTCTTTTAGGCGATGTCAATAATGACGCCATAATAAATGTGGCGGACCGTTCGATAGCGAATGCTTTCTGGCGGCTGGGCTCGGTCGGGGCTTATACCTTTCGAGACTGCGACGTGAACAGCGACGGCATAATAAATGTGGCGGACCGGTCGATTGCGAACGCGGTATGGCGAGGCTTATTCGGGCAGAACTCGGTAAGTAGTCCGTGCCCACTGCGATGAGTTCGTAGTTCATAGTTTGTGCTTCTTGGATAGTGATTCGTGGAAGAAACGAATAAGGATTCTTAGCTGGCGAATAGGATGCCGTGGATGGCGCGGGCGATTGTGACAATGAGCGGAGCGCCGGAGATAACGACTGCGATTGCGATAATAGCGGTTATTGCCCAGATGATAATGATGGCGGCCTTTCGCGGTATTTCTTCGACTCCGCGGAGCTCCTTCAGGTCGGAGGGGAAGCGCTTGATAATGGCATAGCACCAGTAGGCGCCGAGTGCGACGAGGAGCGCCCAGATGAGGCCGCGGGCGCCAATATACATAATCAGACGGGGTGGAGTAATATACATTGTTAACCCCATTGGGCGTTTCGGTAAATATCAATCGTATTAACGAGTAAGCTGTTTTGCGGCGTCTTTGGCGAAGTAGGTGATTATTATGTCGGCGACTGCGCGCTTGGTCAAAGAGAGCATTTCCTTCGTCACCGGATTTTTACCCAAACGACGAGCGCGATCAATACTAGTATTATGGTCAGAATTAATAGTAGCGTCAGAACGAGTGGCAATACTTTATAAGGAGTTTTTTCAGGATACCACCAGCCTTTGAACTGAGCTGTGTATGCTTTGCCGCGGTCGTCGATTATTTCGACGTAGCATTTATATGGGGACGCGGTAAGTTGTAAAACACCATCGAGAGGTCTATAAACATTCAAGTCATAAGATATAGTCATGTTTGCTGAGGAAATATACTTTAAGTGAGAGCCACTCTTTTGCACAAAGTCTGGGAAGGATTCGAAGTAGTTGTTTACTGATTCTGAAATAGGTGGGACATTAAGGTCCTTGGGTTCAGCAGTTTTTCTGATGAAGTCCAGCTTCAGCTCAGACAGACCGGTTTCTCTTGCGCGCGCCAACAAATGGCCCATTATATAGTCGTTATAATAATAATTCATGAGGCTTGTGAAAGAATGGCCGAGATTGTGTGCAATGCTCTTTAGTACCTTGTATTGCCCCATGTTCTACGGTCTTGCTTGTCCCAATATCATTTCATTGTTATTTTTGGTTTTTTAATTGGCTCGCTACATCCTTCGCGAAGTAGGTGATAATAATGTCGGCTCCAGCGCGTTTGATGGAGGTGAGCATTTCGGCTATTGCGGGTTGTCGGTTCAGGAGGCCAGAATCAGCGGCGGAGTTCAGCATCATGTATTCTCCGGAGACGTTGTAGGCGGCGATGGGGGTATCGAACCGCTGGTTGGCACGGCAAATGATGTCGAGGTAGGGAATCGCCGGTTTTACCATGATGATGTCGGCGCCTTCAGCGATGTCGAGGGCGATTTCGGCCATTGCCTGGTCGGAGTTAGCAGGGTCCATCTGATAGGTTTTGCGGTCTTTGAGGGCGGTTCCCTGGAAGTCGGCAGAGGGCGCGGATTCGGCGGCATCGCGAAATGGGCCGTAGAAGGCGGAGGCGTATTTGGCGGCATAAGACATGATGGCAATGTTGTGGAAGCCGTTTTGTTCAAGGGCCTCGCGGATGTACTTTACGCGGCCGTCCATCATGTCCGAGGGGGCGACGATGTCGGTGCCGGCCTGGGCGTGCGAGAGGGCCACTTTGGCGAGGAGCTCGCAGGTGGCATCGTTGTCGATTTGGCCATCTTTGATTAGGCCGCAGTGGCCGTGGTCGGTGTATTCGCAGAGGCAGACGTCGGTGATGACAAGCAGGTCGGGCGTTTGTTTTTTGATTTCTCTAATGGCGAGCTGGACGACGCCGTCCTCGGCCCAGGCGCGGGAGCCTTTCGGGTCTTTGGCTTTTGGCAGGCCGAAGAGGATGACGGCGGGGATGCCGAGAGAGGCGACTTCGGCGGCCTCGGCGGCGACGGTGTCGGGCGAGAAGTGGAAGCAGCCGGTCATTGATTTGATTGGCTGCTTAAGGCCTTCGCCGGCCTTGACGAACAGGGGATAGACCAGGTCATCTACGGTCAAGGTCGTCTGGCGTACTAATCTTCGGATGGCGGAGTTTGCCCGCAGGCGCCGCATTCTTATTTGAGGGAAAGCCATTTTAAATTCCCTGTGAATATTCTGCTCTGTCTGGCAGGCAAGTATACTATGAATTATCGGGAGTGGACAGGGAAATCTGAAGCGAGGTTGACTCCGGTCGACCCGCCCAGACTGGCCATTTTTTTTGCGTAGTCTGTAATTACAAAGCCCGGAGGAATTCCACAAGGTCTTCTTTTTTCTTGCTGTTTTTTCCCCCGATTTCCCCCGATTTCCCCCGTTTTTCCCCCTTTTCCCCACGAAATCCCCCCGATTTTCCCCGAGAGGACCATCGTTTATGCGGGCCACCGCCTCAAAAAAGCGGTTTGCGATGGCTAAGACCTGCTGGCAGGCTTTTCGCGCGGATTCTTCCTTTTGGAAGTGTGCTTGAGATTGGGTTCGTTTTTTTGGTTGAGCGGGGGAGAGCGTTTTCATAATTCTTTGTTAAAGCTGAGGTTATGTTCATTTGTGCCCTTCGGAAATTGGGTTCGTTTTACATTTTTTGGTTAGTCACAAAGCTTTTTTTTGCCACAGAGGCAAACTTTAGTTTGCATCGGATCAAAAATCAGGGCGGGTGGGGCGGCCGGGTCTTCGATATTGAGTTTTCAAATGGCGGACGGACAGAGGGTCCGCTCATTAGTAGAGGGGGGCGCGCAATTGGTGCGAAAATGTCCTCGGTTCTCGATGCCCGATACTCGTAACTCGTTTTAAACAAAGGAGTAAGAATTTTTAAAAAAATCCGCAACATCGCTCAAAGCACATGCAGATTTGATTGAAAATGGGCGGTATTTCGTCCTGAGTCCTGCGTAGAAGGTGGCTGACGGGGCAGGAATATGTGGAAAAAAATGTGGGGATTTGAGGATATTTTTGTTGACAAAACTGGTAAGGGTCTGGTAGTATGATAGTAGATAAAGTGTGAAGGCAGGTCAAACGGCCGTAATATCATAATTTTTAGTAAGCTATTATACCTTCAAAAACACTTTCATACCGACCCGCCTTCCAAACTTTAGATTCGCTGCATTATTGTTTAGTTGCGCGTGCTTATTAAGGCGTGCAAGAGGGAGAACAAAATGGGTAAGCAAATAAATCAAAAAAGATGGGTGGTAGTGGTTTTACTCCTGGCAGGGGTCTGCTGTAGTGCAGAAGTCTGGGCAGGTTCGGTCGTTAGCTGGGGTGTAATAGCTTTCAATGGCAATGAGTTGTCCGGCAACAGTTTTGTCGCCATCGCCGCAGGTGGGCGGCACAACCTAGCCCTGAAATCTGATGGCAGTACTGCCGCCTGGGGCGATAACGATTACGGTCAGGCCGAATCGCCGGACGGCAACGATTTTGTGGCCATCTCCGCAGGCCTCTCGTACAGTTTAGCATTGAAGTCCGACGGCAGTATCGTCGGTTGGGGCGACAACGCTCTCGGTAAGGCTGATCCTCCGGACGGAAACGATTTTATCGCTATCGCTACGGGTGGCTGGCACAGTTTGGGGCTGAAGTCTGACGGGACTGTTGTCGGTTGGGGCTCCAACTATAACGGTCAGGCTGACCCGCCGGAGGGCAACGACTTTGTCGCCATCGCCGCAGGCACCTACCACAGTTTAGCCTTGAAGTCTGATGGGACGGTCGTGGCCTGGGGCGCTAACTTTTTTGGTCAGGCCGAGACGCCGGACGGCAACGACTTTGTCGCCATCGCCGCAGGCTACGCCCACAATTTAGCCTTGAAATCTGATGGTACTATCGTTGGCTGGGGCCACAACTTAGACGGTCAGGCCGACCCGCCGGATGGTAGCGATTTTGTGGCCGTTGGAGCGGGCGTTCACCACAGCTCAGCCTTGAAGTCTGATGGCAGTATTGTCTGTTGGGGTGATAACGAATACGGTCAGACCGACTCGCCGGACGGTAAAAATTTTGTGATGATCTCTGCGGGCGCGAATTTTTCCTTGGCCCTGAAGTCTGACGGCAGTATCATCGGCTGGGGCGACAATCGGTGTGGTCAGGCTGACCCGCCGAAGGGCGACGATTTTGTCGACATCGGTGCGGGCAGGGAGCACGGTTTAGCATTGAGGTACAATGGTAATATTGTAGCCTGGGGCGACAACACCTACGGTAAGGCTGACGCTCCGGACGACAACGATTTTATCGCCATCGCCGCGGGCGGCGAACACAGTCTGGCCTTAAAGTCTAACGGCAGTATTGTCGGATGGGGCTTTAACTATTATGGTCAGGCAACTCCCCCGGAAGAGAACGATTTTGTGGCTATTGCTGCAGGGTGGAACCATAGTCTGGCCCTGAAGTCTGACGGCAGTATAGTTGGCTGGGGGCGGAACGTGCTAGGTGAGTCAGAACCACCGGATGGCAACGATTTTATAGCTATCGCTGCGGGTGATGCCCACAGTTTAGCGTTGAAGTCTGACGGCAGTATCGTCGGCTTTGGCACTAACGGATACGGCTTAGACGACCCTCCGGCTGGATACGACTTTGTCGCCATTGCTGGGGGTGGCGCACACAGCTTAGCCTTGAAATCAGATGGCAGTATCGTAGGCTGGGGCGATAACGATTATGGTCAGGCCGACCCGCCGGACGGCAACGATTTTGTCGCCATCGCCGCTGGTCTTGACCACAGTTTGTCTGTGAAGTCTGACGGCAGTATCGTCGGTTGGGGGCGGAACGTGTTAGGTGAGTCAGAACCACCGAATGGGAACGATTTCGTTGCCGTCGCCGCGGGCTGGTATCATAACTTAGCCTTGACCGAGGTGCCAGCAGTTGAATTGCCGGTGAGATTTACGCCAAGGGTCTTGAACTGCAGAGGCAGAGGCAAATGGTTTACGGCGTATTTTGTCCTGCCCGAAGATTACAATGTCGCCGACATTGACCCCAACAGCGTCTTGCTTGAAGAGAAAATAGAAGCCGAGCGGGTATGGTTGGGAGATGAATTTGCGGTCGCGAAGTTCAGCCGGAGAGCGGTTCAGGAAATGCTTGCTGAGTTGGAAACACCTGCCGAGGTGGAACTGGTTGTGAGCGGTGAACTTAGTGACGGGACTATATTTGAGGGTACGGATACGATTAGAGTGATAGATAAAGGCCGCAGGAGAAATAATTTGTCCGGCAGGGCTGGAAGAAGGCTTATTCTGAAGCGCAAGTCAACCAAAGACTAAAACCAACTCTCTCGAATTAGGGCACACCAAAGAAGCTCGTCCAAAGCATTCTGGCGAGGCACGCCAACTCTACCGCGTTAGGCGCGTCCAAGGGCAGCTAAGCCAAAGCACGCTCGCGAGGCAGCGTTGCAGGTGATATTGGGATATGTGGGTCCCGGGCTTGTGGGTCCGTGGTAGCTCACCCTCGGGATCTGCGCTTCGCTACGAGGGGCTTTGGTAAGTCGATTTGCGGTATTGTTTACCGCTGGCGGGCCGGCGGGGCGGTTTTCGAAGGAAAGTGACCCCAAGGACAGGCCAACGCCCTTCGGGGTTGGGGGGCTAAATAGGACCCCTGAGAGGGCCAGGGTTTAAAGGGTTTTGAGTTGGGGATGTGCGTGAGGACTAATTGCGGGGGCGGGCGGGTTGTAACCGGCCAGGTTGGCGGGGCTAAAAAAGCTGTTGCAAATATTATATTCGGTGCTATAATGCTTAACTTTGTGTAGTAGCAGTGGACCGTAGAGGGTTGATAAGAGAACTACGGTGTTTGGTAAGGGCTAATTTAGATAAGGAGCAAATTCCGATGGAGCCTATTATGGAGCCTATTACAGAGTGCCAGGTGGATTTATTTGGCGGCAGCTTGCCGAGCATGGATGAAATCAGGGAGCTTTCGACATTTGTCCATGGCAGCGAGGCGAACAGAATACCTTTTGCAGAGCAGGTGGAGGAGAACATCTCCAGAAGCGGCCCGAAGGTTTCCCTGACGGTAGGGATAGGACTTTTTATTCTGGGCAGAGACGGCGAAGCGGTCGGGAAGCTTGGGAAGGCAAAGGACTGCAAGGAGAAGCTCGTATATTTTGGCCTTGCGCTTCGGCGATTGGGCAGGTTCGATGAGGCGATAGAGAACCTGCAAAAGAGCCTTGATTTCGAGGCCGATCCGTTATCTATAACGTTGGAAAAAGCCGCTACGTATCGTCGCGCCTCGGATTTTGAGGCAGCGGCCAAGGAACTGAAAGGCTGCGCCAATTTTAAAGACGTAAGTGGCGAATATCACTATCAGCTCGGGCGGCTTGAGGAGGCACAAGGGCTTTATGAACAGGCAATGGACAATTACAAGGCCGCTTTGGAGGTATCTCCTGACCATCAAAGCGCCCTTTTTCACCTGGCATATCGCTGCGCTTTATCCGGTAATGACAGCGCAGCTATCGACTGCTACAGGCAGATTACTTCGAGTTCTCCGGTCTATGTAAGTGCACTGCTGAATCTGGCTGTTCTGTATGAAGACAGGGGTGAATACAACAGAGCCGGCCATTGTACTGAAAAGGTCCTGAAGTTCCATCCCAACCATCAGAGGGCAATCTTGTTTAAGAAGGACATCGACAGCTCAAAAACGATGTTCTACGACGAGGAAAAAGAGAAGAGAAGAGACCGGAAGATCCAAATTCTTGAAACCCCGATATCCGATTTTGAACTTTCGGTGCGGAGCAGAAACTGTCTTAAGAAGATGAACATGGAAACAATCGGTGACCTTTTGAACATCACTGAGGCGGAATTACTGTCCTACAAAAATTTTGGAGAAACTTCGCTTCACGAGATTAAACTCATTCTCAGCCCAAAGGGGCTAAGTCTGGGTATGGCTCTGGAGGAAAAGCAGGCGGCTCCGGTGGAGGCTTTCGAGGCAAGTGTAGCAGAAGAAGAGGAGGCGTTTTTGAACAAGTCCGTGGATGAACTGCAGTTAGCGGTTCGTGCACGGAAGTGCCTTCAGAAGCTGAGTATTCGTACACTCGGGGATGTAACCCAAAAGACGGAAGCCGAGCTTCTGGGCGTTAAGAACTTTGGCGTGACAAGCTTGAACGAAATCAAAAAAGCCATCAACAACCTTGGATTATCACTGCGGAAGCTGGATTAAAATAAGGCAATAGTATCCGAAATAAGATGGAAAACAGCCGGCAACGAAGGTTGCCGACCATATACAAATAAAGGCACTTGGTGAGTTTTCATCTCGCGACAGATTGCAGGGACGACGGACGCTGGTTGTTGCGTTTGTTGAGAAGGTGTGTTTGCGGAGTTTTGCGGAGAGGTTTGGCGGGATGGGCGGCAGGTATTCTTTTGCTTTGGCTGCTGGTTGCCGGCGGCTGCAGAGAAAGAGAACTTGCCAGGACCACTCCTCAGATGGACATCAAGCCAGAATTCTGGGTGAGGGTTCTGCTGCTCGATGACGTTAAGGCCTGCGTGCTGAAGGTTTCATCGTCCTTTGCTATTTTGGACCCTGAGGCAAACAGGACAGTGCCAATGTATAGAGGCGACCAAGTCGGTGCGCCGACGGCGGTGGGGATATCCGGGGGGAAGATTACGATTAGCGGTCGGATATTTACCGGTGGTGAGGTTATTATTTGGCCGGACGAGCCGCACATCTTCAACATAAACGGAGATGATTACCGCGGTAAATTAAAGCTAATGCTGAATTCCGACGGCAGCTCATTTGATGCAGTAAACCTTGTTCCGCTTGAACCGTATCTGGCGGGTGTAGTGGGCGCGGAGATGCCTGATTACTGGGAACCGTCGGCGCTGAGGGCGCAGGCAATTGCGGCGAGAACCTACTGCCTGTACATCAAAAAGCGTTTTGGCGGCAAACGAGGCTGGGACATGAGGAGGACGGCAGCGAATCAGGTTTATCTCGGCGTTAAAGCCGAATCAGCTCAGACATGGAAGGCCGTCAATCAGACGGGGGGTGAGGTCCTGGTCTGCAGACAGAACGGTGGCGGCGAAGAAATATTTCCAACTTATTACAGCTCAACGTGCGGCGGGCACACAGAGAACAGCAAAAACGTATTCGGCGATTCCTTTGGGCCGCTCACTGGCGTACGGTGCCCTTATTGTAAGGATGTGGCGAAACCGAGCTTTTTCTTCTGGCCTACGGCCCAGTTCGATAAGACAGACGTTACGAGCAGGCTGATGCGGAAGTATCCGAAGCTAAAGGCATCAGGGGAGATTAGGAATATCACATCGGCGAAGCAAAGCAACTACGGGAACTTTTCCCGACTGACTTTGGTGAAACTTATGGGTTCGGCGGGCAAGAGCAATTTCCTGCGGGCTGAGGATTTGCGTCTTACAATCGACCCGTCCGGCAATAGACTGAAAAGCACAATCTGTCAAATCATCAATATGGGCGATAAATGGGCATTTCTGGCAGGCAGAGGTTACGGGCACGGTGTTGGGATGTGCCAGTGTGGGGCTCAAGGGATGGCGAGAAAGGGCAAGACAACTGAGCAGATACTTTCTCATTACTACCCGGGCTCAAAAATTATAAGAGTTTATTGAAATGAGTAGCTTTGAAGTTCTGTGTCCGGATAGTGGTTCATCTGCGAGGCGAGGGTCATTAAGTACGGCCCACGGTGAGGTGGCGACGCCGGTTTTTTGTCCGGTCGGCACAGTTGGCGCGGTAAAGGGGGTGACGCCGCGAGAACTCAAAGAGACGGGCGCTGATATAATTCTGGCCAATACTTATCATTTGCTGCTGCGGCCGGGAATCGAGACGGTTGAAGAGCTCGGGGGGCTTCACAAATTCATGTCGTGGGAGGGGCCAATAATCACGGACAGCGGCGGGTATCAGGTTTTTTCGTTAGGGTCGCTGACGAAAATTGATGATGATGGTGTTGAATTCAGCAGCCATGTAGATGGGGCGAAGGTATATCTGAGTGCGGAGATAGCGACAGAGATTCAGAACCGGCTGGGCGGCGATGTAATAATGTGCTTCGATGAGTGCCCGCCTTTCGGTTGCGAAGAGGCGCAGCTAAAACAAGCGGTGGACAGGACCATTCGCTGGGCGCGACAGAGTAAGGAGGCCCACGGCAACGCGGAGCAGTTGCTCTTCGGTATTGTTCAGGGCGGCATTGACCTGTCTTTGCGAACGTACTGCGCATCGGAACTTGTTAAGCTGGATTTTGACGGTTATGCTATCGGGGGCTTGAGCGTGGGCGAAGGACACGAGGCTATGATAAAGACAGTTTCTCATACGGCGGCGCTTTTGCCGGAGGATAAGCCCCGCTATTTGATGGGTGTGGGCACACCTGCTGACATTATTGCCGCCGTAATGGTCGGAGTGGATATATTCGACTGCGTCCTGCCGACGCGGAACGGGCGAAATGCCTTTGCGTTTACTGAGAACGGGCCTATACGATTGAGGAATAACGTTCATACGAATGAGGCCGGGCCGGTTGATCCCGGCTGCAACTGCTACTGCTGCAGGAATTTCAGCCGAGGCACAATCAGACACTTTTTTAATGTTTCGGAGATGCTCGGTCCGGTCCTACTGTCGCTGCATAATCTGAGGTTTTACCAGAAACTGATGGCCGAAATAAGACGGGCGATAGAGAAAAGCGAGTTTGCCAACTGGGCAGGCGAAAGATTGAGGAAATATGAAAGCCTGTACCAATAGTACTTTGATTTCCGGCTGGCGGGGCGTGAATCTATATGCTATTTAAAAATTTCCTGTGATTTATGGCGAAATTAGGTTATAAGCATAGACTTTGAAACTCTGACAATGAAAGGAAATTAAGAATGGACAATATATGGGTATTGGCTCAAGCTCCGGGCGGAGAGTCGCCTTCGGGTATAAGTTCGGCGCCGGTCACTGAACAAGAAGCGCAAACGACGACGGTTGCGCCGGACTCGAACGCTCCAGTCTCGAGGACTGTGCCGGTGAGGTCTCCTATGATGCAATTCCTGCCTTTTATTTTGATTTTCGTAGTGATGTATTTTTTCCTTTTCAGAGGGCCCCGGAAGAAACGGCAGCAGCACAAGCAAATGGTACAATCTCTGGATAGGAACGACAAAGTCAGGACGATAGGCGGGATTATCGGGACGGTAGTGGACGTCAGGGACGACGAGATTACATTGAAAGTTGATGAGTCGAACAATACGAAGATTAAGATTGCCTCTTCAGCAATCGGCAAGAATTTATCCAAGGAGAAGGGCTAAGAGGTCTGTTGTTGGTAGTTTGTGCTCTATGAATTACCAAGTGGGCAGTACGTGACAGGAGATACGAGGAAGCAGTTATGAACAAGAATCTGGCGATGAAACTTGTTTTGATTATCGTCTTAGTGGTGGTTGCAGCGTGGACTTTATATCCTCCGGAGAAGACTCTAAAGCCTGGAATCGACTTAGCGGGCGGAACAAGCCTTATCTACGAGATTGATACTCAGGGTCTTGGCAGCGAGGAGAAGAGAGAGCTATCCTCGAAGATGATAACAGTGCTTCGAAGGCGGATAGACCCGGCCAACATCCAGAATCTCGTATGGCGTCCGCAGGGCGGGACGCGGTTTGAGATACAGATGCCTCTGGCGAGTGCAGAGGCCCGTCAAAAACGCCAAAATTTTGAGGAAGCACGCAGTGATTTGTTGGCTGAGAATGTTAACCCAGCTGTGATTATACGCTCTTTATCGAGACCGCCTGAGGAACGAAGCAAAGAGTTCGAGAAATTTTCCCGGGGTTCTGCCGACAGACTGGCGATTCTCGAGACGCTGAGTACAGCTTATGATGAGCGCAACAGCTTACGAGAGAAAAGCAATGAGCTTTTTTCGAAACTTGAGACGACGGAATCTGCGGTGACTGAAAGCGGGCTTGACCTTGAAATGGTAAAGGCAATCGTCAGCCGGTGGGCCAGCCTGGATGAAGAGGCACTTGCGGAGGTTGTGAAGGTTTTTGTGGGCGATGGGGGTGATGTCGAGATTCTGACGGGGTACGTGAGGACCTATGCCGAGTGGGCAGAGGCTGTTGATGAGTTGACCGACCCGGAGACCGGCAAGAACATACAGTATAAGAACGCCAGAAGAACTCTCGATGAGTTCAGCCTGACGACTGACCAGATAAACTCCTGTCTGAGTATATCCCCCAAGTCAGCTAAAAGAGCCAGGGCGCTTGAGGAATTGACAGCTGCATTTGGCGACCGGGCGGAAAAGATTGACAAGGCAGTCGCGGCCTTTGACGAGTATTACCCTTTCCAGGGCAGGCTTGATGACCCCAGGGACCTTCAGCGGATGCTGAAAGGCGCTGGGATTCTGGAATTCAGGGTGCTGCCGACAGTTGAGCATCCGGAAGTAGACGCGGACGAGATGGCCGGCTACGTGGAACGGCTGCAAACGAAGGGCCCCAAATACGCGTCGGACAGCAAGCACGTGTGGTGCGAGATCGAAAATATAAATGAATGGCAGGTGGGCGAATCGATTGTTGCGCAATTCGGCAACAAACCATACGTCCTGGCAAGCAACAAGGCGGACGAGGTGATACTGCATGGAGCTGACACAAAGGACTGGACTCTGAAGAAAGCGCAGCCTCAAACGGACAGGGAAGGGCGAAGGGCAATTGGTTTTACGTTAGATGACAAAGGCGGCAGGCTGTTTTCCACGGTTACAGGAAATAATCTTAAGCGGCCGCTGTGTATCCTGCTTGATGGTATCGCGATATCGGCGCCAATCGTTCAGTCGAGAATATTTACAAGCGGCATAATTAGCGGCAGCTTTACTCAAAACGAAGTTGACGATATGGTCAACAAGCTCAACGCGGGCTCGCTGCCGGCGAGACTCATCGAACAGCCGATATCGGTGAAAACCATCGGGCCATCCATAGGCGCCGACAACCGTGACCGGGGGATAAAAGCCGGTTTAATAGGCCTTGCGGTGGTGGTGCTGTGTATGCTTGCTTATTATGTGCTTGCCGGCGGAATTGCGGATGCGGCGCTACTGATAAACCTGCTTTTTGTTTTGGCAATGATGTCGCTGCTACGGGCGACTTTTACACTGCCTGGAATCGCCGGCATGATATTGACCATCGGCATGAGCGTTGATGCGAACGTGCTTATTTTTGAGAGAATCCGGGAAGAGCAACTGCGAGGGTCTTCTCTAAGGATTGCCGTGCGGAACGGCTATCAGAGGGCGTTCAGGACTATTTTCGATGCGAACCTGACGACGTTCATCACGGCCGCCATTCTTTATTGGGTCGCTTCGGAGGAGATAAAGGGTTTTGCCATTGTGCTTATGCTCGGCATACTGTCGAGTATGTTCACCGCCCTGTTTGCAACTCGAGTTATTTTCGACATTTTACTGGCCAAGCGAATTATCAAGGACCATTTGTTTATGCTGCGCCTGATACACGAGCCAAAGATAAACTGGATGGGCCTGCGACCGATTTTCCTTGTCGTCTCTGCTCTTTTTATTGCGGCGGGGGCATTTGTCTTCTTTACAAGAGACGATGCGAGAAACAACAAGTATGATATTGAATTTACAGGTGGAACTTCTATCCAAATCAATCTGAAAGAGGGGGTAGAACTGACGAGGCAGGACGTGGAAGACAGAATCCATAAAATCGGTTTTGATTTGAATAACCCGGCGCTTGCGGCGGCGAATGTGTACAGCATCGGTGAATCAGGCATGCAATATGAAATCAACACTACCGAGACGAATAAAACCACCGTCATCGTTGCATTTGGCGAACCCGGGCAGCAGACGGCCGAGACAGTCACGTCAGCGATTAGTCAGGCCCAGGATAAATTCGGGGGCAAACTGAGCAATTTAGGCGTGAGGCAGGAAGGCAACGCGGGTACATTTGTGGTAACGACGAGCCAGGTGAACAAATCTCTGGTAAGAGACGTGCTCTCGGCGGCTTTTCCGGATGCCAATATGTCCGAACCGAAGGTCGATGAGGTCGTCAACGATGCAATCCTAAGCGCTTTCGCCGGCAGCCTGGAAATACAGCAAAATCTCCAGCCGGAAATAGTCTCACAGGAGAAGATAAGCGAGGAGCTTATAGATTCTTTCCCCGAGCTTGTTGATTTTGTGAGCGGGATTAAGATTGAATGCGAGATAGGAAGAAGTGCCACGGCGGATGAAATCGAACGGAGGTTCAAGGACCTGCGTTTCAAGCCCGATGTGCGAGACCTCAATTGGTATTCCTATCAAATTCTCGGCTCGGACTTGGCGACGATGGAAGCGGACCAGGCGGTAAAATCCTTTGTTTATCTCAGCGTCGAGCCAGAGGCTGGCTTCCGCGAATTGACCGAGGATGAGTGGGAGCGCTTTGTGGAGAACGAACAGAGTAAAGTCCTGGCGGCAACCAGATTGGAAACGTCGCTGCCACGAGTTACGCAGATAGACCCGTCGGTTGGAGCAGAGGCAAAGACGCGGGCTTTGATTGCGATTGTGCTGTCATTGGGGGCAATCATCGCTTATATCTGGGTCAGATTCGGAGACGTGCGATACGGTGTCGCGGCAATTGTGGCACTTGTCCACGACGTATGCATAACTCTCGGTGCCGTTACCGCGTGCACTTATATCGCGGCCACGCCGATTGGTGAGAGACTGCTAATCGGGGATTTCAAGATTAACCTCGCGATAATTGCGGCTTTTCTAACGCTAATCGGGTACTCGCTCAACGATACAATTGTAGTTTTCGACCGTATCCGCGAGAATCGTCACAAGGCGCGTCTGAGGCCGCAGACAATCACCAACAGTATTAACCAGACTATTTCCCGAACGGTTTTAACATCCTTTACGACATTCATAGTCGTGCTGATAATGTACATCTTTGGCGGACAGGGCCTGAGAGGATTTACCTTCGCAATCGGCTTTGGCATTCTTATAGGGACTTATTCGTCTATTGCGATAGCCGCGCCGGTGCTGCTGATTGGCGGCAGAGCCAAAGAAGAAAAGAAAAAATAAGGCTTTATAGGGGGGCTTCGGTGCGACAGAAATCACATAGGTGCCCAGTGAAACAGGGAATTACAGATTTTAAGCACTTTCCAGGATGCACAAAGATTTCAAAATAGGAATGGTTTTGGGCCTGGTGGTGGTAGCAGCGGCGGTGCTGTGGCTTTCCACCGGACCGAACCTAAGTACAAAAGGCAGGATGCTAATCTCTCGCAGTGTCGAGCCTGCGGATGAAACTTTTGTAGAGCAGGCCCGCTTTGTAACAGACTTGCCAGACGTCCCATCCAGAGAAGCGGCTGGGGAGGCTGAACAAAGCAGCGTATCAGAGACAACGGCATACAAACAAACTGAGGAAGTAAAGACCCAAAGATTTCACATTGTACGTCGCGGTGAGACACCTTCTGATATTGCGTACAAATACTACGGCTCAGCAAGCAATTGGAGAAAAATCCTGGAGGCTAACGGCCTTGAGCCAAGAGATGCAAAGAAACTCAGGCCCGGAACGAAACTAATCATCCCCGAGTGAGCCGCTGGAGGCGAAGCGAGAAGATGACTTTTTTGCGCGGAATACGAAATACACAACGAGAGTTGTCTGTCGGGCCGGTACAAGAACGGGTGTTATAGTAATTTTGCCGCCCGGCTGTCGACCAGCCATGTGACCTTATTAAGAATAGGCCAAAGAGTATGAATAGGATAGCGTACTTCGTCCGGCTCGTGGGTAAAAACCTCTTTCAAGATGTCAGCTTTTTCTTCCCCGGAGACCAACACAGCCAGATGAGACGCAGCGCACAAAACCGGGTGTGTCAGGGTTATCCTGTTGAGCTTTCGATCCAGGTCATACACAACACACGCCACATCTTCCGTGTCAAAAGGCGCGTAGCTGTTCGGAAAGAGCGAACCGGTATGTCCCTCGACTCCCATGCCGAGCACAATCAGGTCAAATTCGGGAATTTTATTCTCCTGTAAACGGAAGCTAATCCGAATCGATTCTTCGTAACGGCTGGCTGCCGTCTTAATGTCGCTGTACTCAGTTGGTATCCGATGTATGTTTTCTTCGGGGAGGGGGACTTTGGGCAGGAAAGTATCGGCGGCCAGCTTGTAATTGCTCCATTGTGAATCCGGCGGGACGTACCGCTCATCAACCCAGAAGAGCTGAACTTTGTCCCAGGCAAGAGCCTTTGCCTGGGGCGTTTCGCTGAGCAGTTCAAAAAAGCGTTTCGGCGTGTGGCCTCCTGATATGGCAACGTAGAATACACCTTTGGCTTTTATAGCCTTTTGGGCGTCGGTGGTGAAGAGCTCAACGGCTCGCTGTGCAAGTTTCTCGGAGTCGGGGACGATCTCGACATTCGGTTTGTACTTTGCAGTCTTTTCCATATTTTTGCCCCCTTTCATTAGGTCCCGTTTTGCCTCATGCTACAAAATAGAATCCCTACACCAGATGCAAGTCTACACTATTATGCACTTGCGCAGAGGATTTGGCCAGAAAATTTTTTGAGAAGAGGAAAATTTTGTGTCTTCTTTTAACTCTAAATTCCAGAAGGACTTATGGTGCGGGAACTGCCGGCGCTGCTGCCCAGAGGCCATGAGTTTTTCCGGCTGTTCGGGGGTTCAGCGGGCGTTTTTCGATTATTCGCCAAGCCCTGGGAAAATTTTGCCCTTGATGTCTTCGAGAATCATATACAGTGAAGGAACCAAAAAGAGCGTAATCAAGGTCGCGAACATTACACCGAACGCAAGGCTGATGGCCATTGGAATAAGAAACCGCGCCTGGAGGCTTCGCTCGAGCATCATGGGCACCAGACCGAAGAATGTTGTCAAGGTCGTGAGCATGATTGGGCGGAACCTTCGGGTCGCGCAATCGCGAACTATCTGTGCGAGCTCGATGCCGCTTTTTCGCTCGCGGTTGATAAGGTCTATCAGGATGAGTGAGTCGTTTACAACCACGCCGGACAATGCAACAATGCCGAACATTGAGAGAAGGCCGAGATTGAATTTTGTCATAAAGACAAAGCCCATCAGTATGTGACCTATTACCGCTCCGACGATACCAAATGGAATTGCGGACATAACAATTACCGGCTGTGTGTAGCTGCGGAACTGGACAGCAAGCAGGCCGTAGATTGCCATCATGGCCAGAGGGAAGGTGACATAAAGACTGCTGAATGATTCGCTTCTTTCACGTGCTTCGCCGGCAAATCGATACTGCAGACCTGGATACTGTCGCATCAAGCCAGGAAGCACATTCCTACTTAAGTCCCTATTGATATCGGCGGAATTGGTAACGGCTACATCGACGTCGGCGCTTACATTGACGACCCGTCTGCGGTCGGCACGGCGAATTGTCGAAAATCCCCTTCCGTAACTCACTTCGGCGACGGTCTTGAATGGAATTTCGGTACCGCCGGGGAGCCGAATTCTCATGTTTTCAATATCCGCCAAACTTCTGCGCTCGGTTTCGGGGTAGCGAACCATAACGCGGATATCGTCACGACCGCGCTGGATGCGCTGGACCTCCTGGCCGTAAAAGCCCTGTCTGACCTGCCTTGCCAGGTCTGAGAGTGTCAGCCCTAATGTTCTTCCGGTGTCTTTAATTTCGAGTTTTAGCTCAGCCTTGCCGGGCTCGAAGCTGTCTGTGATGTCACTAACGCCGGAGTATTCGCGCAGAATAGATTTCAGCGATTCCACGGCCAGCAACAACGTATCGAAGTTCTGGTGGGACATTTCCACATTTATCGCTTCGCCTGCGCTGAAGATTTCTGAGAAAAAGGTCAGAGAGGAAACACTGGGTATTTCGCCGACTATGTCGCGCCAGCGGTTCATGAGTTTGGCCGATTTTAGGTTGCGCTGTTCGCCGCCGAGCAGTTCGACGTTGACTTCGGCCAGGTGACCGGCGGAACCCGTGCCGATTCCTCTTACCGGTCCGCCTCCCGTTGAAGCAGGCTGGGCACCTATAGTTGTCGCAACATGCTTTATGATTGAAGGCTTGTCCGGACGGTTGGCGTCGACCTCAAGTCGAACTTGTTCAACGGCCTTTTCAATTGTGTCTGCAATCTCCCGGGTCTGTTCGGCGGGAGTGCCCCTGGGCATTGCTAAGAACGCAACCATATTATCGGCATCAACCGGGTCGAAGAACACTACCTTCATATAGCCGCCGACGATATAGCCGATTGTAATGATGAAGATGGCACAACCTGTCGCCAAAGTTACATAACGCCATTTTACTAAACGTATTACGAAGTTAGCGAAGGGACCTCTTACAAACGCCTCGAGTCTTTTCTCTGTCCGGAGCTGAATTCTGTCGATGAGTTGGAATATTTTCAGTTTGGCGGAAAAACCTTTGGTGGAAAGATGGGCAGGGAGAATCAGCAGTGCTTCGACGAGACTGACCATCAGGACGCTTATAACTACGATTGGTATTACGCGAAGAAATTTGCCCATAGTACCTGTGATGTATAACAGGGGCAGAAATGCGAAAACAGTGGTAAGTACGGCCATTGTGACCGGGGCGGCCATTTCCCTAACACCTTTTATCGCCGCCTCAATTCTGCTGAAGCCACGGCGTCTGTAGGCGAAGATATTTTCACCTACAACGATTGCGTCATCAACCACGAGACCCAGTGCCATTATGAAGGCAAATAATGAAATCATGTTCAGGGAGACATCAAATCTTGGCAACAGCCAGAATGCGCCCAGAAACGATATCGGGATACCCACAGTTGTCCAGAACGCCAGGCGAATATTAAGAAACAGCGTCAGACACATAAACACCAGGATCAGGCCGAGATACGCGTTCCTTCTGAGAAGCCCAATTCTCGAACGCAGTACAACTGAGCTGTCCTGCCAGGTTGCCATGGAAATACCTTCCGGCAGGGCGTAGCGTTTTTCTTCGACGTATTTCTTGACGGTATCAGCAACGTCAAGGGCGCCCTGGTCGCCTACGCGAAAGACCTTGACCAGGGCCGCTGGTCTGCCGTCAAATTTTGAATAAAGGTCTACATCCTCAAAGTCATCTTTGACATCTGCTATGTCGGCCAGTCTTATCCTGGTTCCGTCGTTTCTTGTGAGTACAATTATTTTTTCAAATTCCGGGCCATAATATTTTTGGCCTCGTGTTCTTACGAGAATCTCCCCGCCTTTGGTCTTGACCGAGCCGGCAGGAACGTCGAGCGAGGATTGCCTCACGGCTCTCGAAACCTCATCGAAACTCAGCCCATAACGACGGAGAGTTTTTTCGGAGACCTCGATTGAAATCTCATAGGGCCGGACGCCTGCCACATCGACCTGGCTTATATTTTGAAGTGCTGTAAGGTCATCGCGAATTTGGTCTGCCAGAATCTTGAGGGTCTTCTCGGAAACATCGCCATAGAGAACGATTGTTATGACCTCATAGCGCGTCATTACTTCGGTGATGATTGGTTTTTCAGTTTCTTCAGGGAATGTTATGATTCTGTCGACTTCGGCCTTGATGTCGTCGAGGACCTCCTTGACATCTGCGTATTCCTCCACTTCAACCAATACCAAACCAGCTCCCTCGGCGGCCGAAGCGGTGATTCTCTTTATGCCGTCGACCGCCGCTATTGCCTCCTCGACGCGCATGACCACGCCTTCTTCGACATCGGACGGAGTTGCGCCGAGGTAAGGCACCGTGACGGTGACCATATCGAGACTCATCTCCGGGAAGAATTCCACCTTGATGGTAAGTATCGTCAGCAGTCCCGCTGAAATAATCAGAATCATCAACAGATTCGCCGCAACGTGGTTGGATGCAAACCACCCAAGCAGACCACTTTTTTCGCGAACTTCTTCCACTTAGTCGGTCTCCCTGAAGTTTTTATCGTTCGGTTCAGATGCAGCATCGGTGGGTGTTGTGGTATCAGGCGCGTTTGTCCTGACCTGCATGCCTTCGGTAACGGTATCCAGCGCGCTTACAACAATAACAGTACCATCTTCAAGACCTGCAACAACGTAGGCATAGTCCTTGTCCTGGCGGGCAATTTGCAGTTCTTTAATATACAATCGGTCCTCACGCACAACCCACACCTGGTTGGCGTTATGGATGGCGTGTCGCGGTACGGTGATTGCATTTTCAAGCATTTTGCCTTTTATAAGCAGTTCGACGAACATTCCCGGTACCAGTGGCGGTCGGCCGTTGGCATCCTTAAATGGCCGCGGCACCTCGATGACGACTGAAACCAGCCGGGAAGTCTTGTCAATCTCGCCTGTCGTCCGCACCACACAGCCCTGCCAAATGTGTTGGCCGCCGGCAAAGCTGGCGCGAACCTCAACTTCCGAGCCCCTGTTGGCCGAACTGCTGCCGTTAAGTGAAACAGGATTTACGGGAATGTCAAACCACTGCAGCTCCCAGTCCTCCAGCGGGACCTTGATTTCGACTGCCTCGATGCTGTAGACATTGCCTATTGATTGGCCGGACATTACGTACTGGCCGAGGTCCACTGTTTCCCGCACGACCCTGCCGTCAAAGGGCAGAGAGACCCTGGTTCGCTCAAGATTTAACTGCTCAGTAGCCAGCTGGGCCTGGGCAGCTTGAAGTCGGGTTTCGGCCTGACGAATTTGCGGCTCGCGCACAATCAGTGGCGACGGCGGCTCGGTGCCGGGATTTAATTGTTCCCACTCCTGGCGCGAGACTTCAGCTTCTGCTTTTTCGATATCCAGTGCCACTTCGGCGCTTGCAACTTCGGCCTGGTCTCGCTGGACAGTAAGTTCATAATCGCGGGGGTCAATGGTTATCAGGGGTTCGTTCGCTTTGACGAAACCACCGTCTTTGAAATTAGGATTGATTGCGACCACCTTGCCCGATACCTGGGGAACTACCTCGGCCTGAACCTTTGGCTGTACCGTCCCGTAGCCCTGCACCAGCATTGGGACATCCTGCCGGGTGACAGTCAGGACCTTAACCAGAGGAGCGAGAACGCTCTTGACTTTCTTTGCCGGTGGTTTACGCGTAAGTTTCAGAACTGCTGCTGCGCCGATCGCCGCGGCGAGGATTAACAGTACCAACAGAGGTTGCAACCGACGCTTTGGCATCGCACCAGCTGCTCTGAGTATATTTGAAAGTTTGCTTTTAATTTTCTTAATCATAAAAACGTCCTTGATAGTTCGATTGTTGTCTGTCAGCGACCCAGTCGCCTCCCAGTGAGAGGAACAGGTCGACACGGGCGGCCCATAGCTCGCCCTTCAGGTTGTTCAGTTGGTTCTCTGCGATTCTCCGTCTACGTTCGGTTTCAAGGACGGTAATCAACCGCTCTACGCCTCGCAGGTATCTCTGGCCGGCGAGTTTCTCTGCTGCTGTGGCTTCGTTGAATCTCAACTGCACTGCGTTTAACCGTCTTTGCAGCAGCTGTTCCCTGACCAGCGCATCCTCAACCTCCCGCAAAGCCGTTAAAACGGTTTGTGCGTAATTTGAAGCCAGTTCTTCAAACCTTGCTTTCGCGGCGTCGACTCTAGCTCGCAGCTGTCCGCCTTTGAAAATCGGCTGGGCAAGGCGAATAATGCCGGAGTATATTTCTGTCTCATCAATGAACAGGTCATCAAAGACATCGGCACTTCGCCCATACGCGCCTACCAAGGTCAAATCCGGATACAACTGGGCGATGCTAACACCGATTTGCTCATTGGACGCCTCCAGGGCCAGTTCGGCGGCCCTGACGTCCGGCCGACGGTCCAGAAGCAAAGCCGGCACACCCACAGGAACAGGCGTCAAATCGGGCAGCTCAGCCAGTGTCTGCGGAAGTTCCTCGCTTGAGCCCGGCTGGCGACCAACGAGAACATCGAGTGCATTGCGGGCTTTTACGAGGGCCAGCTCTATGATTATCTCTGCAGATTTTGATGCTGCCAAGTTCTCGCGTGCCAAGCGGACATCCAGCGGCCCGACAAGCCCTCGGCTGTATCTTCGTTCTATTATTTCAAGGTTTCTCTGCCAGTTTGCGGTGTCGGCACGCGCGATTGCCAGACTCCGTTGAATTGTCGCGATGTCTGCTCTGGCCTTGACGACGCTGCTAATCACCGCGTTGAGCAGGGCCTGCCCATTTGCCTTTGCCGCAAGCATCTCCGCCCAGGCGGCTCGTTCCGCACGTTTCAGCTTTCCAAAGAGATCTACTATATAACCTACGGTAAGGTCTTGTGAAAAGGTCGTGCTCAAATTGCTGAATCTGCCACCGCCGAAGTTGAAAGATGTCTTGTTTCTGTTGCGGTTAAAGTTATATGAGACGTCCGGCCATTGTTGTCCGCGGGTTTCGGCAAGCAGTGCTTGAGCCTGCAAAACCCGGGCAGCCGCGGCCTGAAGGTCATTATTGTTGTTTAGGGCCTCGTTAACGAGTTCGGTTGTCACAGGGTCGCCGAATCGCTCCCACCATCTGCCGATTTCGTCAATATCGTTGGCATCCTGGGGGTACTCGTCGGCGTAGATGTATCCTTCAGCAGTATCAGCCGTGGTCTGCGGCCTCTTGTAGTCCGGCCCAACCATACAGCCGGCAACGCTTAGAACCAGGCTGATGCTCAAAAAATAACGAATTTGAAGTAAAACATCCCTAATCATTTGCTTTGCCCCTGCGCCATCACCCGGATTCCCGAGGCAGAAAATTCGACTATATGGTCTATTATTTTAGATAAACTTATTTCCGGCAGGCCGGCGAAATGACCTATCTCCATCATTTCACGGATACGAATAACGTGGATTAATTGGCCTACGATGGAAATTATCGAGAGGATGATTTGCGTTTGGTCGAGCTGAGGGCAAAGCTTTGTAAGTGCTTTTCCGAGAGAGGTTAACGTTGGTGTGACGATTTCTTTTACGAACATATCCTTGGGCAGGCGAGGGTCGTTCATCTCGCGGACTATAAGCTTGAGAAATCTTCGGCCGGTGGTTTTGTCTAAAAGGGGCTCTAAAAATGCGGTCGAGAAGGCACGAATGAGCTCTGTAAGTGTAGGCTGTGGCGGGGGTTGCGACATTACGTTTTCTATGGCGGCAAGGCGGACATCGCGCATAGCGGTCATTCTGCGGTGAAAAACCTGGTTGTAGAGGTTTTGTTTGTTTTTGAAGTGGTAGTTAACGGCGGCAACGTTGCATTTGGCGTGGTTTGTTATGTCTCGGATTGAGGTGGCGTCGAAGCCTTTTTCAGCGAAGAGCTGCTCTGCTGCGTCGAGGAGGCGGTTTTCGACGTCGTTACGTAAGTTGTTGGTTTTATTTGAGTTATGTGTGTTGGCCATAACACAAGCTCCTTAAACGGTTGTTTCAAACTAAAGTATAAAACACTCGTTTGATTTGTCAAGTGTTTTTTTTCTTGGGAAAAGTTATTTTTTTGGTAGATTTGGCAACAATTGCTGTAAGGCCAGTTCTGGTAAGCGGTTAGGGGAAATCTCGTGCTTCGTGATTTGTGATTCGTGGGTCGGTGGTTGAGGGCAGAACACCCGGGATTTTGGGGGGAAAATGGGGGTGGGGAATTTGTCAGGTGCGAGGTCACCTTTGATTTTGGGCTAAAAATGGGGGTTGGGGGTGTTGGAAAGTGTTTCAAAGTGTGAAAAGTTTGGAAAAACTCAGAAAAAGTGGTGGAATTGCGCTGGAATAAGTGTGCGAAATGTGTAAAACGTTTGAAAATTTACGAAAATCATCGGCCGGACGATGCAAATTTTAGCGTTAAGATGAGGAGTTTAGATAAGATGGAGAATTGGGTGTCAAGAGGCGGAACTCAATATGCACTATTTGAACTAGTGT
>Ga0114922_10001120_pt1 | contig 25514 bp, 22 predicted proteins | sample AartaG_FD_100975 | JGI IMG/M metagenome (GOLD analysis project Ga0114922, IMG submission 100975) | Deep subsurface microbial communities from Aarhus Bay to uncover new lineages of life (NeLLi) - Aarhus_00045 metaG | ecosystem: Environmental > Aquatic > Marine > Oceanic > Sediment | place... | reverse complement strand
TAATCATGTTAAATTTGTATGGTGCTGCATACATATTTTATGAATAACCAGGATCCGCAGCAGCCGAGAAAAACGAAGAAAAATGGCGTTAAAAATCTGAAGCGAGCGTATCCATACACTCAGCTTTACCTTGTCCTTATCTGCTTATATTTATTCAGGCATCCATTGTTACGAGGCAAAGGAAGGGACTTACCAGTATCCAGGTCAGCTCCCTGAAAAACTTCGGAATGGGGTTATTCCTAATGGGTCCTTTTAGATGGTTTGCGAGTTTTCTGTCTGATTTTTATATAAATATGGAGGTTGATAAGCGCTGCCGGAGTAATGCCTGATATTTTTTTTGCTTCCCCCAGGTTGCCGGGCCTTTGATTTTCCAGCCTTTCGATAACCTCAGCAGTCAGGCCCGAGACTTTTTTATAATCCATATCTTCAGGGATCTTGACTTTATCGAGTTTTGCTATCCGGGCGATCTCTTTGGCCTGTTTTTTCAGGTACCCTTCATATTTTATTTCCGATTCAATGTGTCTTATTTCTTCTTCTGATAAATCAACCTCAGGTTGTTTATTCCGGGTGACATCACTATAGCTCACATGAGGTTTTTTTAGATGCGCTTTTAACGTAATCGTCTCTTTTCCCTTGAGGGTAATTTTTTCTGTTTGCAGGAAGTGTTTTACTTTATTGATTTTTTCCTGTTTTTTTTGATAATCATCATATTCTGCTTTACTTATAAGCCCAAATTGATTCCCGTATTTAATAAGCCTTTCATCGGCATTGTCGATTCTCAGCTGGAGCCGGTATTCCGCCCGGGAGGTAAATAACCGGTACGGCTCTTCTACGCCTTTTGTAATAAGGTCATCAATAAGCACAGCTATATAAGCTTCATCCCTGCGGAGAATAAAAGGCTTTTCCCCCTTGATCTTCAAAGCGGCATTAATTCCAGCCATCAATCCCTGAGCTGCCGCTTCCTCATACCCTGAAGTACCATTTATCTGGCCTGCCAGGTACAAGTTCTCGATTTCCCTTGTTTCCAAGGTTGGATAAAGCTGTGTGGGAACAACCGCATCATACTCAATAGCATATGCCGGCCTCAGAATCTTAGCCTGGTCCAACCCCGGAATGCTGGCAAGAATATCTTTTTGTGTTATAAGGGGCAGGCTGGTGGACATCCCATTGATATAGATTTCAGCAGTGTCTAATCCTTCCGGCTCAAGGAAAAACTGATGTCGTTTATGATGTGGGAACTGAACTACCTTTACTTCAATCGAAGGACAATATCGCGGCCCAATACCAGTAATAATCCCTCTGTACAGGGGGGATTTGTCCAGATTGTTATTTATGATCTTGTGAGTTTCGGAATTTGTATATCCAAGATAACAGTCGACCTTATTTTTTAGTTTCTTTTTTGTGCGGAATGAAAAGGACACCGGGTTCTTATCTCCTGGTTGGGCTTTGAACCTGTCCCAATCAATGGTTTCCCTGTGTAAGCGCATAGGTGTGCCGGTTTTTAGCCGAAATATTCTCAGCCCCATTTTCTTTAGATGCTCACCCAATTTACGGGAAGCAGGTTCATTCGCCCGGCCGGCGGAATAGTTATGTGTTCCGATATGAATAAGGCCATTTAAAAAAGTCCCCGGGGTCATTATTATGGCTCCGGCATTAAGCTTGTTTCCTTCCAGAGTGTTAATACCGCAAGCTTTGTTGTTTTTGGTAATTACCTCGGTAACAATGCCCTGGAAAAGAGCCAGATTCTGCGTTTTCTCCAGGTGCTTTTTCATATATGTTCTATAAAGGGCTTTATCCGATTGGGCCCTGGGAGCCTGCACAGCCCCTCCGCGGCTGCGGTTTAGTAAGCGGAACTGAATACCGGTTTCATCGGCTAAAATCCCCATGATTCCCCCCAGGGCATCGATCTCTCTTACCAGGTGCCCTTTGGCCAGGCCCCCTATGGCGGGATTACATGACATCTGAGCGATAGTTTCCAGATTAATAGTGATCAGACAGGTGGAAAGGCCCATTGCGCTTACAGCACAGGCGGCTTCACACCCGGCATGACCTGCCCCAACAACAATTACATCATAATCGTTTGTAGTATTCATGCTGGTTTATTTTCCAATGCAGAAACGGCTGAAAATATTATCCAATATTTCATCCACCCCGATCTCCCCAGTCATTTGTCCGATAAGCGGCTGTATCTTTCTGATCTCCTCGACGATAATCTCTTCCGGAAATCCTGCTTTAAGGGCACGGAGGGCTTCCAAGAGAGCCGTCTGGATATCTTCAAGCAGCAGTTTTTGCCTAAGATGAAGGATAATCTCATTTCCTTTGATATCATTATGCACAAAAAGAGAGTGGATCTGCTCTTTTAATTTTTCGATATTTGTCCGGTTTAAAGCCGATATCTCCAAATGGGGCATCCCGCTTCCCAGCTTTATTGTTTTTTTTATATCCATTTTCGAGGGGAGATCGCATTTATTATGAAGCAGAATAATTTTTTGGTTGCGGTATTTCCGGATAAGCCTATAGTCTTCCGGGGATGCTTTTTGGGAACTATCCAATACCAACAGGATCCCGTCGGCTGAAGCAGCTATTTTTTCCCCACGGTTAATCCCTTCTTTTTCGGCAGGATGAGATGAGTTGTACAAGCCAGCCATGTCTACAAGATTGAAAATGGAGTCTTTAATTTTAAGATTTTCCCGGAGGTAATCCCGGGTAGTCCCGGGATGAGGAGTGACAATAGCCCGCTCCTGTTCAAGCAATGTATTAAACAGTGTTGATTTTCCAACATTGCTCCGGCCCGTTATTGCCAGAGTAACTCCTTCGGCCAGGGTTTTCCCCAGGTCATAACTTTTTACCAATTTGTCTATGGTTTGCTCGGCCTTTTCTATGGTATTTGCGATTGTATTTTTTGAGATTTTAAAGCCCTCATCCGGGAACTCAATGCTAGCTTCTGTCTGGGATAATATCTGGACAATCTGGCTGCGGAGTTTTATGATTTTGCGTGAAAGAGCGCCTTCCATCTGGTTATAGGAAATTTTGACCTGTTTTAATGAGGATGCATGTATGAGGTCATTTATTGCTTCGGCTTGCAGTATATCGATCCTTCCTCCTAGAAAAGCCCTCAATGTGAACTCACCAGGACTGGCGTGCCTGGCTCCAGCCTTAATTCCTTGGCGCACTACTTCTTCAAGGATCACCGGACTGCCATGGCAGCTGAACTCTATTACATCTTCGGTTGTATAGGACTTAGGCGCCGGGAAAAAAGTCAAATAAGCTTCTTCAAATATTTCATTATGCTTAATATCATAAAGATTACCCAAAATGGTTTTTCTGGAAGGAAAGGTGTTTTTTTTATTTTTTGGTTTGAAGATTATTTTTGCAATAGATAGGGATTGTTTTCCACTTAAACGAACTACCCCCAGCCCCCCAAAACCTAAGGGAGTTGACACAGCAATAATTGTATCTTCAAACATTAAGCTGAGTACAATTTTCAGGAGGTCTCGCTTTTCATCTGAAAGACTTTGATCCTTTTCAGAAATCCGCTTCCTATGCTTTCTGTCGATATTCCTGATATATGGTTGACCGTGACATGCACAAGCCTACGTTCATAGGGGTTCATAGGATCAAGGATCTCATTTTGCCCAGATTTCCTGACACGACCGGCGATATGTCTTACATAATCTTTTAATTCTCTCTCTTTCTGTTTGCGGAAAAAATCGCAGTCGGCTTGTACTTTATGGGGAGATACTTTATTTAAAATATGCTGCAATGCCAATAACAATTCCCCCTCTTTCTGAAGCAAAATTAACTTATCCGGGCCTTCAAAAATAAGAGAGAGGATATCATCTTTTCTTTTTGCGACATATTGTATATCTAGGGGCAAGAGCTTGAGAAGGGGATCTAAAAACTCTTTTTCAAAATTTTCTTTGGATTTATTCTTTGGCCAGGCAGTAATAACGATCTCTTTTGTTTTAGTCCCAAAAAGTTTGGTTTTTTCAGCGACAATCTCGTAGTTGAACTGAGAGCGGGGGATTTTTAAAACATGTTCAGCATGGCTTATTACATCTTCCAGGTTTCTTCCTTTAAACTCTTGTCTTTCGCTATTTTTTTCTTCTTTTTCCATGAGTTTCTCTCTTTTTCTTATGCATAAAACGGTTCATAATATATTGCTGTCCGATCTGCAGAACATTATTGGTCAACCAGTAAAGAACCAGTCCGCATTGAAAATTCATAAAGAATATAGTCATAATGACTGGCATAAAAAGCATCATCTTTTTCTGAGTAGCATCACCGGCTGTAGGAGTCATCTTCTGGCTGATAAACTGAGTGAGGCCCATAAGAATGGGAGTGATATAATATGGGTCTTTCGCAGAAAGGTCGGTTAACCATAGAATAAAAGGAGCATGCCGGAATTCAATAGCTACTATCAACAGGCGGAAGAATCCCCAGAAGATCGGCAGCTGAACAAGCATAGGGAGGCAACCTCCTGCAGGGTTAACTCCTTGCTCCTTATAGAGCTTCATAGTCTCTTCATTCATTTTGCGGCGTTGATCTATATCCTTTTTTGCTTTTTTATATTTTGACTTCAGCGCTTTGATCTTCGGCTGTAATTCTTGCATCTTGGACATGGACTTTGTACTGCTGTAGGTAAGTGGAAAGAAGAGTATTTTTATAAGAATTGTCAAGATAATAATACTGAAGCCCCAGTTCGGGATCACATTATGAACAGCTTTGATAGCTACGTACAGAATTTCTGCTATAAAACCAAAAAAGCCGAATCTTACTAGTTTTTTGGTATTAGGACCAAGCTTTGATAGGTTATCAAAAGATTTAGGCCCGATATAAGCCTTGTTTGCGTAGTTTACAGCCATGAAATAATAGGGAACCTGGTCTATTGTTTCTCTGAGAAATACGGTGCTGGTTTTTTGGGGGGAAGTTAAAAAGAGGGCGGTAAAATACTGATCGTCATAAGCTGCCCAGCTAACAAAATTATACATGCTTTTTTCAGGGTCATACTTTATTTCATTCTGATGATGGACTTTAGCGGCAGTATATACAGTTATCCCAGTTGCTCCCCCGTATCGTGATTTTTGTGCTTCGGGGGAAGTGTTGCCGATTGTTGGGCCCCAGATAATATTCGGCTCGATCTTCTGCCCGTTTTTCCAGAGGTTTATTGTTATGTCAAAATCATAGAGACCACCTCTAAACTTAAATATCTTTTCTGCTTTATTACCTTTATCATCTGCAAACAGGAACCGAACCTCACCTTCCTTACCGTTATCCAATTGCAGGGAATTCCGGGACGGTTCAAAAAGGGCGCTGTTTATAGTATTGTCAAATTCAGGGTCATCTGTCCTTAGCCAAAATGGATATCTACCTATTTTTTGAGAATAGGAAGAGACAATCTCCATGTCTTCTCCGTTTTGATCTTTATGTTCTCTAAGCCTCCAACTTGTTAGTACCGCTCCTTTACTACTCCACACAGCATAATACTTGGAAGTATCAATAGTTACCTTAGCTTCTCTCTGTTCGATTGTAGGCTCAAAATCTTCCGGTTCCTTGGCTTCCACTGCCTCTGCCGGAACCTTTCTATCCGACAGTGTTTTAGCGGGAATTTGCGCAAGTTCTTGATTTGTCTCAACCGGAGTTTTCTGAGGAATAGGCATAGGCGGTTTTTTCGGGGCGAAAAAGGCCTGATAAAGAAAAAGAATTAAAAAGGAGAGGACAATAGCGAGTAATAATCGTTTTTCCATGAAAATATCCTTTATGGAACTGGATCGACTCCACCAGAATGAAAGGGGTGGCATTTCAGGAGTCTTTTAGTTCCTAAATATAATCCCTTGTATAAACCATGCTTTTCTATGGCAATGTAAGTATATCTTGAGCACGTCGGGTAAAAGCGACAGTTCTGACCAAAAAGGGGCGACAGATATGATCTATAACTTTTAATTAAAAATAAAATAACTTTTTTCATTCAACTCGACTTTTTATATTTATGTTTGTTATTGCTTTTAAATATTCATCATGGACCATTTTCCAGGATGCTTTGTGAATTCCCTTGTTGGCGATTGCGATAATATCCAACGAAGTTTTAAGTGCCTCTTTATTCCTCCGGAATAATGTCCGTATCCATCTTCTAACTTTGTTACGTTTAACAGCATTTCCTACATTTTTTATGCTGGCAATTGCAGCCAATCTGGAAAAGTTCAAATCGTTTGGAAGATAAATAAGACTGATGTATCTCCCATTAAAGCGATTTCCTTTTCTATACAGCAATGAAAAATCTTTCTGCTTTCTAATCCTCTCCTTAGGATTTAAAGATTCAAACATCAAGCAGACAGTCTTTTCCTGCCTTTTTTTCGTCTATTTTTAATAATATGCTGTCCGCCCTTGGTTCTCATGCGGACTAGAAAGCCATGATTTTTTTTTCTTTTTCTTTTATTTGGTTGAAATGTTCTTTTCATCGTATCTGCTTCTCTATAAGATTAAGTCATTTATATTAATAAACCACACCATTTCTGTCAAGACCTAAAACTGCAGTTGACTCTAGCGGGGCGATAGTCTATAATTATATTGCTATTATGGATAGATTCATCATTGGGGATAAAGTTATTTTCCCTACCCAGGGCATTGGGATTATAGAAGACATCCAGGATGAAAACCTTTACGGTGAGGATTTCCATATTTACCATTTGCGGATCAGGGCCAATAATACATTAATAATGGTTCCTTCTTCCAATACAGAGGAAATTGGAATCCGGAAACTTATATCTGAGAAAAAAATCAAGAATGTCTATGCTTTCATGCGGAATGGTAGTGTTAAAGTATCAAAAAATTGGAAGGGGAGATACAGGGAACATGCTGAGCTTATGAAGACAGGTTCCCTACTTGATATAGCTTTAGTACTTAAAAGTCTTTATTGTTTGGATTTAACAAAGCCCTTGTCTTTTCGAGAAAAAAAGATGATGGAGAAAGCAAAAGACATGGTAGTATCCGAACTATCAGAAGTATCTGAGAATTCCATTGACGACATTGAAAAATTAGTTCTGGAACATCTCTCTGCCTGCTTTAAAGGTATTAAATTGCGCCTAGAGACCTGATCTCGACCATGCTTCTGCTTCCCCAGTTTTCCCTTGCCTAAACATCAATAATCCTGAATAATTAATGAGCCTATGAGAATCATAAATAAAAACAAAAAAGCAATCTATAATTATGAGATACTGGAAAAATTCGAAGCAGGGATATCTTTATTAGGAAGTGAAGTCAAATCTATCCGGGAAGGGCGTATCAGCCTGAAAGAAAGTTATGCTGATATAAAAAACGGGGAGGTATTTCTTGTCAACTGTCATATCAGCCCCTATGAAGCAGCCAATCGTCTAAACCACCACCCCCTAAGGGAAAGGAAGCTTCTGCTGCACAAGCGAGAGATAAAACGGCTGGTTGGAAAAATAAAAGAGCGGGGCTATACTTTAATAGCGACTAAAGTGCTGATCAATGACAAGAGAAAGATTAAGGTTGAAATCGCCCTGGCTAAAGGCAAAAAAGTTCATGAAAAAAGGAATATCATCCGGGAAAGAGACCTTGAACGCGAAATGCAAAGAGAGATGAAAAAATATTAGGGATCAGGTCTTGTTTTTTGCTTAAAAGAAAGGATTGATAAAGAAAATTAAGCAAAAAACAAGACCTGACCCCTATGGGATATAAAAATGGCTAATATAAATAAGAATAAAGGCATCATCGGAATTCTGACGGGGGGGGGAGATGTCCCCGGTCTTAATCCTGCCATGCGGGCTATCACTATCCGTGCCCTGAGGGAGGGGTATAAGGTCATAGGTATCTCCCGGGGCTGGGCTGGTTTGGTCGATATTGTACGCGATAAAAAAGCGAACAATTCGGAATTTTACCATGTCCTTACCGAAGAGATCGTAAACAAAGCGGGGCGCACAGGGGGGACTTTTCTACATACTTCCCGGACGAGGCCCAGTCATGTCCCGGCTGTAAACGTTCCCAAGCACCTTAAGGATAAATATAAGGACTCATCTAATGACCTTACTCCTGAAGTTTTGAACAACCTGGATTTCCTTGGCATAGACTATCTTATCCCGATGGGCGGGGATGATACATTAGGTTACGGAGCACGGCTGCACGATGAAGGGGTAAAAGTTATTGGCATTCCAAAAACCATGGATAATGACGTCCCCGGAACAGATTACTGTATTGGATTCAGCACCTGTATTACCCGGATCATTGAAATGACCCATTCACTCAGGACTACAGCCGGCTCACATGAGCGATACTTGGTTATAGAAGTTTTTGGGAGGTACGCAGGCTATACTGCTTTGATTCCTTCCATGGCGGGAGCAGCCAACCGTTGTGTTATTCCTGAATATGAGTTTAATATCGAACACCTGTGTGAACTGCTGACCAAGGACCGGTTAACGAATCCCAGTAAATATTCAGTGGTATTAGTTTCCGAAGGAGCAACGTTTGAAGGCAGCAATATGGTTTTTGAAGGCAGAGAGGTTGATATGTTCGGGCATAAAAAATTAGGGGGGATAGGAGACCTTATCTCACATCAGCTTAAAGAGATCTCCCCGAGATTTAATAAGGGGCGGCGGATAAATGTTATAAACCAGCGTTTGAGTTATCTCGTCAGATGCGGCAACCCAGATGCAATTGATTCCATTGTTCCTATGGCTTTTGGGAATTTAGCTCTAGACCTGATTCTAGGCAAAATCCACGGCCGGATGGTATCTCTGCGTAATGGCCAGTATGATAATGTTCCTATAGAAGTTGTCACCAGCAAAAAAAAGAGGGTTGATGTAACTAAATATTACAACACTGAGCGTCTGCGCCCTCAATATAAAAGTTTTAATCAAAAGCCCCTGTTCATTATGACAAGTGATTATTAACCTGAACTATTCATAAAGAAATGTTGAGATTAACTGGGCAAGATTTTTTCGGCATTTAATTTAACTGCCATGTTTATAGCTTCGCTCATACTTTTAGGATCAGCAAGCCCTCTTCCGGTAATATCAAAAGCAGTCCCATGGTCAGGCGAGGTTCTAATAAATGGGAGCCCTAGAGTTACATTAACTCCTTCATCAAAAGCACCCAGTTTAAAGGCTATCAATCCCTGGTCGTGGTAAAGAGCTATGACGATCTTTTGCGGCTCATTTAATGCCTTGCGGCAGACGATGTCAGGAGGAAATGGTCCGCTTATAGGCACGTCTTTGCTCTGGCAATATTTGATAGCCGGAATAATCTTTTCGATTTCTTCAGTGCCCAGCAGGCCTTCTTCACCGGCATGCGGGTTCAGCCCTGCCACAAAAAAATGGTATGTACTTTTTGAGGATTTGTTTAAAACCCGGTTTAAGAGCAGAAAAAAATCCTGCAATGCCTTTTGTTCGATTTTTTCTATCGCCTCTGTGAGCGGCAGATGGTGGGAAAAAAGCGCAACTTTAAGCTTGTCTGAAAAAAATGACATAATAGCTTCAGGATATGTATGATTCAAATAATCAGTATGACCCCTCCATTTTATCCCACTTAAATTCCAGGAATGCTTTGAGATGGGCGCAGTGACTAAAGCCTGGATTTTACCGGATTCAGCAGCTTTTACTCCAGCTTTAAACCAGCAAAAAGAAGCCTTGCCGTTTTCTTTGCAAGGACGGCCCTTGACTTGAAGCTTGAAGGAAGGATCTGGCTCTTGAACAGAAAACACAATGTTTTCTTTTTCTGCTTTAAGCCCTTTAATTTCGGAGACAATTACTTTTCTAGAGCCGAAGAGGATATATTTAGCTTTAGGTAAAGCTCTCTTCTGGAAAAGGGCTTTTAAGGTTACTTCCGGCCCGATTCCCCCTGGATCCCCCAAAGATATCCCGATGGTTGGGAAAGGGATTATTTGCTTTTGGCTGTTGATTTTGTAGCCTTGTTTCTGCTACTATCTTTCTTTCCCTCTATGCTTGAGCTAATTTTATACAAATATTTTATGCTGTTTTTGTAAACTAAAAGATTAGGGGCGTTTTTTCGATTTAGTTTGATACAGTTTCTATCATACCATTCAATAAAACCCTCCACTTTCTCCCCGTCTGAAAAAACAATAGCAACGGGAGTTTTTTTGTTCATCTGTTTTAAGTAATAATAATTCTCAGCTGCAGTGTCGTATGAAGGGGAGGATCTTTTCTTGCCAGATTCCCGGCTCTTTTGTCCCTTAAATTCAGCAAGATTTGGCCGTATTAGTTTCCTTTGCATTAGTTTTTTCCCATAATTCAGTTTTTTAATGAAAAATCGACTTGTACTTAAATTTATTTTAGCACTTATCAATAAATTATGCAAGGCTTATGAGGGATTAAATCTTGATTTTATTGAGGTTTTTTTATTGTCTGGTAGACAAGCGGAAGCACGATAAGGGTTACGATCGTGGAGGTTATCAGCCCTCCCACAACTACGGTTGCTAAGGGCCTTTGGATCTCAGCTCCCGGGCCAAGGGCAAGCATTAAGGGTAAAATCCCGAAGATCGTTGTAAATGTTGTCATCAGAACCGGTCTGAGCTTGACATTAATACCTTGATATACAGCATCTTCTATTGAGCAGCCCTTTTTAAGATTTCGGTGAAATGCAGACAGAAGTACCAGTCCATCTTCCAGGGCTATCCCAAAAATGGCAATAAAACCGATAGATGCCGGCACACTGAGATATAGGCCTGAGAGTTTCAGGGCTAAAATTCCACCAGTTAATGCCAGAGGGATATTGATGAGGATTATCAAAACTTCCCGGAATGAATAAAATATGGTGAAAAGGAGAAGAGCTACAATTGCCAGAGTTATCGGGGTGATGACTGAAAGGCGTTTGCTTGCCCGTTGTTGGAGTTCAAATTGGCCGCCCCATTTAACCAGATATTCAGGTGGGAGATCTACACTCTCATCGATTTTCCTCTTAGCCTCTTTAACGAAACTGCCAATATCTCTACCCCTGATATTGCATTGAACAGTAATGAACCGTTTATTGCCTTCCCGGCTTATTACCCGCGGGCCGACAACTTCTTCTATTCCGGCTATGGATACGAGCGGGATCTGCCCCCCGCCAGGTAGACTGATAAGCAGATTTTTGATCTGGTCAATATCATTTCTAAACTCTGGTTCGAATCTAAGAAAAATATCAAACCTTTTTTGTTCTTCATATATCTGGCCAAGAGTTATCCCCCCTACCGCTGCTTCGATAGTTTCCTGGATATCTCTGATATTTAAGCCATGCCGCGCAATTCTTTCCCGCTTTAAAACAATCTGTACATGATTCTGTCCGGTAAACTGCTCGATTTGTACATCAGCTGCCCCTTGAATCGTGGAGATCACATTTTTTATTTTAACCGAACTTTCTTTAAGTATCTCAAAGTTTTCACCAAATATTTTAATTGCTACCTGGGCTTTAACTCCTGTAAGCAGTTCATCCAGGTTATGCGCTATAGGCTGGGTCATATTAAGATTTATTCCCGGAAACTTTTCCAGACGATGTTCAATCTCATTAATAATCTCGTCTTTACTGTTGAAATGCTTCCATTTCCGGGCAGGCTTCAGATTGATGAGTATTTCCGCATCATTAATAAAATGGGCATGGCTGCCGACTTCTCCCCTTCCAATACGACTTAAAACCCCAGTGACTTCAGGCACATCTATAAGAACTTTTTCAATTTCCGAAGTTAGTGATATTGTCTCCTGAAGGCTGATATTGGGATCATAAGTAGCCCTGAGATGCAGGGTCCCTTCTTCTAAATAGGGGATATATTCTCTTCCCAGAAAAGGAATCATACAAAGGCCTGAGACAAAGACTATAAAAGTGGCCACAAAGACCTTTGGGCGGTGTTTCCGGCAGAGTTGGAAGAAAGGCAGGTACCCTTTCTTAATCTTTCTAATTAAAAATGGTTCCCGGGATGATTTTGGCTTTTGTTTAAGGAAATAAAAAGAAAATGCCGGAACCGATATAAGCGTAAAGAACAAAGATCCAATCAGGGCAAAAGAAATGGTATAGCCCATAGGCCGGAACATGACCCCTTCTACTCCGGAGAGGGTAAATATGGGGAGAAAGACCAGGATTATGATAGCAATAGCAAAAAAGAGGGGGCGACCGACTTCTTCTCCGGCTGAAACAATTGCCTGGATCTTGCTTTCTCCAGGAGCTTGGATATGGCGATGGATATTTTCAACCAGGATAATAGCTGCATCTGCGATCAATCCGATGGCAATAGCAAGGCCTCCAAAAGATATCAGGTCTGCAGCCAGGTTAATGCGCTGCATCATAATAAATGTGAAAAGAATTGAGAACGGCAGCGAAAAGACTGCGACCATTGCGGAAGGAAAATCTCCCATAAACAGAAATAAAACAATGATGATAAGGATTATTCCCAGGATAAGATTGGTTGAGACTGTAGAAAAACATTTCTTAACCAAAGAAGCCTGGTTATAGAAAGGAACGATTTTTACTCCATCAGGAAGTGAGTTGTTAATTTCGGCAATCCTGCCCTCTAAATTATCAATGACCCGGGCAGTATTGGAGCCGAACAGCTTGAGCACCATACCAACGACCTTTTCTCCCTCCCCATTAGCCAAGGCAGCTCCTCGTTTTATCGCAGGCAGGATCTTAACGACAGCAATATCTTTAAGCCTGACCGGGGTGCCCTGATAATTTGCTAAAACGATATTATTAAGGTCTTTGATTGTTTTAGCCAATCCAATGCTGCGGACTATATATTCTTCCTTTCCCTTGGTGATAAAACTGGCTCCGATATTTTGATTGTTTTTTTTTACTTTTTCTGTAATGTCTGAAATAGACAGGCCATACTTAAGCAGGGACTGAGGGCTGATCAGGATCTGGAATTGTTTGACATCACCACCTATACTTAAGACCTGTGAGATTTCCGGGACCGACTTTAATTCGTATTTGATAAGCCAGTCCTGGATAGTCCTTAGCTCCATTGCGGACTGGCCGTTACCTTCCAGATAGTATAAATAAACCAATCCAAGCCCTGTAGCAATGGGGCCTAAAACTGGATTGTGCGCCTGTTTCGGGATCTGGTCCCGGGCTTCAAGAACCCGCTGGGATACCAGCTGGCGGGCCCAGTAGATATCGGTTTTGTCTGTAAAATAAACATTTACAATAGAAAGAGCATAAGAGGAAACAGAACGGATTTTTTTGACTTTTGGCAGCCCGAACATGGATGATTCTAGGGGGTAAGATATCAACCGCTCTACCTCTTCCGGAGCCATGCCATGAGCTTCTGTGTAGATTTGAACTAAAGGAGGGGATGGATCAGGGAATACATCAATCGGCAGATTATCAAAAGCAATAAATCCCAGCACTGCAACGATAACCGTAGCTAGCACTATGAATAATCGTTGTTTGAGGGAAAAGTTAATAATTTTAGTTATCATCACTAATTAACAAGAGGACAGTTCTCTTTAATGCACATGGGTATTCCCGAAAGCCGCTTTTGATAATTCCGTTTTTAAGGAAAAAGCACCTTTTACAACTAATTTTTCTCCTTCTTCAAGACCAGAGATGATTATCCTGAAATTACCGATTTTTTCTCCAATACTTACATGTCTCACAGCAAATGTATTTTCATTTTCCAGCACAAAAACGGATTTTTCCCCGTCAATGACCTGAACCGCATCTTCAGGGATAGCAAGGATTTCCTTGTCTTCGGCCTCATTTTCAATATATCCCCGGATATACATATTTGATTTCAGCAGGCCTTCCAAGTTGCTGACTTCGACTCTTATCTTAATAGTTCTAAGTTTCTCGTCGATCACATCGCTAATATATGTAATTTTTCCTGGAAATTCCTTATCAGGGTATAAAGCGGATTTTATTACGATATTGCTTTTTTTGCTGATAAAAGGAATATCCTTTTCATATGCGTCCAGCATCACCCAGAGAGTGCTGAGGTCTGACACAGTAAAAAGGATTTTGTTAGGCTCGACATGTTCGCCGATTATAACATCTCTAAAGATCACAGCCCCATTTATCGGAGAGAGCAGCGGCAGGATAGAGTCGACTATGTCACATTTATACTCTTCATCTTCTATATCGGTGCATTTCTTTATAAGCTCATCGATCTGTTTATGAGTAATACCGAATGTATGGAGCTTAGATCCTGATGCTCCATACTCTGTTGTGTTTTTTTGATATTCAGCCTCTCGACGCAAATACTCTTTCTCCTCAATGGCTTTTTCTTTACGGAGCATCTTGGCGCGCTCGTATTCTTTCTGGCTGAGGATAAACTTGGCCCTAGCTCGCAGGAAATCAGCCTGGGCTTGAGCAAAGCCGGGAGAGTTGATGGTTACTAAAGGCTGCCCTTTTCTCACTTTGCTGCCCAGGTCTACAGAGAGAACATCGACTTGTCCATCAACAAAGGAGGAGATATGGGCGGTTTTATTTTGATTAAGAGCCAGAGTTCCGGGAAGAGAGAACCGGGAAGCAATGTTCTGTTTTTGTGCTTTTCCTGTGACGACTCCCCAGTCTTTCTGCTGAGCCAGGGTGACTTGTAGTTCAGCATGTTCATGTTTGAGCCCTTCCTGCTCCTGGGTGTGAGCCTGACTTTGCTCCCCTTGAACCTCATGTTCGCTCTCTTTTTCTTTCCTTCCGCCACAAAAGGTCATTAAAATCACAGCTAAAAAAATAATAAATTTTTTCATTTTAATTCTTCCCCAATAGCTTTTTCTAAGGCTGCCTTGTCTGCATTTAAGTTATAGAGAGCCTCATGAAAGTCTTCCCGTATACTATAGTATGTCCTCTGGGAGTCCAAAAAGTCGATAAGAGAGATCTCGCCTTCCTTATAGCTTACCTCTGATATTTTCAAGCTTTCTTCAGCCTGTTTTAGTAGCCCTGTCCTGAAAAGTCCAATGGTTTGTTGGGATAATTTAAACTGACTAAGCTTAGCTTTTACCTGAGTTACAACTTCTATCTGCAGAGCCGACAATTCATCATCCTGCTTCAGGGAAAGGTTTTCCGCTTCTGCGATTTCTGTGGATTTAAAATTCCAGAGAGGGATATCAAAGCTTATCCCAATCCCTTGGTTTTTCCCATCCAGTTCTTTTTGGCTGAAGCCGGAGAGTTTAAAATCAGGCAAACGCTGCCACTTTATAAAATTTAAATTACTTTTTGTCTGTTCCAATATTCTTTCTTTTTGTTTTAAGAGAGGGTGGATGGAAAGGGTTTTTTGGAGAAGAGTTTCTTCCTGAAGGGAGATCTGCAAATATTCAAGCTGTCCGCTTACAGAGAAATCAGAGGGAAGAGCATTGCCCAAGAACTTATTGAGATTATCTTTTGCCAGGTGTATTTCTGTTTTGAGACGGCTTAGCTCTTTCCGGGCTTTTAGGGTTTCTACATAGAGTTTGATAGCCTCCAATTCTTTAACTTCTCCAAGTTCCGCTCTTTTTTGGATCAGCTTATAAATATCCTGGATAGATTTGAGATTATTCTGCGCTATGTCTTTGTTCTCTTCCAGCATAAGCAGCTGGTAAAATTGGTTCTTTATAAAGAATACTATTTCAAGCCGGTTATATTGGTATAGATATTCCGCTGCTTCCATGTCATTTTTTCGAGCCTTAATCCTGTAGTGCCTTTTAAAAGGATTTTCAATAGGTTGGGTTATTCTTAATCCCCCGGTATTTCTTTTTTCAATCCCGTTATATGCTTTGGCTCTTCCCGTAACCAATTCTATCTCAGGATTAATCAATCTTTTCGAGGAGGCATACGAGGCTTTTTTTGCTTCTATCGCCCGCAGCTGCGCTGAAATAAGAAAATTGTTTGCGAGGCCGATCTGGATGAGCTCTTTCAGATCGAATTCATTTATTGCGTCCGAAAGAAGGATAGCAGGAAACAGCAATACAAGCGCCAAAAATGCAACTAAGATTTTTTTCATGACTACATATTATATCAATAAAGTAGGAATAAAAAAACAAAATAATTCCAGGAGTTCCCCCATTTTTTCTAAGAATCTGGGCAATAAGCAAGAATCAGGTTAATTGATTAAGAAAACCGTGAGCAAGGATGAGCGGGCATGGTTCTTCTCCTTTAGGGAGAAGAGAGCGAAGACTGTATCCGAGCGGATTTTCCACGCTGGGGAAAATTCGCGTGTTTTCGTATCAACTGACCTGATTCTTGCTTAAGGCTCATGCTTCCGCTCTTATATCCGCCACCAGTAGGAAAATTTTATAAAATAGTAGCGGCCTGTCCTGGCAAATATTCCTGCGTCATCCTGTTCCCGGCTATCATCCATGCCTAAGTAGAACACAGTACCAGGGCGATATTCGTAGCTGAGGAGAAGACTGTTATAAAGGTCTTTGTAATAATCGTTATAATCGGTTATAAGCCGGAGAGAGATTGTCCGCGTTAGCTGGTAACTTATCCGTTGGCTCAAAATATTAATGCGATATACTCTTTCTCCGCCCTTGCTTTTTGAAAATGTGTCATTATTCAAGCTGTAATAAATACGCAGGTTGGACAAAGGTTTAAGAGTGGTTCTTACTCCGATAGAGCTTTTATAGCCCAGATAAGGATCGTCTGAGTAGTAAATCGAATCTCCCGCTGAATAGGATATATTGCCGCTTAACCAGGCAAGTGGCTGAGAGTTAATACTCAATCGGATACCCTGGCGTTTAAAATCAATTCCCTCGTAGCGTTCAAGTTCAGAAGTATAGCCCCCCCAGAAAAAAGAACCTCTCCAGCCGGTGATAATGCCTCCGATCCGGATCTCATCATCAGTCAGGATATTGTTAAAATCGTATGCCCGCCGGTATTCTATGGAAGGCTGGATGGATACGATCCAATCATTCTGGGGGAGGATATTATACCCCAACCGGGTCCTTATTTGACGGATATCCTTACGGCGGATATAACCGATCGAAGCTTCAAAATCTTCAGGCATATGGTTATATTCCGCAGAAATATTCCAATGCCGGGAAGCATGGCTCAAGCTGAAATTCATGGCCGGCACGATATCTGTTTTTTGATCTTCCACCTTACTGGAAGAGCCGACTACCTGGAAAGCGAAACGGTAATATTTTTTAAACTTAAAATGGCCGTCAATCCCGGCAACCCGATTGTAATTTTGATTGATCGAGTTCCAGGAATCCCCTGTTTCTTTGTCGGAAAAAATGAAGCCGATATAAGATTCCTGAAAAATGTCCTGCTTAAGGCGAAAGATATTTACTAATCCCCGCTCGTTTGCCTGTTCCGGTGTATCAGGATCAAGCGGGATGTTAATATCCCCAGGAGCTTTATCATAAGCACTTAAATATCCGATCGTGGTTTTTCCAATCTTGCCTGTTACCTTGCCTCCCCACATAGGATTGTCGATGGTGCGGGTGTAGACCAACTCAATGGGGGTGTCGAAAAAATCTTTGCCTTCAAGAAAAAAGGGGCGTTTTTCCGCAAAATAAAGGTCATATCTCTGATTGACATCGATTTTCGGCATATCAGCTTCAATCTGGCTGAAATCAGGATTAAATGTCAGATCTGCAGTCAGATTTGAAGTTATGCCGTATTTGAGATTTAGGCTTGGTTCCTGGGAAAATTTTTCACCTGCTTCCTGCATTCCTGTAAGTACCGGCATAACTTCAAAATTATTTCCCTTGTCAAGGGACCCTTCAATATGCAGTTCCCCGATTTGGGCCAGGAATCCATTGACGTCCCGAGAGCGGGGATGCCAGTAGATCTCTTCGTTTTTCCTGCGGATATCCCGTTTGATCTGAAGCCCCCAGACCTGGGAATCGGCATTAGGGAACCGCAGGCTTTTAAAGGGAATGGCTAGTTCGACTGAATAACCTTTATTGTCTATGTTAGCATCCGTAAGGAAAAATGTATCCCAGTTTTTGTCAATACGGTTAAATCCTCCTCCTCTGTGCCGGCGCCTTGTCTCATTATAAATCCCGTCTGTTTGGACACCGTAGGGATTGACTTGAAAAGCAAAGGCGCGTTTTTTATCATTGAATGTATCGAGGTAAATTGTGATCTCGTCATCACCATAGACGCTATCCCGCTTAGTAAGGCTGGCCCGAATTGCCTTGGGGGAGGAATCAAAACAGCGAACTCCGATATAAAGGTTTTTCCTGTCATAGCCTACAAAGGCGACTGTTTTCTCCGAAGGCTCAGCTCCTTCTTTGGGCTGGTATTGGGTAAAACTGTCCAAGACAATCGCGCTATTCCAGAAAGCGTCATCCAGCTTGCCGTCTATCTTAGGTGCCGGAGATAATTCCGCAGCCTTTATGCAGTAGGTGGCATTTGTTGTTCCGGCCGTAACCAAGGCGATCTGGTTAAAAAAAACTATAGTGATCAGCAGGAACTTGAACAGTTTCCTCATGTTTTTTATCCTAACCTGTGTGACCTGTGTGCGGAGACCTGAATTAATATCCGATCATGTTTTCTATTTGAATGTTTTTCTCTTTAAGACTGATCCCCAGGTCACGATTAAGCTGGGCCAGAGCTAGATTATAATTAATTATGGCCTGAAGCTCCTGGGACCGGGCATTGGAGAGGTCTCTCTGGTACTGCAGCACAAAATAATTGGTAGTAAGCCCGACCTTGAGTTTTTCTTCTTCAGCTTCAAGTTGTTTCTCTGCCAGTTTGCGCGCAGCCTGGAGTGCCTGAGTCTGCCTGTAACTTGTCTCAACGTTTCTAACCGCGATTTTTATATCAGTAAACACCTTTTGTTCCTGGTCTTTAAGCCTGAGCTTGGCTTGTTCCAGATTTACGCTTGCCTGGGCATAGGATGCCCTTGATAGAATATTACTTATGGGAAAATCAAGAGTTAATCCTACCGACCAGTTTTTATATCTAAAGTCAAACACATCCTTGAATGAATCAGAAATTCCCCCTGGGATTACGTCTATAGGGTCCCCAAAAGGAAAACCTGAAGGGTAGATAAGCCTGTCTCCGGAAACACCCGGACTCCAATAGGAGGCTGTGAAACTTAAGTTGGGAAGCAGTTGGTTTTTAGCATAACTTAAATCCATTTCATTGTTTTTAAGGCCTAAGCGGGCAGATTGCAGGTCAGGGCGGTTTTGCATGGCAATACTCAGGGCCTCGTCCAGCTTTATATCCTTGTTTTCATATACGGGGCTGTCTTTTGGTATGATTTCAATAATCCCTGCCTGAGGGTAATCGGCTGCCAGGTTGATGATGGTCCGCAGCCTGTCCTCGCTGTTTTTAACCTGAGCTTCAGCCGCCAGAATATTCGCCTCCTGCTGAGCAACGCTTGCCTGGGCATTGATTATTTCAATAGGGGCCATTGTGCCGACTTCCACAGCCCGCCTGTTTTTAGCCAGCAGGTCCTCTGCCAGATGTAAAGATTGTTGTTTGACTTTAAGGTCCTCAATAGCATAGACGAGATTCCAATAGGCTTCCTCTACATTGTAGACCGTATCCTGAATAGCTTTTTTGAAATCCTTCTCCGAGATCATCAGGTTGTTTTTTGCCACGATTATATCCTTCCGGCTCATCTTGGGACCAAAGTCTTTAAGTAAAGGCTGGCTGAAACTGAATGTGAGTCGGCTTCTATAACTGGGATTGATGGTCATCCCTGTTCTATTGGTATCATACATGGAACTGTTGAGCCTTATAGACAAATTTCCCCCGGTCGGTATCTGTTGGTCGACCTGCATGGAATAGTCATTGTAAGTTGTCTGAAGTTGGCCGGAAGCATCAAGCCAGGAATATGAAGCCTGGTTTTGGTCTGATTTGCTAAAATTTAATGATAATGAAGGCATGAATTTTTCGCTGGCTTGGGCCACAGCAATATCGGCCAGTTCTGGGCTCAGCACCTCTATGGCTACGCCGAGATTATTTTCCATGGCTTTAACAATACAATTCCCCAGGGAGAGGGAAAGTGTTTTTTCTTCATTTTGTGCTTGGGCCGTAAGGGTTATACAAAAAATGAACAGAATCAAGATTCCAATTTTGCGCATTATATCCTCCTTTTAATCTGTCCTACATGATTATTTATATTACTTCTTTTAATTAATTTTTGTTGCAATTTAACGTCTCTATATCCGGCAGTTTGGATTATTCATACCTTAAGGCATCTATGGGATCCAGTTTCGAAGCTTTCCGGGCCGGATAAAAACCGAAAAAGATACCGACTGAGGCGGCAAAAATAAACGCCAGGGCAATAGACCCAAATGAAACCATTGTCGTCATGTCGGCAAAATGAGAGATCAACTGCGAGCTGCCAACACCCAGGGTTATTCCCAGCAGCCCTCCCAAAGTGCTTAACACAATAGCTTCGGTGAGGAACTGATAAAGGATGTCTTTTTCCCGGGCTCCCATTGACATGCGAATGCCTATCTCGCGGATACGCTCGGTCACTGAAACCAGCATGATATTCATAATGCCGATTCCGCCTACAAGCAAAGATATCGAGGCTATTCCGCCCAGGAGTATGGTCAGGATCGCAGTCGCCTCTGATGCCCCTTCAGCAATGTCCGCCATATTTCTCACATTAAAGTCATCCTCAGCACCGGGAGCGATCTTGTGCCTTATTCTGAGTACTTCTTCGATCTGGGCCATAGCTTCAGCGCTTCTTTTCATAGAAACAGCGGAAACGTCCACAGATTGGATATGGTCGATCCCCAGCAGCCGCATTTGAGCAGTTGTATAGGGGATAAATATCACATCATCCCGGTTGAACCAGCCTCCGGATTCGCCCTTGGATTTCATAGTGCCAATAACCCGGAAGGGAATTTTATTCATGCGGATGATCTGCCCGAGGGGGTTTGCACCTTCAAAGAGATTCTGGTTTACTTCGCTTCCCAGGATACAGACTTTCTGGGCGGATTTTACATGCTGCTCGCTGAAAAACTCACCCTCTTCGACCTCCCAGTTCCGGATGATGGGATAGTCATGTCCGGTCCCATAGATGCTTGTGTTCCAGTTTTTGTTCTGGTAAATGATCTGGGCCCGGGAGTTGACATTGGGAGATATGTAATTTACAGCATCACAGTTTTCCAGGATGGCTTCAGCATCGGCTTCAGTTAGGTTCTCATAGCTGCTGCTGCCGCCATGCCTGCCCCTAAAGGAGCGGCTTCCGGGGCGTACAAACAACAGATTAGTGCCCATCTCACTGAACCTTTTTTCTACTTCAATCTTTGCTCCCTGGCCGATACTAACCATAGCAATAACTGCGCCTACTCCAATAATAATACCCAGGGCAGTAAGAAAAGAGCGCATCTTATTCCGGCCCAAAGCTTTTAATGCTATTCTAATGGTTCGAAAAATATTCATAATAGCTCCTATTCTAAACTTTCAATGAGGCCGTCCCGGATGTGCATCTTTTTTTCAGCGATTGCAGAAACTTCGGGATCATGGGTCACCAGGATAACTGTGATGCCATTTTCCTGGTTAAGCCGTTTAAAAACATCCATGATTTCATTGCCGGTTTTAGTGTCCAGGTTTCCGGTCGGTTCATCCGCCAGTATCAGGGAGGGACTATTGACCAGGGCCCTGGCTATGGCGACTCTTTGCCTTTCTCCCCCAGACATCTGGTTGCTCTTGTGGAGCTCTCTGCCTTCCAGCCCCACCTGCGACAGAGCCTTCTTGGCAAGTTTTTTGGCTTCCCGGGCGGGGATATTGGAATATAAAAGGGGTAGTTCTGTGTTTTCTAGGGCGGTAGTCCGGGCTAAAAGATTAAAAGTCTGAAAAACGAATCCGATCTTGCTGTTCCGGATTCCGGCCAGCTGGTTTTTATTATAAGTCGAGACCTCTTTGCCATCTAAGAAATATCTACCGTTGGTAGGTTTATCCAGGCAGCCGATGATATTCATCAAGGTTGACTTGCCTGAACCTGAAGGCCCCATGATCGCCAGCAGGTCTCCTTTGCGGATCTCATAGGATATGCCCCGCAGAGCTCTAACTTGGATTTCCCCGACCAGATAGGTCTTGGTCAGGTCTTCCATTTTTATAAGCACATTATTGCTGTTCATTTTTATTCTCCTTTAGCGCATAAACCTCATCATTCTCCGGACATCGTTCCTGCGGGAGTCACTGCTGTCTGCAGTCCCTTCTCCAGTGATGACTTCCTGCCCTTCTTTCAGGCTGGCTGAGGTTATCTCAGTATAAATATTGTCAGTTACTCCGGTTTGAATAAAAATCATTTTAAGCTTCCCGTTTTCATCTTCGACCCAGACACTGGCCATGTCTTGCATTCTCATACCGCCGCCTTGACCTCTAGTAAATTGATGGTTGGAGGGAGCTGATTTTTGCGCTGCTGTTTGAGATCCTGAATTATCACCCGAGGCGGATTGCCCCTGTTCAGCCTGTCTTTTATTGCGCATCTCGGTAAAAACAGCCGTCAGTACTTCCTGGGGAGGATTAAACCTGAGAGCTGTATTAGGGACTAGCAGCTTATTTTTGGCTTCGCCTACTACTATTGATACTGTAGCTGTCATCCCTGGGCGCAGTTTTATTTCCGGATTATCAACTTCTACGATCGTAGTATAAGTCACTACATTTGAGATGACCTCGGGAGAGTAGCGAACCTGTTTTACTATGCCTTCAAAATTATCATCCGGGTAAGCATCAACCGTAAAGCTTACCTGCTGGTTTTCCTTAACTTTCCCGATATCGGCCTCATCCACACTGCATTCGACCTGCATTTTACCCAGGTCATTGGCGATCTGAAATAAAAGGGGAGCCTGGTAACTGGCTGCTACTGTTTGCCCCACATTGACAGCGCGATTAATTACCACCCCATCTACAGGGGATTTGATGATCGTGTAAGCTAGGTCGACTTTGCTGGAATCAAGTTGTGATTCTGCCCGTGCGAGCCCCGCCTGAGCTGACTGCAGATCGGATTTAGCGCTGTAAAAGGATGCTTCCACCGCTTCTTTTTCTTCATCAGAAAGAAGGTCTTTTTTATAAAGCTCCAAGGCACGGTCCATCTGTTTTTTAGTGTTCGCGAGGCTAACCTTTGATTTTTCCAGCGAGGCTTCAGCGCTTTGATAATTGGCTTTATCCTGATTGACTCTGGTTATAAAGAGCTCTTGGTCGATCTTAGCGATGACCTCTCCGGCTTTGACCGGACTGTTAAAATCAACAAAGATCTCAAGGATCTTTCCTGACACCTGGCTTCCTACATCTACCGTAGTTACAGGGTTAAGAGTGCCGGTTGTATCCACCAGGGCTTGTATGGTACCCTTTTTTAAAGCTTCTTTTTGATAGCCGATCTCAGTTCCGTTGCCGCCCTTAAAAACGGTTAGCTTTAGAACAACAGCCACAGCTATAATAATGATTACACTGATAATGATCTTCTTTTTCATTTTCTTTCTCCTTTTTCATTTTGCGGATTATTAGAGCGATTCTTTCTCCTTTCTATCTGTTCCCTACGTTGAGACAGGTATTTTTCGATCATGGCATCGAACCTAACGGTCTGATCCTGGTCAAGAACGCTTTTTATCTCCTGCATAAATTGAGCCCGCATTGATATAAATTGTTTTCTCACTTCCTGGCTTAATGTTTTTAACCTTTCTTCATTATTGTCAAAGATTTCCTGAATTTTCTCCTGCTGTTGGCTGGTGAGCTCCAGTTCCTTGGCCATATCGTCCAGGGTCGGGAAGTGTATCCGCTGTCTTTCTTTTATTGGGTGTTTTCTGAAAGTCTTCTCCGATTTTTTAGACAGGAATTGTTTTTCTATGATTACTCCGCTAAAGATCCCCGCAGCAAAAACAACGAGAAAAGACAAAACTATCCAGAATTTATAATGATTTTTCATGGGATGTATCTCCTTGAACTGCTGGTTTCGCTAAGGGAGGTGAAAATCAGCATCATATTGGGATTTTCGATCCCTTCTTCTGCCAGCAGCGGCAGTGATTCTTCAAATGGATTCTGATTACGCAGCAGAATGCCTGACTGGCTGAGTTCTTCCTGTTGGGCCGGCAGAAAAAATAGGGCAGTAACTGTAAGGGCAGCAATTAACAGCAGAGAAACCGGAATAGTGCGTATGCCCCACAGTTTCCATAATGGCCAGGGCCCGTACCTTCTCTCTTCTTTTAACCTGGGCTGGAGGCGTTCCCAGAAATAGGGCTTGGGTTCCGGAAAATCATCAGACCTCAGCGTCTGCAGCATGCTTTGATATTCTCTGTATCTTTCTTGACAGAGAGGACATTTCTTAAGGTGGGTGTTAAGTCTATCCTTTTCTTCCCGGCTCAGCCGGTCGTCAAAGGACCTGAGAAGATATTTTTCTGATTTTTTACATCTCATGGCTCCCTCCTTTTTGGCTTGGTAAACAAGCAACTTTTTTTCTTAACATTCTCCGGGCCCGGTAAAGGCGTGAATCAACTGTTCCAGGAGAAATATTAAGTATGCCGGTTATTTCCTTATACGAGATCCCCTGAATGTCTCTCAAAGTAAGGATGGTCCGGTGTTTTTCCGGAAGTGCCTGAATAGCTCTGTGTAATAATTTTTTCCGGCGCTTTGCTTCCAACTCTTCTTCTTTTATAACAACTTCATCTTCCTGTATATCCGGAGAAGCTAATCTTTCATCAAAGGATATTTTATTTATCCTGCTTGCTTTTCTTAAATAATCCTTTACAGTATTAACAGCGATCCGGTAAAGCCAGGTTCCGAACGAGGACTTGTATTTGAATTTTGATATATATATATAGGCCTTGATAAAAACATCCTGGGCTATATCATCAGCTGTTTCCCGGTTGCGTATCATGCTGTAAGCTAAGTTAAACATTTTAGTCCTGTATTTCTTTACTAATACGGCAAAGGCCTCTTCGCTGCCTTCTGCGGCCTGCCGGATCAGTTCTTTTTCGTCCATAAAAAATCAACTTTTTAACCTCCATACACAATTTAGACGGAGGCGCGTATTAAATCTTCCTCTCTTTATTATTAATTATTTTTTATTAGCTGAATTATTTCCGTTTTGCTGTCCATTCATTGCTGCCGCGTTGACCCATCTGAACTTCACCAGTCATTGTGTCGCCATCGACCTGCCCGGTGTAAGTCATGGAAAAGTCCCCCCGCGGCGTGCTGCGAATGATAGTCCATTCAAGTTCATTACCTTTAATAGTACCTTCTCCTGTGATATCCTCTCCCTGGAAGCCTTCCATTTTAACAGTCAGCTTCTCTCCCTCCTGAACAAAGCTGATCGTCCGGGTCGTCTCACCCCGCCGGGTTTCCATAGTCATCTCCCAATCGCCCGTGACATCTACGTCCTGAGCTAAAAGGGTAATTGAAAATAATACCACAGCTGTCAAGCCTAATACTGAATTTTTTCTCATTATTCTTTCTCCTTTTCTCCTGAATTATTCATAAAAATTGCCAATGATGTACTCAAAAAAACAAATACTAATTTAATCATTGGCACTTTTTACCTTTCAGGCGAGCCGATCTTACCGCATATCAGGCTGTGTCATAATACATGGAGATTGGCATAAAAATCAACTGAATAAAAGTAATAGAAATGTTAAAATAGAGGTTAAGAAAAAGTAAGGAGAAGGAAGATGTCCTTTCGCTATGGAAAC
>Ga0114922_10001119_pt1 | contig 25523 bp, 15 predicted proteins | sample AartaG_FD_100975 | JGI IMG/M metagenome (GOLD analysis project Ga0114922, IMG submission 100975) | Deep subsurface microbial communities from Aarhus Bay to uncover new lineages of life (NeLLi) - Aarhus_00045 metaG | ecosystem: Environmental > Aquatic > Marine > Oceanic > Sediment | place... | reverse complement strand
TTAACGGCCCTTTTTTGTGTAACTGATGATCGGCGAGCCGAATATCACTTTACCCCCTATGGTAAGGAAGGATTTTCCAATTTTGGAACAGATTCTCTGGTGGAATATGCCTTTGGTGTATTCGGCTGGGGTCATATATACCCTACGGGGTGTATTATTTTTAAGTTTTTAGACGGTACTTCGCAAGCGAGAATAGATAGCTTGTTAGAGGCTAATGGCTTGCGCTTGCTGCATATAAGCCCTGATTTTCCAACTGGAAATCGATATTGGACGCTTGTCACTCCTCATTCGAAGAAGAACGTACTGGATCTGGGTTATCAACTTCAGTCTTCTCAATCTATCCCTTTTCTAATTTACGCCACAACCGAAATAGTCACTGGATATGGAGGAATTCATTGCGATGAATAAATCATGAGAGTTGCCAAGATATTTTGATGAGTATTGTATCTTAATAATGAGGGAGGATGTTATGAAACACTTCGTTTTTATTATGATGATAATTAGCCCTTTTGTGGGGCTATTCGCCCAGCAGGATTATGAGCCAGGCGTCATTTTGTTACAAGTCTGGCCTCCTGAAATTGTGAAATTTAGCAATAATAATGTAATTGAAGGGAGTTCACAATTAAAAGCTGTTTTTCAACGGTACCCAGCTATAAAAATTCGTAAGTTGTCCCACGTTAGTCGAGAGACGGATGGTTGTTATCGTGTTGAATTCCCGGTTGATTACAAAATTCAAACCATTCGAGAGGGCCTGAGCAATTGCCCGGATTTCAAATATGTTAATTTAGCCTGGTACGGTATTTTTTGTGCGACTCCCGATGACGATCTCTGGAACAGTCAGTGGGCATTGGCGAGAATAAAGATGTCCGATGCATGGGATATTACCAAACCCGATAATAACATTCTGGTAGGTATTATAGATACAGGCATCGATTCTTCTCATGAGGATCTTAAAGACAATATTTGGACGAATCCAAATGAAACACCCGGCGACGGTATAGACAACGATGGCAATGGCAAGATTGATGACATGTGGGGTTGGGACTTTAAAGATGATGATAATAATCCGAAATATGAAGGTAATTCTCATGGTACACGTGTTGCGGGTATAATTTCAGCAAAGACTTACAATGACATTGGGATTGCAGGTATTGCTGGTGGCTGGCAAAGTCAGAATGGTGTCAGGTTGATTGGATTACGAAATGGTCAATATGGTTGGACTGAAGATGCTACAAAAGAAGCACTCGATTATCTTACTTGGCTCAAACAAAATTATAACTACACAATAATTGCCAACATGAGCTTTCAGACTGGGGGAATCTACGATGAACCAATGACCCAATTAGCCAGTAGTGTGAGTTCTGCATATGATGCGGGTGTGATCATGATTGCCGCTGCAGGAAATAAACTTGAAGATCCAAAAAGCCCGTATCATCAAAATGAAGTCGAAGAACTCCCTTTGCCTGCACGTTATCATGGTGTAATGGCTATCGGTGCTTCTAAGGATGGTTCCACTACAGACGATGAGCTTAGATCTTCCTATAGTTTATATGACGATGATGATAATAAACTATTAGTCGTCGCCCCAACCGATACTGGTGCTACATTGAATATTAATGTGTATACAACTTATCCCAATGATAGCTATATTAACTGGTTTAGTAGTACCTCGGCGGCATGTCCAATCGGTGTTGGAGTAGCTTCTCTCATGTTAAGTGCCAACTCATCATTGAGTTACACAAATATTTCAGATATTTTTAAACACACAGCACAAAAAATCGGTGATTATGATTATGATAGTTCAGGTAGAACTGATGAAGTCGGCTACGGCCGCATCGACGCCTACCAGGCCTTGCTTTTGACCTTGGCATATGACAACAAGGCCCACCGTATTTCACCCACCATCTATAACAACCAGCGCATAATGGCAAGGGGAAACAATGATACCGATTATCTCTATCTAACATACTTTTCGGGCCCATCGGGTAAGTACGAAGTTTTCTTCAGAAGATCGACCAATGATGGCAGCAGTTGGGGTGCACCGGATAGGGTCAGTCTGGGAGATTTAGGTAGTGCGGTTCCCTGTATTACAGTGACCGATGCAGGGAGTGTTGATTATGTACATATGGTCTGGTGGAGAAAAAAGAGTGACGGAAAATTTCAGGTGCTGTACAGGAAGAGTACGAATAGCGGTGTTAGTTGGGGAAATTACGCAGATACAGATACACTGGCCGATAATATCACCTGTTCATCGAGTCAGTCTGTGGGGCCCCAGCCGGTGATTACTTCGATATCATCCACTACCTCAGACACACTCATAGTCGTTTGGGTGACCAGCAGTGGGATTCGGTATATTGTATACGATAACGGATGGGGTGATGTAGGTTCAATCGACGACGGTTCATATAACAGTTATGTACGTTCTCCCTCCATCATGGGAGATGACGGATGGGCCAGTCTGATCTATGATACAAGGTATTATGGTGTTTATTCACGAGTATTCAATGGATCATCGTGGACGAGTAGAGCCAGGGTGGATGAAACCGATACAAGTTACGATCGTTCTCCCCAAATCGCCATTACGCCTGATGACAGTACATTGGCGGTATGGTACGGTTATAAGGGCGGTAGATATCGAATCAAGTATAGAGTGGGCGACAGCAGCAATAATTGGACTGAAAATTATGAGGAATTTGATCACGAAAATGTTAATTCCTTGTTACCCAGTGTCACTTATAATCCTGCTCAGGGTTCAGTCGGGAGGGCAGTTGTGTATTATACCACCGATAAACAGGTGCACTTGCAGAAGACAACGGGCAGTCCTACTAACTGGAGTCATAGTGAACCGGGGAGCAATAATCGTTATGTCAACATCACGCATGTCCATAACGGAACGCCTTGTATGATATGGTCTGGTGACCAGAACAGTCCAAATACCCCCTACCCAGTAGAATGGGAAAAGTCAGGATTTTCCAAAACTATGAAGATGAATTCAACGGCATACCATCGCCGTGCCGGCATCGAGAACAATGAAGACTGGACCGGCCTCTACATTGAAATAGGAGAATTTGAAGCCGTGAGAAAATCAGGCGAGAGACTATCCCTGGACTTCGCTCCATGTAACCGCAATGAAAAACTGGATCTAAATACCAACTTGATGGATTACCTGTCCATCAAACAAACCACATTGCCCTCTGATGTTTTGAATATAGAGTTCTATTTTGAAGTATATACCAACTGTCAGCGGGACACGTCGAATAATAAAGTTGTCACGGAATTTAAGAATTTTGATGTAAACTTACACATAACAGATAAATCTCGGAATCAGAGCTATTCTACGAAGAAGAGTTTCTCAGATCCGGACGGTGCTGTCAGCTTCAATCAAATGATGGTCATTAGCGTTCAGCATCTGGCAGGAAAGCAGGTCGTGCTGAAGCCTGAGATCACAGGTCTGGAAATTGATGATGAGAAGTATGGTTTCAGCCTTGGCCACATCCATATCGAACAGGATGGTAAAATGGAGAAACCCTCGGCATCGGATGCCGAGCAGCTCACTCCCAATCGATTCGTGTTGCACCAGAACATTCCCAATCCATTCAACCCGGAGACGACCATATCTTATTCCATCCCGGTCGAAGGCCGCGTCACTCTAAAGATCTTCGACATCTTAGGCAAGGAGATTATAGTTCTTGTCGATGGACTCGAATCTGCAGGGCAACATCGGGTTATATGGGACAGCCGGGATAGTGACGGCAATCGAGTACCCAGTGGTGTTTACATCTACCGTTTGACTTCTGGAAGTCATGTAGAGCAGAAGAAAATGATATTGATCAAGTGAGCTCATATGACCAGAAGATGGGTTAAGTTTATCTGGGCAATACTGTATAACTTTATTTGGAGATAAGTTACACAAGATTGCCCATTTTTTTGAAATAGAGATTTTTGCAGTTTTCCAGAATAGATGCACCATACCTTTAAAATATTTTTCATTTGACATTATTCTTCTTTCCCAGTAAATTTCAACAAAAACAAACCTCTTTCTTAAGGAGAAATTAACATGAAAATCTTTTTCTCACCAGAGTGTCTCTCCTATGGTCAACCCGGTCATCCTGAATCTCCGGAGAGGATCCGGTCGACCCATGAATATCTGAAGGAAAAAGGATATTCATTTGCCGAACCCCAATCCTGCGGTGAGGACGATGTTTTACTGGTCCACTCGGAAGAGCATCTCACGAGTATCAAAACGGAGACTTTCTTCGACGGCGACACACCCCCTTTGCCCCGTATTCTTCAATACAGTCTTCTGTCGGCGGGTTCGGCCATTGATGCGGCACAGACGGCTCTGAAAGGAGAAACGGCTTTTTCCCTGATGAGACCACCGGGGCATCATGCAACCCGGAATCGCGTGATGGGCTTTTGTTATCTCAACAATATCGCCATTGCCGCGGCTAAATTGCTTGCTGAGAATCCCGAAGCAAGAGTCGCCATTCTCGATATTGACTGTCATCATGGGAACGGTACGGAAGACATTTTCTTAGGTCATCAGTCTGTGCTGTATGTCTCTCTTCATCAGAGTCCGCTTTATCCCGGAACCGGACTCGAATCCAGGGATAATGTGATCAACTTTCCACTGCTGCCGGGTACCTCGGGGACACAATATCTGGATACTCTGGAAAAGGCCTGTGAGCAAATACGTGATTTCAAACCCTCCCTGCTGGGCATCTCCGCGGGTTTTGATACGTTTCACGAAGATCCCCTCACCCAGCTCAATCTGGATATCTCGACTTATGGGAAGATCGGGAAGAATATAGCCGGATTGAATGTACCGACGTTTATTGTCATCGAGGGTGGGTATAGTTCACAATTACCGGAGTGTGTATATGAGTTTATTCAAGGTTTAAATACGGCATCAAATTTATAAAACAGAACACTAAGGCACAAATTGTTGATATTTTCTTTAAACTTGCCTATCTTTATGTGCGTAAAAAGAGGACCTCCGTGTTAAAAGCGGTTTAATTTAACATTACGACCTTATAAACTTGGAGATTATTTATGATCGAAGCAAAAGATATCGAGCTTTTGTTCAAGAAGCAACTTGATGGAATTCAAGATCGAGAGCTTAGAAATAATGTGGTCAAAACATGGGTACTGGCCTGTGAACGGGGGAAGTGGGAATCAATCGAAGCACTCCGGAAAATCCCTTTTACTTTGTTAACAGAGACCCATGGTGTCAATTTTATAGAACACACCATAGCCGTGACCGAGAGTGCAGTGGCCCTCGGTCGGGCTCAGGTCGAAACCTATGTATCCCTTCCCTATAAAATCGATTTCGACCGGCTCTATGCCGGGGGTCTTCTTCATGATGTGGGGAAACTTGTGGAATACGAACCGGATGGCTCCGGGGGATATAAAATGACGCTGTTGGGGAAATACACGCGACATCCGATTTCAGGTGCGATTTTAGCCAAAGAATGCGAAGTCCCACAGGACCTTCTGAATATCATCGTCTGTCACGCAAGGGAAGGGGATGGCAGACCCCAGGTAGTCGAGGCAGTATTGATCCATCAGGCCGATTTTGCGACATTCAATCCATTGGTGATGAAACAGAACGGCTTGCTCATCGAAGAGTAGCATTTGGTTTAAGATTGATATCCTTTAAACAATAAATGTAAAATTAAACGGAGTTGGAGAATGGGACTCACACTCGTCGAAAAGATACTTTCCAACCATTCCGACATCATTGTGAAACCGGGCGACATTGTCGATGTTCGGATCGATGCTCGAATCGCCAGGGACTTCGGTGGGGCCAACGTGGTAAAGAATCTTCGGGATCATCATCTCAATATCCATGAGCCAGAAAAGACGTACTTTACTTTCGATTGTAATCCAACGGGTTCCGATCAGAAGTATGCCACAAATCAGCAAATCTGCCGAATGTTTGCCAGAGAACAGGACATAAAAGTGTATGACATCCATTTTGGCATTGGCACACACATCGCCATTGATGAAGGACTTGTCAAACCTGGGGGGATATTGGTGTCCACAGATTCTCATGCCAATATTTTGGGTGCCATAGGAGCCTTTGGCCAGGGAATGGGGGATCAGGATATTGCAGCAGCCTGGGCAAACGGAAAAGTGTGGTTTAGGGTACCGAAATCTATGAAGATCATTTTGAGGGGTAAACCGCCGAAGGATGTTGCGGCCAAGGATGTTGTCCTTCATCTTCTCCGGAATTTAGGAGCATCCGGACTTTTAGGTTATGCAGCCGAATTCGATGGAGAATGGATAGATCAATTCAACATAAGCGATCGTATAACCATTGCCTCAATGGCAACGGAAATGGGAGGAATCATCACGCTCTTTCCGCCCAATCTCGATGTGGTTGCTCATTTCCAAAGGATTATTAAGGGTCCTGTTGAAGCGATCTATGCCGATGATGACGCAGAATATGACAAAGCAATTGAAATCGATATGAACGATCTCGAACCCTTGATTTCCAGACCGGGACACCCCGAAGATGTCGTCCCTGTTCGAGATTGCGAGGGCAGGAAAATCGATTCGGTCTTTATCGGTTCTTGTACCAACGGCCGGTTTGAGGACATGCGTGTCGCGGCAGACATTCTTCAAAACCGGAAGGTAGCTCCGGGCATTGTTCTCAAGATCGTACCATCGACGCGGAAAATCTGGGAAAGGTGTTTAGAAGAAGGATTGATCGATATCTTCATGAAAGCCGGCGCCTTAGTCGGGAATGCCGGCTGTGCCGGCTGCGCAGCCGGACAGATTGGTCAAAACGGTCCGGGAGAAGTCACCGTCAGTACAGGAAACCGCAACTTTGCTGGTAAGCAAGGCAAAGGAGATGTGTATCTGGCGTCACCAGCAACGGCTGCAGCCTCGGCTGTCGCCGGAGTCATCGCACAACCTGATTCGATTCCGGAGAAAGCGGTATTGTTCCAACCTCCGAAACCGGCAGTTCATACCAAGATGTCCGAAGGAATCGTGTCTGCGGATAAGATGGAAAAACCGGTCGAACTAAAGGGCCGAGTATGGGTGGTACATAAAGATAATATTGATACGGACATGATCTTTCACAATCGGTATCTTGCCATTACCGATATTTCAATGATGGGGCAGTACACATTCGATAATTTGGAGGGTTGGGAAGACTTTTCAAAAAAGGCAAAGCCGGGAGATGTCGTTGTCACGGGTTCCAATTTTGGTGCAGGATCCTCCCGCCAGCAGGCGGTGGATTGTTTTAAGCGCCTGGGCATACAGGGCATCGTGGCCAAATCCTTTGGAGCGATTTACGAGAGAAACGCCATCAACGCAGGCCTGCCCATAATCGTCAGCAATCTGACGGATTCGGATATCGAGAATGGAGAGGAAATTACCGTTCATCTAAAACAGGGCGAGATCCTCCGACATAAGACAGGGGAAAAAATTCAGGCGACTCCCTTTGCCGGAATACAGATGGAGATTTATCAGAGAGGCGGATTGTTTCTGGTTTCTGGCTCCTGGTGACTGGTCGCTGGTTACTTGTTTTTCGATTTTATCGGATTTTCTGCGAGTAGCCAGCAACCAGGAACCAGTAACACATTAGATATAAAAAATACAAAAAAGTTTTGAAAAAATATTGATTGGGAGCGTTCAATGGGAATGACATTCGCCCAGAAGGTCTTAGCTAAGAAATCCGGAAACGAATTTGTCGAAGTCGGACAAATTGTGACGGTGCGGCCCGATCATCTTCTAACCCATGACAACACTGCGGCCATCATTGGGAAGATCGTCAATGAGCTCGATGAATTCGGTTTGATCGATCCGAATCTTCCCATCATTGTATTGGATCATGTGATTCCGGCAGCTGCAGAGAAGAATGCAACAGGACATAAGAAAATCCGAGATTTTGTGAAGAAGTACGGACTGAATCACTTTTTCGACATCGGGGAAGGTATCTGCCATCAGGTCGTTTATGAAAGAGGATTCGCCCTCCCCGGGCGGATCATCCTGGGCAGCGATTCTCATACGTGTTCATATGGGGCGGTGGGTGTTTTTTCTTCGGGGATTGATCGTACCGAGGCAGCGGCTTTGATGCTCACGGGTAAAACGTGGTTAAAAGTGCCACCTACGATTAAAGTCACTTTGAAGGGGGAGCTTCAACAATCGGTTTCGGCCAAGGATTTGGTGCTGGATATCATTGGAGATATCGGTGCCGACGGTGCCAATTACTGCGCAATGGAGTATCACGGTGACATCCAAACCCTTGCGATGGACCAACGCTTTACCATATCCAACATGGGTGTCGAGATGGGGGCCAAGATCGCTGTTTTTCCGGTGGACAAAATCACGGGAGCGTTTTTGAAGAATCATGGTGTCTCGCGTGATATGGTTCATTTCGTGTGGTCAGACTCCGACGCTCATTACGTCCGGGAACTCAGTTATTATTTGAATAAAATCGAACCTATGGTTGCCCTTCCTCATACCGTGGATAATGTGAGAAATGTAAGAGATGTAGAAGGAGTCGATATCGACCAATGTTTGATCGGGACCTGTACGAATGGTCGGTTGAGTGATTTCAGAGAGGCCGCAAAAATCTTGAAAGGAAATAAAATCTCGCCGAATACCAGACTTCTTCTCCTTCCGGCTTCAAGAGCCATACTCCGGAGAGCCATGAGGGAAGGGTTGATCGATATCCTGGTGGAGAGTGGAGGTGTTTTGCTTCCCCCGGGCTGTGGTCCCTGTCTGGGGGCACATCAGGGAGCATTAGCTCCGGGTGAAAAGTGTTTGAGCACGGCAAATCGTAATTTCAAGGGTCGTATGGGTTGTAAGGAAGCGGAGATATATTTAGCGAGTCCGGCCACTGTGGCGGCGTCGGCCATTACCGGGAAGATCACGGATCCGAGGAAGGAGGCGTAAGATGGAGGTCTGGAAATATGGAGACGATATCAATACGGATATGCTCTTCCCGGGGAAGTATACATATACTTGTTCCACGGCCGAAGAGATCAAACCGCATCTCCTGGAGGATCTCGATCCTGAGTTTGCTACTGGTGTGAGGGAGAAGGACATCATCCTTGCAGGTAAGAACTTTGGGTGCGGCAGTTCTCGTGAACAGCCGGCCTTGGGACTCAAGGCCGTGGGGCTCAGGGCCATTGTGGCCGTCAGTTTTTCACGTATTTTTTACAGGGCCTCCATCAACCAGGGCCTGCTCCTCATCGAATGTCCTGAAGCGGTTCGCCAATATCGGGAAGGCGATTCCATCGAATTAGCGGCAGAGGAAGGGATTATTCGGGTCGGTGAGAAAACATACACATTTCCGAAGTTACCACCAGAAATGATGGAAATCATGGATGCAGGAGGATTGCTGAATTATACGAGGAGCATGTTGGAGAACCGTTCCAGGAATAATTAGCGAAGCTGGTTACTGGTAACTGGTAACTGGTTTCTGGCTGCTGGTTTCTTGTCAAATAAAAAGAATCGTTAAGATTTAATATGAGTTATGAGAATCTTGAAATATGGCAATTGGCAAAACAGTTGGTTATTGACATTCACAACATGACTTTGAGTGAATCGTCTAAATTTGAAATGGTTGAATAATTAACCAGCACCCAGTGGCCGGAAGCCAGAAATATAATCACCTTCGCACTATTTAAACTAAGGGAAACTTGACTCAAAATTCAAGATTTACTATTGATAATGGATTTAAGGCAGTGTTTATTGATACCGGTCTCTGGTCACTTGCACCTTGTCGCTCATTAACCAGTGACCAGTAGCCAGCAACCAGTAACATTTAAAATTATACTTTTTTCAGTAAAACTTGAATATAATTTAAAATTATTATGTTATAAACGGGTGAACGAGGTAATCATGCGATTGTATGAGAATGAAGCAAAGAAAGTTTTTGAAAAAGAAGGAATACCCGTCCCAAAACAATTTGGGGTTATTTCCCGGGCAGAGGAATTGAAAGATAAAAAAAGGGATCTTGTATTTCCCGTGATGATGAAGTCCCTGGTTCTCATCGGTGGACGGGGTAAAGCCGGAGGCATTAAAAAGGCCGGAAACCTGGAAGAGGCTGTTACCCTATCTGAAAAAATGCTGGGAAAAAAAATCCGCGGGACCAGTGTGGACATGCTCCTGGTTGAAGAGGCCGTAAAAGAAGCAGGTGCTTGTTACGTGGGTGTGACAATGAATCCGGCGAATTTTAATGTCATTATAATGGTCAGTCCGTCGGGTGGTGTGGATATCGAACAAGTGGCCCGAGAGAATCCGGAGGCTATTCTCAAGATTGAACTTCCAAATAACGATAAGATTTTGCCTTCGGAGAAAGCGACAAAACTGGCTGGATTCTTAGCCGATGGAATCGGGGGGGGGCAAGGATTCCTCGAGAATCTCAAAGATGTGATAGTCAGAGTTTATGGAACATTTCAGAAATACGATTGCAAAGTAGCCGAGATTAACCCTCTCATCATCACACCCGATGGTCCTGTTGCCGCCGATGCGAAAATGGTTCTCGATGACAACGGTCTCTATAGACAGAGAAAAGTATTTGAACTGCTTGGTGTTGATGAAGTTCGTCACGATGTTTCTGAACCGACTAAGAACGAGATCCGTGCACGGCAGGCCGGGTTCCCCTATGTCGACCTCCTACCTGAAGATTACCGGACAGATCCCGACAAGCTCTACGTCGGTCTGGTTCCGGGCGGTGCAGGATACGGTATCTTTTCAATTGATGAGGTGGCCAATGTGGGAGACCGGTTTTTTGGTGGCAGGGTAGTGCCGGTAAACTTCATGGATTCGGGCGGTGGTCCTTCCCTTAAACGTGTGGCTGAGATGTTTCATCTTCTCATGGATTACGATATCGTGGATTTGATTATTTCTTCACGATTTGGTGGTATCTCCAGTTGCGACACCTTCATCCGCGGGCTTGTTGGATGTCTCCGTACTCGGAAAAATGAGGGTAGGCGCGTTATACCGGTTTACGGACGGATGGTTGGAACGGATCTTCCCAGTGCTCGAGAGTTTCTGGAAAAGGCAAAAAAAGAGACTCCTGGAGATTTGGTAGACATGACCATTACGGTGGGTAACCAGACGATTATGGCAGAAGTTATCCGGAAAGGCATCGAAAAAGCATTTGAAATAAAAGGGTGGAAAGTATGAGTGAGAAAATAAACGCCACCGATGGCATGCTTTATTATATAGTGAAAAAAATTCGTCCTGAGCTGGCAAAGCGGGTGTCACAAACGAATAAATTGGAGACAATTATTATCGGCCTGGGGGGACAGGGATCTAAACATGCGGGACTGATGCATGGATTCGGTACGACCGTTGCTGCCGGTGTGGCCCCGGGAAGAGGGGGCAGCAGAGTTCATGAGATCATTCCTGTGTATGATGCTGTGAAAGATGCCCTGGAAGCACATCCAAACATTGTGGCATGTAGCATCTGGCGGCATTACTCCACTGCCAGAGATGCGACCATCGAAGCCATCGAATCCGGAATTCCTTTGGTGGTACTGATTACAGAGGGCATTCCGCTGAGGGATGTTCGTGACATCCTTGTTGCGGCTCGGAAAAATAACACCGTTCTTATCGGTGGAAATACGCCCGGTTTGATATTTCCACCAGAAAGGATCAAGATTGGAATGCTTCCCGATGTCTTCTATCCTGAGGAGAACGAACCGGGTCAATTCGGGTCGAAAGGCGTGACCATCATTTCCCGGAGTGGGGCGATTCTATATCACATGTCCGATGCTATGGCCAGCGTTGGCATTGCCCAGAATGCCGTTATCGGTGTAGGCGGTGATGGTGCTATTGGGTCCACATTCAGAGATTTGGTCCCTCTGGCAATGGAGTATGAAAACACAGATTTAGTCATTGTTGCCGGGGAGATTGGAGGCTGTCAAGAAGAACTCCTGGCTCAGGATATCAGAAATCATTCTGACAAATACCCCAAACCTCTGGTTGCCCTGATTTCCGGAGCGCATGCTCCTGAGGGAAAGACCATGGGGCATGCAGGTGCCATCGTTACTCCCGGACTGGAGACAGGCACCTTTAAATCAAAGGAAGGGGCGCTGGAATCGGCCGGTGTCACTGTGGTTAACAGCCAATTTGATCTCATCAAAATAGTTCAAGAAAAATTGAATAGCAAGTTATACTTTCATCCGAAACGCTACTACGAAAGAATGCGCCAAATCTGGGAAGCCCCCCCTCCGAAGCCCAGCTGGGGCACGATGGTGACCAAGGTCGAACCCAACAAGGTGGTGGTTCGGGGTTACAGACTTCAGGATCTGGTTAGCTCATGCTCACTCATTTCTGCGGCGTATCTCATAGTTGAAGGTGAATTGCCCGATGAAGAGGTCGAAACATCGATGACGGCGCTTGCCATTGAGGCGGCTAAAATATCTATGCCTGAACTCTATCGCAATCCTGATGAGGACATCTCCAAGACATTAGAGAAGTATCTCCATGCCGACGAGGAGCTCGCAACATTCAGACCTCAAGGGGGGTTCCCACAGATAAAAAAAACGGTATTTTGCCTTGGGCGATTTGCTGCCTATCTTGCTCATATACTGGGAAATGAATCGGTCATCTCCGACACCCAATCTGACGAGCCCTTTTCACGACTCATTTATCGCATTGTTTCCGGTGCGAAGACGATCGATACGGTCAGGTCTAGAATGGTAGAAGCCATGATCGTCGCCTGTATCGATCACGGTGTAACACCACCATCAGTCCAGGCGACATTAATCGCTTCATCGGTCCGTGCCGCCTATGAGGTGGCTGTGGCTCACGGTGTGGGAGCCATTACCGACGTACATGGTGGTGCCGGTCAAAAAGCGGCATTGTTTTTTAAAAAGTGTGTTGGACTGACAGAGGAAAACAATATTTCTATTGAAGATGCGACTCGCAGGGTTATGTCAGAATACGTGAAAACGGGCCGGCGAATCGAGGGCCTGGGGCATCGTTTGCATACGAAAGATCCCAGACGTGATGTGATGTGGAATCTTGCTGAGGATAGTGGTTTAGCGGGCTCTTGCGTTGCGGTTTCGAAAGTTGTGAGTCGTATCCTCAAGGAAGTTCGCGGCCTGAGTCTACCAATAAACGTTGATGGCGTCATGGGTGCTATCATCGCTGATATGGGTATGGATCCCAAAATTGCGAAAGCTTTGTTTATTTTCGGTCGTGTTTGCGGTCTTTCGGCCCATTATTTCGAGGAAATCATGACCCAACCCCAGATGCGGCAGATTCATTTTGCACAGGCGGTATATAAAGGAACCGAAGAGAGAGCTTTTCCGGTATAATCAGTATTTACTTCATTTTGGCACGAAATGTGCATTATTGATTTCTGAATTATGGACAATAATTGATTAACACAAGACTTAAGCCTGTTTTTAAAGTGAGGTGTTCATCGATTATAGATTAATAATTAGGAATGCCCGTCTGTTGTGGAAAGGACAACATTATATAGTTTAGATTTATGTTTTTTTTGAAATTGAGTGTGTTTTATGCAACTTCATTCAATATCTTAGTTGCTTGTTCGAATTCTGGGCTACGTTGTACACTATTTCATTTTGGTATGTTTCGTCATTTTAATATCGAAATGTGGCTCATTTTGTAAGGGATTACAACATTGAGTAAGAAAATGATATTATAAGGTGGAAAAAAAGTGAATTCAACAGGGCAGCAATTACAAAAGCAACAAGATAAACAACATGAAGCAGAATTGAAAAAAATGCTAGAGTCTTATGATCCGATCATAAAGAGTTTACGCATTACTATCAAGAACAGCGTATTTTATACACCGGATCACCCCATCTGTGAATACTCTTTAAACAATTTTAAATCTACTTTAGATAAATATTTTCTTGATAAAGATGTGATAGAAATTGGGGTTTTTCAAAATTATCTTTTCTTCGACAGGGGTAAGCTTAAGGGTAGCAGCGAAATATATAAGGATGTTGCCAATTTTCTACACGCTCGTGGATTAGTCTCTATTTCCTTTTCAAGGGGTGTTGACCTTAAAGAATTGGTGGAAGTATTTAATTTCATTCGGGAAGACGTAAAGACGATTAGAGAAAAAGGTGGTATTTTAAAATATATTCCACCGACGCCACATATAAAAATAAAGGAAATGAACTATAGCGCTTTGTTGTCAAGAACAGGTATTGAAGAGGTGTCCGAAGAGGATATTGTTGTCTCCGAAGAAGAGAAAATTTGGCAATCCCTGAACAATATAGCCAATGAAGCAAAATTTGGCAAGCTTCCCGAGTCAAAGGTTGAACTTTTAGTCGATTTTTTCAAAGATACGAAAAAATCGACTTCCGCGCTCAATAAAGTATATAAGGATGCGGCAACTAAACTTCGAGGGGAAACGGTAGGGAGCAACATTCGAGGGACAATCGCAAAGATATGCGGGTATTTCAATAAGTATGCCAGTGGTGAGGAAGGAAAAGACTTCAAGGTGAATATTATGAATGTTGTTGAACAACTCGATCCGAACCTGATTGGGATGATGTTTGAAAATGTGGTTGTTGATGGCAGGAATTTCGATTTGGCCGAGGAAATAACAAAAGATTTCTCCGATAGTTCTATAGCCGGGTTTTTAGAACCTCTCATAAGTAAAGAGGATTCATATAACGAAAATTTATTAAAAGTGTTTGACAAGTTGGTGCCCGATGAAAACAGGGCGAATAATGTCGCTACCATGGTCGCAGACAAGCTGTTTAAGAAAAGGATTGTAAATCCGGATACCCTTTCAAAGTTTCAAATGTCCATAAGGGAGATATTTAAGAATCATCCCAAAAGTAGTTTTATGTCGCAAATGCATCAAATAACGGTCGATGCTGTCATTAATAAAAAAATCGATTCGTTGATTTATGTAGCTAAACTGTCTCCAATGATAAACAAATTTGTTCAATCCATGGAAGATGGAAAACTGAAAAAAGAAAAGATATGGTTGTTACTCAACATACTCTTTCTGGAGAATGATGCCGAGGAATTTAAAAAATTCAGCATAAAATTAACAGAAGTATTACCGGAACTTTTAGATTCCAGGGATACCGAAAGATTAAGAGAGGTCCTGGAATTTTTCACAGAAAATACACGAACCGAGCAGAAAAAAGATGAAAGGATGGCGGGGGAAATCAATGAAGCGATAAATAGAATCACAACTGAGGAGACTTTAGATAGTATTATATCCGACATTCCAGAGGCTTTTAAAGAAGATTTAACAAATATTACTTATATCCTTAATCAGGCAAAAGACCGTTCCCCAGGCTTGCTTCTGGATGCGTTTCTTCAGAATCAGAATCCTGCACATCGCAATAAATTCAAGTATATATTTTCTGAAATGAAACAAGAAATTTCGGAAGAGGTATTAAATCGTCTGGAATATTGTAAACCGCGAGATATGAGAGATCTGTTCATTATTTTAAGGCAATTTAATCCGGAAGGTGGCCATCTGATCGCTAAAAAATTGATTACACATGAAAATGCACGCATACGATGGGAAGCTTTGGATGGATTTCATCCCAGGACGAATAAAGAAAGGCGGCGTGTCCTGGAGCTTTTTAAAACTGAAAAAGATAAAGAAGTCAAAAAAAGGGTCGCTGTCGTTCTGTTAAAAACCAAAAAAGAACGGATAATAGAAATTCTTTTCAAGTTTGTCCAAAGAGGCTTTATACAACGGAGATTCCTTATAAAACTTGTAGAATTGTGTGGACGTATGAGGTCGCTGGAATCTTTCCCCCACCTCAAAAGGATTCTCATGAAAAAACCTTTGTTCAACACAAAGAGAAGGGATTATTTGCGAATTACGGCTGCTACGAGTTTGATGCGTTTGCAACAACCCGAGGCGGTTTCATTGGTTGAAAGTCGCCTCAACGATAGGAGTAAACGGTTGAGAGGGGCATGTGAGGTAATGCTAAAGTTAGATGAAAAGAAGATGAAAAAACAAATGCATGGTCAAATGAAGAAAAGGGTCGCTTATGAAGTATAGAGACAAAGTAGAAAAATGTGTGGCATGGCTGGGTGGTGCAACAAAAGTATGCCGCATATACGGAGTCGAGCACGATCTCACAAAACAGGCGCTTGATAATCTTTACTCAATACTGAACGATATTTTATCGGAAAAAAAACAAATTATTATCGGCATTATTGGAGAGGAAATCGTATTTGAGAATGGACCTTTATATGAGGCGAGCAAGAGGCGAAAGGGATTTATCAAGCATTTGAAAGCTATAAAGATACAAAAGATCATTTTTGGATCGGGTCTTCGGAAAGAAGAGTTATTGGAATTTATTCAAATTATCGGAATGAAAATGAAATCGATTCATGATGAGGGAGGAATGGAGAAAATATTAAGCCGTTCAATGATAAGACATATAAAAATCGGTGGAATTGGATTCACTCATGATGCAAAATTACAGCAGGCCACAAAAGCTAAGAAAAAAACCGGCGATGAGGTGGATGGTAAAGAGAAATTCGACGAGGATATTGATGTTGACGCTGACACCAAGAAGGGTTATCAAGAAAATGTGGATTTTATTAAAAATACTTTCGAGAATGTAAAGGGCAATGAGTCACTGAGTGTTGAATCTGCAAGACATATTGTATCCAGTTTGGTGGATAGTCTCATAAAAAATAAAAGCTTACTCCTTATGCTTACCTCCCTTAGGGTACAGGATGAGAACAATTTTGTTGATAGTGTAAATACGGCTATATTTACGCTCATGCAGGCGGAGATGCTTGGCCTGGATAAAAAATATCTAAGCGAGGTTGGCACGGCCGCCCTTTTGCATGATATAGGAAAATTATCGAGTCAAGATGATATTTTCGAAGAAGAGGGACGATTGACTGAGGAACAGCAAAAAGAGATTTCCTTACAGGATATTCGGGGAGCTAAAATGCTGCTGGAGACAGAGGGCGCAAGTGTATTGGCCGCAATAGTTGCATTTGAGCATAATATACCGTATGATATGTCGGGACCCCTGAAAAAACGGTATGGCAAGGATCTCAATGTCATAAGTATGATGATAGCCATATCAAATCATTACAATAAATTACGAAATAAGTCCACTTATTGGGAAGATGGAGGGCCTGAAAAAGTATATGAAGATATGATGAAACTCTCAGGAAAGAAATTTAATCCAGATATGTTAAATAATTTTTTCAGTTCATTGGGCGTCTATCCCCCGGGTACATTAGTGGAATTGGATAATAAAGAAATCGGACTCGTTATTCAGGGAAGCGTACTGGATAAGAAACGGCCGCAGGTGGAAATCTTATATGATTGTGACGGCGAAAAATACAAAGAACCTCGAATCGTAAATCTGTTGGAGAGAGATCGAAAAGGACAATATAAGTGGAGCATAACCAGATCAATATCGCCTATGGAGAAGTTTGATATTCCAGAAAAATATGCAACATGAAAATAACATATAAAATTCTCCTATCATTTTTCATTACAGGTCTACTACTGACAGGGATTACCGTGGTGTTTCTTGTTACGGGAATCCCTATTTTCATAACGATGATTTGTGTCCCGATTGTCGCAAGTTTAATTGGATTTCTTGTATCTAAAATTTTCTCCAAGCCTATTCATCAATTATGTGAAGGAACGGAAATCATACGCTCCGGTAATCTGGAGTATCTGGTAAGTACAGATTCGAAAGACGAAATCGGCCTGCTTTCGAGGACATTCGCTGAGATGGCAGAAGACTTGTTGGGGGCGAGAACATCTATTGATAATCTCAGCAATGAGAATGCCAAACATGAGGAAACCGAACGAGAACTGCAAGCACGAGAAGAGCATTTTCGCAGGCTTTTTGAACACTCCAATGACGCGGTTTTCATCTACAACTTTGAAGGGGAAATCCTCGATGTGAATAGTAAGGCATGTGATATGCTTGATTATTCTAAGGAAGATCTCTTAAAAATATCATTTTTAGAATTACACACTGAAGAAGAATTAACGAGATCTAAAGCAGCGTTTAAAACGGGTACGGAGACATGCTCTATACGTTTTGAGTCCAAGTTGAGGAAAAAGGATGGATCAATCATTGATGTAGAGATCAGTTCCAGTGTTGTTGATATAAAAAAAGGAATCATGCAATGTATCGTAAGCAACATTACCGAGCGAAAAAGGATGGAAGAGGCGTTAAGAATGTCCGAGGAAAAGTTCCGGACTTTTATGGAAACGGCGAGTGATTTAATGTTCATTTCAGATAAACATGGGAATATCACTTATGTGAATCAATCTATGGTTGGTGCTCTGGGATATACAAAGGAAGAGATGATCGGAATGACCATTTCTGAAATCATGGATAAAGAGAGTGTGGAAGAGTCTAAAAAGAGACGGGCGTTTTTAATAGCTGAGGGGGAGGATAGTCACGAACTTGTCCTGGAAGCAAAAAACAGAAGAAAAATATCCGGTGAGATGAAGGCATCGGGTATTTTTGATGGTGCGGGTCAGTTTCAGGGAATCAGGAGTGTCTTTCGGGATACTACTGATCGAAAAAAAATAGAGGAGTCTCAAAGATTGAGCCAGTTGGGGCGATTGGCGGCCGATGTGGCCCACGAAGTAAAAAATCAGATTACAGTAATATCGGGTATGGCAGAACTTTCCTTAATGGATCTCGAGGATGATACGGAATTGGCAGAAAATGTGAAAGATATTTCGGACCAGTGTCACAGGATAAATGATGTTGTGAGGAGATTGCTCATGTTTTCTAAGCCAAGCACCGGAGATTTTAAGGAAGTCAATATAAATGATCCTGTAACCCTTGTCGCCGATATGGTTGAGAAAAAGTTTTCATACGACAAGGTGCTAATAAATAAAGAATTCACCTCTCCACTTCTTCCTGTATTGATAGATGAAAAACAGATGTTGGAAGTCTTCATGAATTTATTGCAGAACGCAAATGAGGCTATGGTTGGTGGTGGGACGATTACGATAAGGACTTCCAAGCAAGGGAACGATGTACGGATTGATATTAAAGACACGGGCGGCGGTATAACCGAAGACGATATGAAAAAGATATTCGACCCGTTTTTTACGACGAAAGTGAGCGGCACAGGATTAGGCCTTTCGGCGTGTTATGGCATTGTCCAGGCCCATAGAGGAAATATCTCCTACTCGAGTCAACTCGGTGAAGGGACTACGGCCACAATACTACTGCCCATCGTTATGGGAACACAGAATGTTGAAACCTCAAATAATTAGTCCGATCTATTCCTAAAGCGCTAAAGCGCAAGTGACTAAAGTGAACTAAAATTTAAAGTGCCTAAAGTTCACATCCCAAACACCCCATAACATCGATCAATAATTTTGTTGAAAAAACAAAGCTTTTCAGAGTAACATAGTAATAGAATTTCTATTGGATGCTTGACGTGCCGGGCACTTTCAAAGTGCCCGGCACGTTTTGTATAAGTGGTATTCAGCATTACCCAAACAGCTTTTTTAATTCGTATTTGGAAAACGTCTCTTTACCTTCGTCACAGATTTTAATAAATTGTCTCTTGTATTTAAATATGACTTTTTCACCCAGTGTAAGAAATTTGGCAATCTTTGGGTAAGATAATAAAAGATCGATGTATGCCTGACTCGAGTATTTAATCGCCATTGTTTTTTCATCATTATACTCACTGTCCACCCAGAAGTCGTCTTTGAAATAGAACGTTCTCGAGCCAATGACTTTTATATAATCGTCATCGGTCAACGCCTCGGCCTCCTTCATCTCCCTCGATTGTTTGCTCATTTTAACGGCATGAATACCACTGACCATGGGTGCATTCGCGCCCTGCATCGCAGACGTTTTCAGACCCGCTGCCGCTTCATATGCCCTATCCGCCTGATTGATGCCGCCTGTGGGTCTCGCATTCGGGCTTAGAATTCGCCGTCCGTCAACGATTAACACTTCTTCCTGTACGAGGTAAGATGTGTAAGGCGACATCACACCATACTTCTTACTCAATCTTATGACCTCATCTTTGAGTTCTTTATTCTCTCCGTGAAGTCGTATTTCATCCAGAAGATATCCGATTTTTCTCGTTGCCCAGAGATGGGGAAGAAAATCGTGGTCGTCGTCGGTACTGGAGAAATCGGCTCTGTATTTATATCTTTTTTCTTTACCCTTTATCTTCCCTTTCAGAGATAGAGTCACTCTTTTTTGGTTCTCATATCTTCCGAAAATGGTCAATTGAGAACCCTTGAACAGATCGGGCAACATTTTTGGATAAACATCTTCAATTTCAATACGACCATAGTCTACAAGCAAATCCGTGAGGACCGGGTGACGGATTTTGTCATAGAATGTGGAAATTTTCTGTTCGATGTTTTCATTGGGCTCTATATAATCGGAGACCGAACGATTCGAGGTGGCGATCCTGTCCAGAAGAACCGTATTGACATCGTAGCCCACACCAAAGGTAAAAATTTTCACTTTGTTTTTGTTGTTTTCAGACACATTTTTTATAATATTCCCGACGTCCGTCTCTCCTGCCGTTGGCAATCCATCTGTCACAAAAACGATGCTTACCGGTCTGCTCGTTTCATATTCCATGCTCAATGCTTCTATCAGCGCATCATTGATATTGGTCCCGCCCTTGGCATCAATTCTGTCAATATAACGCAGAGCATCCCTTTGGTATTCGGAAGCGGATACCAATTTCTGTTTAAACAATTTCGTTTCAGTACTGAAAGTAATTAAATTAAATCGATCTTCTGAATTCAGATGTTGGATGCAGTATTTAAGGGCCTCTTTTGCCTGACCGATTTTTTCGCCTTCCATGCTTCCCGAGGTATCCAGAACGAAGAGAATGTCCTTTTTTAAAATTTCGTTTTTTGAAATTTCCGTTTTTGGGGATATCAGCAGCATAAAAAAACCGTTTTCATTTTCTTCAGGACGGTATGTTAAAAGATTTAATCCAAAATCGCTCCTGGAAAAAGAATAGTAAAGGATAAAGGTGTCGGATGATTTTTTTCTTTTTCCTTCGTAGTTAATTCTTGCGTGATTATCATCAGTTTTAATCATTTCGACATCATGGCTCGGAGAATAAATGTTTTTCAAGGGAATTTTGGATTGGAGATGGATAGAGACAATCTGATCAATCGGGGATGAACGTTTGTTCTCTTCATCGGGACGATTTCGATTTCTTTCATCAGATGAAATTGTTGGAGGAGACCATTGACCCCGGGATGCTATTTGACCTCGTAGAGGATAAGTAAATTGTACGATGTCTCCATCGAGTTTTAACAGGGAGGAATATTCCAGGACTATTTTTCTTTTTTTATGGGGAGGAATGGGAAATATTTTTGCGCTGAACAGATTGTGGTCAACGTATTCCAGCAATGCCGGGTCGAGCTGCCTGCGGACAATATCTTCATAAATTTTTCGAGCCTTGCTTTTCTCCAGCAGTTCTCCGGATAACACTTTCCCATCGGCGACCATTTTAAAGTCGGATACTGTTGCTCCTTTTGGTAAAGGGAAATAGTATGTGCCTTCAATTGGTCTGTTTGACTCGTTATAAAAAACCTGATGGACTTCAACCTTGGCAACCTGATCAATGATTTTGACTTCAACTCGATGTTCTGTTAGTTTGGGTAGTATATGATGAGGGGGCCTGATTGGAGGGGGGATAATGAAACCTTGAGCAGATATCTGCTCCACATGGGAACCGGCTGTTAACAGGATAAGGATTCCCAGGATGATCGAATTTTTTCTCGCGGAATTCATGGCCGCTCCTTCTTTTTTAGATTGTTTGGATCATTGAATCAACCGTTTTCTAATTACCATACAATCTAAAAAAAGAAATATTCCACTGTTTTTACTTTTTCATATTTGTAAGTAAGGCTTTCAATTCTTCGATTTGATTTTGAATCGTTTCTTGGTTTTCATCTGTTTGTAACAGTTCGATGTTATCTGAAAAAAATCTTAAAGCTTGGTAGATCTGTTCTTCAGTCATTTTTTCTTTTGCCAGCTTGAAGTAAAGTTGTGCCTGCTCGTATCTGGCTTTTCTTACAAATGGACGTTCCGGATTGCTCCTCAAATATGCCTCCCAGATATCAATTTTTTCAGTGATATCATCGGTATTTCTTGCTTGCAATAAAAATGTATTATAAATCAGGGCAATATCGCTCGCTTCCGCTTCCTCTGCGGCGGCAGTAATGGTCTTTGTCCCGAGGTCTGGCCTTCTGGGAAGTTCCCCTTGAGACGTTTTGACGATCTGGGTTTCAGGGGCCGGCTTTATCACTGTCACCTGGCGGAATGACTCGGCCATGCGCTGTTTTTCTTGCACTGCCGGTGAGGCCCTTTTATCTTGCGCAGATTGACGTTCCTCATCAGATAACGCGGCGATCCCTGCGATTTCTTTCGATTCAGGATCTCCGGGTTCTCCTTTTCCCTCCAATTGTTTGAGTGAAGGTGATGGTTTGCTTTTTTTTGATTTCACCATTTTGCTCGTTGCATGATGAGTCTCATCCGGGGTTTCTTTCATCTGTGTAACATCCCCAGAAGAACGGAGGGCATTTTCCGTGTCGAAGGGTTCTGCCGCCTTATCAGGAAGTTTTATGGTATCCTTTCCGAGTATACCTAAGGGTGTTTCAAATTTGTTATTTTCAAAAAATGATATGCGAATAACGAGAAAGAGAACCACTGCTGTTGCTGTTATACTAACAAAACGATAACTCATTTTTGCGGGCCAAAGAATATCCTGTATTTTGTTTAAAACAAACGTCCATTTGGATGGTTTTTCTTCCAGCTCTGCAATTCGATTTTTGATATTTTGTGACAATTGCCTCCAGTATTCGGGTGGGGGATCCGGTACAAATTTTATTTCACCAACCCCATGAATCGATTTCAGTGCCTGGAGTTCCTCTGCACAAACCGCACAATTTTCCAGATGCTCCTCGATGGTCGTTCTTTCAAGATCAGGGAGCTCGTTATCGAGATAACGCTCTAATTTTTCCTTTACATGTTGACATTGCATTGTCTCATCCCCCGATGTCTTTATCTATTAAATAGGGTTGAAGCAGGTCCTTTAATTTTTCACGAGCACGTGATAGCCGTGACATCACCGTCCCCAATGAGATGTTCAATTGCTGACCGATTTCTTGATAGCTCAAGCCCTCGGATGTTCGTAAAACGAATACAGTTCTTTGATCGAAGGGTAATTTCTCCATTGCCAGGGCCACATGTTCCTCCAATTCGCCATGAATGAGTTCTTTCAATGGATTTTCATTGTTCGATTTGGCTTGGATGTATTCTTCCTCTCCATCTATTGTGAAAATTTCTTTACGACGAAAACTTCTCCCTTGATGATTTATTGTGGTATTGATCGCGATTCGGTGAAGCCAGGGATAAAAAGGGAATTGTTCATCGAATTGATGTAAATTCACGTACGCCTTCACAAAAGTGTCCTGGACAATATCATCTGAATCGTTATGATTCATTACCATTTTTCGCACAGTGAAATAGACCCTCCTTTGATATTTAAAAACTAATTTTTCGAAGGCTTTCTGGTTCCCTCTTTTTGCTTTACGTACCCAGCGGAGGTCTTCCTTGTCGTCCTTTTTATTTCTAATTTGTCCCTTCATTGCCCCATAATAATAATACAGATAAAAATTCATTTTATTCCATCGGAAAAATTAGGAAATATATTCGTGATAGTCAATAGAGAGTTTTTCATTATATTCCAGTCGTCGGATTCGAATCGCGGTTATTTGCTGACCAACACACCTGTTTTTAAACCAAGCCAAGGTTGCACCACGATTCTAATCGGAAAGGATGCAACCGGTGATGGCAGTGTGATGCTCGGCCATAACGAAGATATGGGCACCGTGTCGGGAAGACTGAAGTATCAGCCGGGTCAGACGCATGAGGAGAAAGAAGTTCAAATAAACTACGTCACAATCCCTCAAGTACCGGAAACGGTTCCATACTGGGCATCGGGCAATTCGCAACCCGTTGCAGACAAACATTACGATGGTGGATGGGTTCTATGTGGTATGAACCAATTCGGAGTCTCTTTGGGTTGTAACACGATGTCGACTCGGGAGGAGCGGATACCCCGGGGCAAGGGCATTATGCGATACAGCATTCGCCAACTCATACTGGAAAGATCGAAATCGGCACGCGAGGCCGTGGACCTGATCGGTCGGCTGATTGATACTTACGGTCAGAGTGACAGCCCGGTGGCTTATTGTATCGCCGATCAAAATGAGGCCTGGCTTGTTGAGACGACATATCGTCAGTGGGTGGCGAAAAGGATTCCGGATGATGGTTTCCACGTCATTGCCAATCAATACACCATCGAGTCGGAATGGGATCTGGCAAGTGATGGTCTCATCGAATACGCCATCGAACAGGGTTGGTACGATCCTGTCAGCGGTCCGTTTAACTTGAAATATATCTACTGCGACCAGGAAAACCTTGACCGACCTAATAATACTTCCCGCGAGTTCCAGGGCAACTATATGCTCAAAGATAAGATCGGCTCAATAACCGTTAAGGATGTATTGCATGTCTTGTCGCAGCCCCCGATTCAAACCGCGGGGACTCAGGCGTTCATGGTGTGGCATCTCAGAAAACATATTCCCCGCGAGATCGGATGTGTCATGTGGCATGGCATGTGTGGTGCCAATACGAGTGTTGCAGTACCGGTTTTTGTCGGCAGCACAAGAGTTCCAGAAGAATTTACAGCTGCCTCATACCGAGAAGACGATGAATCCGCCTGGTGGCAATTTGAACGCCTCCAGAAACTTGTCTATCCTCGCTGGTGGGAATATACGGATGCGTATTTCGATGTGAGGAAAAAGCTGAATATATACCAGGAAGCCATCTATAAAGACTGTGCCATTGTTGAAGAAAAAGCATTGAGGATGTGGAAGCAGGGCGATACTAAAAAGGTGAAAGAACTTCTCACAAACTTCACGTATGAAAAGCTGGGGGAAGCTTTAAAGATGGTGAAAAATACATTTTCATTATCTGGTGTAAAACAGCGTCCCTGACAATCATGGTTAAGTGCCGTTATCTCCAAACAGATCGGTCTGATCCTTGTATTTTTCCTTCCGTGTCTTTGCTGCGGTCTCGCGCCTGATTTCTTCCCTGCGGGCCCTATTCACTTCTGCCTCCTTTTCCCTTCGGCGCTCCTGTTCAGCCAGACGCGCCTCAAATTCTCTTGTCTCATCCTCGTCCATAAAAGCAATCTCTATTTTATTTTTCGGGAGCATGGTCTTAGGCAGAATAAACCCTTCCGGCGTTTGATAGAAAGTGAACATGTCAGAAATACGCGGACTACACAAGCCCTTTTCTCCGATTCCAATATTACAGGCTTCCTCGATCAGAGCCGCTTTGCTGCCCACGGTGGATTTCTTGGTGTCGAAAAACTCACAAATGGTGTCTACGGTGATAAAAAACGGATTGTTCTTATCGAACAGAAAATTCAGGCGGGCGATTACATAAACGATGGCCGCCGCCCAGATTTCCGGCCTGCCCCGTGTAATGGAAATCGTCCGTTTGCGGCTCAGTTTGTCG
>Ga0114922_10001117_pt1 | contig 25558 bp, 20 predicted proteins | sample AartaG_FD_100975 | JGI IMG/M metagenome (GOLD analysis project Ga0114922, IMG submission 100975) | Deep subsurface microbial communities from Aarhus Bay to uncover new lineages of life (NeLLi) - Aarhus_00045 metaG | ecosystem: Environmental > Aquatic > Marine > Oceanic > Sediment | place... | reverse complement strand
GCCATCTTCAACGGCAATCTTGTCTGCCGAATCGAGCAAATTTATTAAGGTTTTGCCTTTTAGATTGTCTTTAATCCGCTGGGGGATATTTGCATTTTCACCGAACCTGATGGTGAGGGGAGAAGGCATATTCTCAAAGCCGTTGTTTATTACGACAATTATCGTGTTGCCTTTGAATTCCCTCATATAGGAATATACAAAATAATCCGAGAAGAGGGTGAAAAGATAGCCGTATCGAACGGCTTCGTTTTGGCCCCTAATCTCGATGAGCTTTTTGGTATGCTCGAATATATGCTTCTCATATTCGTATTGTCCGAGAGGGAAATAATCCTGACCGAATATTTCCCATCGCATATCACGTCTGTTGTCGGGGTCGCAGTATCCTTCCATACCGATTTCGGTGCCGTAATAAATCTGAGGGATGCCCCTGGTCGTAAATAAAAACGACAACGCCATTTTAAGTATCTTATTGGTCCTGATCCTGTCCCAGTGTCCCCACCTGTCCATAACCTCGGTTATGAATCTCTTGCTCAGGTCATGGTTGTCAAGAAGGGTTACCAGCCTGTTGGCATTTGTGTACAGCTTGTCATTGTCCAGTATTCCGCGAGGCTCGAACTGCGAAAGTCTGGGCCTGGCGATGGTGGTCATACTTTCATTGTAGATAAAGGTCTTTTTCATTACCTCGCACAGGGGAAAGTCGAACAAGGTATCGAAATCGTGCTCCCTTTGATAGCGTGAAATCGAACCGATATCCCATTCAAGAACTTCCCCTATCAGTGTTATGTCCGGGTGCTTTCCCTTGACGTAGGATTTAAAATGATACCAGAAAGTGTCTTCAACATGATTTACAGTATCCATCCGAATCGCATCAATTTGAGTCTGCTCAATCCATTCCGTGATATTGTTGACGAAATAATCAACAACATCGGGCTTGCTGTGATTTAAGTCGGGCAGGCCGTGTAACTGGCTTTTGGCCGGGTCATCGGAATCGACTTCGTTGAACCAGTCATCTTTTATTTCTTTTTCAGGATACTGAGTATAAGTCTGGTTATGGTAGCCTGTATGGTTGACCACCATATCGAGAATGAGCTTTATGCCGTTTTCATGCAATTTTGCGGAGAGGCGTTTTAAGTATTCCTTACTACCTTCGGCCAAGGCAGGGTCTTTAGAATATAAATGTGGATCGATCTTGTTAAAATCCAACGCCCAGTATCCGTGGTATCCATCGCTATCACCGACACGCCCAATGCTAAGATAGACCGGGGTTATCCACAAGGCGGTTATGCCGAGGTTTTTCAGGTATGGTATTTTCTCAATTATACCTGCGAAATCGCCGCCATGATACCTTCTCAACTCGTTCTTATCGACCAAGACATTATTGCTGCTATCGGCGTCATAGAACCTATCGGTGAGTATGAAATAAATCACATCATCCTGCGTTATCATTTGACCTGACCTCCCTGTTAATAAGATTTACTTTACTATTTTCCATCGACCATTTAGTATAATTCGCTGTAAATTATTTCTCAAATACCGTTTAAGCAATGAACCAGGACGATTTTCGTAAATTGATTTCGGGTCAAAAGTCAGGCCCCGGTGCAGCGCTATTGCGTTTGCTTTTGGGGTTCGCTGCAGCCGGTTACTCGATTGCTGTTAGGCTGCGCAATTTTTTATATTCGGCGGGATGGCTTAAAGCACACCGTGTGGATGCAACAATAATAAGCATCGGTAACATAACCGTAGGCGGGACAGGTAAGACGCCGCTTGTGGTCTGGCTGTGCAAAGAGATAATTTCAGATTCTCAGTGTGCAATACTCACACGAGGATACAAGGCAGGAAAAGGCTCAAGAGACAAGACTCAAGACTACAGAGATGAGCCGGCGATTCTTGCCGAGAGCTGTCCGGAGGTCAAAGTTATTGTTAATCCGGACCGTGTTGCGGGTTCGAAAGAAGCTATCAGCAAATTCGGCGCGAAAGTTCTTGTTATGGACGATGGATTTCAACATCGGCGATTAGTCAGAGACCTGGACATTATAACAATTGACGGGACACAACCTTTCGGCTATGATAAAATGCTTCCAGCGGGACTGCTCAGAGAGCCTGTAACTTCACTTAAGCGAGCCGGCGCCGTTGTTATTACCCGGAGCGACCAAGTCACCGAGGCTGAATTGAGCCAACTTGAAAAGACACTGCAAATAATCAATCCGGATATGATAATTGCAAGGTCGATACATGCCCCCACCTACGTAAAATCAGCAGACAATCAAGAAATTAGTCTCGACCACCTCAAGGACAAAAAGATATTTGCCTTTTGCGGGATAGGCAATCCGGACGCTTTTTTGAATACAATTAAAACGATAGGCTGTGAACTTGTCGGCTCAAAGGTCTATAACGACCACCACCACTATACAGACGACTGTTTAGCTGACATTTACGAACAAGCCGAATGCCTCAAGGCGGATTTGATACTGACCACGCAAAAAGACTGGACCAAAATCAAGCGGCTGGCATTGTTGAAAAAAGACATCCCGCTCGGATATATAGGCATTGAGATAAAATTCTTAGCCGGAGAGGAAAAATTAAGAGGCTTGATTGAAAAGACGTTAGCAGGTAAAATTCCCCAAAAGTAATTAACTAATGACTTATGTTTTATGTATGAAAACCTGCTAAAAACGGTAACAAAACTCGGCTCGCCGAAAGTTTTGGTCGTAGGCGATTTTATGCTCGATGTCTATATCTACGGCGATGCGATGAGAATCAGTCCGGAGGCGCCTGTGCCGGTACTGAAAGTTACCAAAAATGAATATCGCTGCGGGGGAGCAGGCTCTGTTGCCGCCGACCTTGCTGCCCTTGGGGCGAGACCTTTTTGTATAGGTGTTATCGGAGACGACCAGAACAGCGAAATCCTTAAAAAAAAGCTGACAGAACTCGGAGCTGATATTACCGGCCTGCTTACAGTAAGCAACCGCCCCACTATCAGTAAACAAAGACTCATAGGTCTGGCACAGCATCTTCATCGGCAGCAATTGATTAGAATGGACCAGGAATCCACAAAGCAGCTTTCCGATGAGCAATATGAAGAAATTCTGCAGACTTACAAAGACAAATTAGCACAGGTTGATATCGTTTGCCTGCAGGACTATGACAAGGGTCTGCTTAGTCCGGCGGTTTGTCAAGAAATGATACAGTTGGCCCGTGCAGCAGACAAAAAGGTCATCGTTGATCCTTCACTAACAAGCGATTATTCAAAATACCTCGGTGCCACCGTCATTACGCCGAACCGCAAAGAGACTTCCGCAGCAGTAGGTTTTGAGATAACAAATGCAGAAACTGCAGCCAAAGCAGCAGAAGAGCTTGCCCGCAAATTTAAACTCCAGGCTGTGGTAATCACGCTCGATAAGGAAGGTGCGTATCTTAGAACAGAAGATATAAGTCAAATCATACCCACGAGGGGCCGCAGTGTTTATGATGTTACCGGAGCAGGTGATATGGTTTTGGCGACGCTTGCGATAACTTTGGCTGCCGGTTGTGATTACGAAACCGCTGTGCAATTGTCCAACATAACCGGCGGGATTGAAGTGGAAAAATTCGGCACTGCGACGGTAACCATTGAAGAAATAGCCAATGAGATTGTTAATCAGAAGCGAGGTGCAAGCTTCAAGGTACGCTCAATTGACCTTTTACTCAATGAACTTAGACGGCATCGCAGAGGGAAAAAGACTATAGTCTTTACCAACGGCTGTTTTGATGTGATACATAGAGGGCATATCGAATATCTGGAATTTTGTAAGTCGCAGGGTGATGTGCTTGTTGTCGGACTAAACAGCGACAGTTCGGTAAATATTATTAAGGGCCCTGCTCGACCAATAAATAATCAGCAGGACAGGGCCGTTGTCTTAGCTGCATTGGAAATGGTCGATTATATCACGCTCTTCGATGAGCCGGATCCACTTAACTTAATCAAGAAAGTAAAGCCGGATGTGTTAGTGAAAGGCGAGGATTGGGCAGAAAAAGGTGTTGTAGGCCGCGAATTCGTAGAATCCCTCGGGGGCAAGGTCGTTCTTGCACCGTTAGCGGAAGGCAAAAGCTCAACCGTAACAATCGAAAAAATGAAGGCACTGGAAGAAAAACCTTAATGAATGAAAATACAAAGAAACAGATTGTAGAGACCATCGAAACGCATAAGAAGATGCTTGCTGAACTCCAGAAAAGCGGCATTGAAAGAGTCGCCGCCGTTGCCGAGGCTATAATAAGAGCATTAGAGCACAACGGCACCGTTTATCTCTGCGGCAATGGAGGCTCAGCAGCGGATGCTCAACATATAGCCGGCGAATTAGTGGGTAGATTCAGAAGGGAACGAAAGGCTTTAGCTGCGGTGTCACTTTCGACCGACACCTCCATAATCACGTCCATTGCCAACGATTATGCTTATGAGAACGTTTTTGCCCGGCAGGTAGAAGCGCTGGTCAGAGAAGGTGATATTCTGTGGGCTTTTTCGACCAGCGGCAGTTCGGCAAGTGTCATTGCAGCCGCTGAGTCAGCAAAGCAAAAAGGTGCTTATATAATAACCTTTACCGGCACGAATAATAGCAAGCTGGAACAAATTGCCGATATTTGTTTTTGCGCCGATTCGGAATCAACGGCGCGCAGTCAGGAAATTCATCAGCTTGCCTATCATATAATCTGTGACCTTGTGGAATCAAGTTTTACAAACAGTTAAGCCACTGATAAATTTTAATAAATATGTCTGACAAAGCTATATTTTTAGACCGTGATGACACGCTGATTGAAGACCCCGGCTATATCAATAGTCCCGAGCAGGTAAAACTGCTGGACGGCGTTGCTGAGGCACTTATTGAGCTTAAAGCCCACGGGTATAAGCTGATCGTTGTCACGAACCAGTCGGCTGTCGCACGGGGTATAGTTACCGAGAAAGTCCTTGGCGCAATTCATAACCGCTTAGAGCAACTTTTGGCAGAAAAGAACGCTTTTTTAGACGGGATTTATTACTGTCCGTACCATCCGGATGGGGTTGTTGCAAAATACCGTAAAGAAAGTGACTTCAGAAAGCCGAATCCGGGAATGCTTCTGAAAGCCGCCGAGGAGATGGATATAGACCTCGGTCAATCCTGGTGCGTTGGCAATAGCATCAGCGACATGGAAGCCGGTTTACGTGCCGGCTGCAAAACGATATTGATAGACCTGCCCTCCCACCAACAACAGCTCGAGCCGGGCCAGCCCAGGCCGGACTACAAGGCTGTAAATATTAAGGAGGTGGTCAATATCATAAAAAAACATCACCGTTCGTCCGCTGAGGTGGAAGTGCAAGCTCAGTCGGCCCCCACGGTTCAAACTGAACAGATACGGCAAGCTACAGAACAAATTCCCGAGGCCGTCAAACCGGTTTCGCAAGCTACTGAACAAATACCAGAGTTCGTCGAACCGGCTTCGCACGCTACTGAACAGACTCCGGAGTTTGCTGAACCGATCTCGCACACCGGGGAACAACAACTTCAATCAGCGCTACAAGAACCACAAACGCAATCCGGAGAAGAGAACATTGCCGGTGACAGAACCGAATCCATCACTAATGTCACCAATTCTTTTGAAGTTGAAAAAATTAGTGCTGGACTAAACAGCGTTCTCAAACACCTACAAAGTATGCAGCGGACCGATATGTTCGGTGAGTTTTCCATAATGAGACTGATGGCCGGGATTATACAAATCCTTGTTCTGTTTTGCTTGTTGATGACTATATGGTTCCTGATGAGTCCAAACAGGCAGGACAATTCGGTCTTCATTGCACTTGGCTTTGCTATGGTTCTTCAGCTTATGTCATTAACTTTCTACCTAATGCACGGGCGAAAATAGCGATGCGCAAAGCGAACCCCGAATCACAGATTTCGCAGCACGAATCCCAAACCACCCTGACTGTTTTACCTGGCGAAAAACGAAACAGCGGGAGTGAGATTTTGGTCTGGCTTCCTTCTCCTATGGGTGATGCTATTCTTTGCACGCCGGCCTTGCGGGCCATTCGCAATCATTTCAAAACCTGCAAAATTTCGTTTTTCGCTACTGGTGTGGTTCGCGACGTCTTATCACCATGCAGCTTTAACGACAAATGGCTGGAGCAAAAGAACAAAAATCCGTTTGCGGTCGCAAAAAAACTCAAAAAACATAAATTCACACATGCACTCCTTTTCAAGAATTCATTTGCCTCTGCATTAGCGGTTTATTTAGCAGGGATACCATCGCGTATCGGCTATGCTCGCGAAGGACGTGGTTTTTTGCTGACCCACAAGCTTTATGCTCCGAAACTACCCCCCCGCCGTCTTGCTTCGCTCGCACCTCCATGCTTTCTTGCGAAAGCAAGAGCGGAGGTAACGCGAGTGCAGGCGCAAAAACAAAGCAGCGAGGGCAAATTCAAACCCATTTCTATGATTGACTACTACCTTGCAATTGCATCATCGCTAAACTGCAAGAAAAGCGACAGAAACCTTGAACTACTTATCGACCCACAAGAAGAACAGCATCTCTGTGGTAAATTGCCACAAGTCTTAAATCTCGATGGTCCACTTGTCGTTATTGTACCCGGTGGTGCTTTTGGGCCGAGCAAATGCTGGGGCAGTGTCAGGTTCGCTCAAACGGCCGATTGGCTGATTACCAACTACAACGCAACGGTTGTCATATCCGTTGGGCCTGAGACGCTTGAGAAACAAATTGCCCAAGAAATCTGCACTTCAAGCAAGCACCAGCTTATCAACTTAGCAGAAACGCCCATAAGCCTTGGCGAATTAAAAGCACTTTTTTCCCTTGCGGATTTGGTAATAAGCAACGATACAGGGCCGCGGCACATAGCCATAGCCCTTGGTCGTAAAGTCATCACCCTTTTCGGGCCGAACAACCCAGCCTGGACAGATACAAACTACGAACACGAGATTCAAGTAATCGGAAACGTTTATTGTGCTCCTTGCAGCAAACCAAAATGTAAAAAGAGCCAACATATATGTATGGAGTCAATCACCGTGGAGATGGTTTGCGAGGCTGCAAAAGAGTTACTCGAAAATAACCGCAAACAGACAACAATTCTGAGCCAACAAGAATTTACAGAAACTTCGAAATCGTTTTTCATAGACAGCGATTATAAAAACGCGTTCAGAAAATCAGGCTTAACTTCTATCGAGAACATATTTTCTTTTGATTCGGCAAAGAATTTAGCCAAACGCAATCTTGCCCGTTACCGCACTCGCTTGCAATTTGAAATAAATTTGCCACAGTTGCCATCACCGACTACAGTATTTCTGAAGCGCTATGACCAGCCTCCGGTCTTAGTCCAGGTTAGAAACTGGCTCTCGCATCACAACCGAAGAAGTGACGCTCTCCGCGAGTTTGATGCAGCAAATAAACTAAAAGCAGCGGGCATAAATACGCCAAAAGTTATCTCTTACGGCGAACAATGGAACACCATGTTTGAGACAAGAAGCTTTATAATCACCGAAAAAACCCCCAATGCCGAATCCTTAGAACGAAAATTGCCCGACTTCTTCAACGGCCCCGCCACTACCGAAAATTTGAAACTGCAAAGAAAGTTTATATCTCAATCAGCGATCTTTATTAAAAAATTTCACGAAACAGGTTATCGCCATCGAGACCTCTACCTTTCCCACATATTCTATAGTGATAACGGCGAATTTTATCTGATAGATCTGGCACGGGTCTTCAAACCAATTGTCCAGCGCCGGCGATTTCAGATAAAAGATATTGCACAAGTTTATTATTCGGCCCCGGCCAGGCATTTCTCGAAGACCGACCGGCTGCGATTTTATATGGCATACGCCGGACAAAGCAAGCTCACAAAAAAGGACAAAATATTTATTCGTAAAGTAATCAATAAAGCAGAACGGATGGCACGTCATGACATTAAGCACGGCAGAGTCGTCCCGTTTGCAGGCTGAGAAGATTGGATTGATAATTTCGCGATGAACAAGAAAGTCGCAATTATTATAGAACGGGAGAATATAGTACTCGGGGGCGCAGAACGCTCGGTCTTTGAGCTGACAACTGCGCTATCTGCACTCGGCCTTGAAGTGCATATACTTGCCGCAAAAGGCCAAACAGATGCTGAAAATATTCACATTCTATTCCAGCACAGACCCGGCAAGCGCATCTCTTACTTTACCTTTGCAAAGGCATTAAGGAAACATTTATCAGAAAATCAGTATAGTCTGATTCACAGCGTTTTACCTTTCGACTTTGCGGATGTCTATCAGCCGCGCGGCGGGACGTATTACGAATCTATTTTGCGTAACGCCGCCAGCTATCAAAACAAGTTACTCGAATTTTATAAGAGGCTCACGGCTTTTACTAATTTCCGGCGGTCCATACTTCTGTGGGCCGAGCGCAAGCTCTCTAAAGGCCCGAACGGACCTGTAATCGCCGCACTTTCGGACTATGTTGCAGAGCAGTTTAAACAACACTATGGTACCGATACGCAACGGATAGTGGTCATACCCAACGGCGTAAAAACAGACAAACAAATCAACTCAGGCCAGGCCGACAGGCTCCGCTCGCAAATATTATCTAAACTTAGCCTCAAAGAAGCAGACAAGCCGGTCCTTTTCCTGTTCGCAGCAAACAATTTCAGATTAAAAGGACTGGCCGTTTTAATAAAAGCAATGTCGGCAGCGGTACGCTACGATACGGAACGCAAAGCTTATTTAATCGTTGCCGGCAAGGGCAAAAAACACAAATACCACCATATTGCAAAAAAACTTAACCTCCAAAAAAAGGTCTTTTTCTTAGGTCACATCAGGCACATTCAAAACGCACTGTCAGCCACCGATGTCGCTATTCTGCCTACTTTCTACGACCCATCCAGCAGATATATCCTCGAAGCATTAGCAGCGGGCAAGCCGGTGATAACCACCAGATTCAACGGCGCAACCGATTTATTCGTTGACAACCGACACGGCAAAGTAATTGATGCGCCCGAAGATATATCAGCATTGGCCGAAGCTATTGTCTATTTCACGGATACAAACAATATACAAAAAGCATCACAAGCAATTGTCGAAGACAACATAGAAGAAAAAATCTCCATCCGTCGAGCTGCCAAACAACTGGTAACTGTTTATGAATCCGTCTTGCAAAGGAAAGGCCGAAAATAATGTACATAATTTTCGCACTCGCCGCCATAGGAGCATATCTTCTCGGCTCGATACCGTTCGGTCTTCTCATCGCAAAAGCACACGGCAAGGACCTGCGCACGATAGGGTCCGGCAATATCGGCGCAACCAACGTATCCCGCGCGCTCGGCAGGAAATGGGCTTATGTTTGCTTTTTGCTCGATGTGCTTAAAGGGATGGTTCCAATGCTCGCGATAATGTTCATTACCAAACCGCAGGGCATCGTTATGCTCTTGTTATGGCTGGCGGTAGGCTGCGGGGCCATCTTAGGTCATATCTTCCCAATATATGTGAAATTCAGAGGCGGTAAAGGCGTTGCAACCAGTTTTGGCGTGGCACTGGGTCTTTGGCCTTATTATACAATCTGCGCCTCGTTTGCCATTGCAATATGGGTGGTGGTCGTTTTGATATGGCAGTATGTCTCCCTGGCGTCAATTGCTGCCTCTTTTACTTTTCCGCTCGTCCTGCTCCTGGCGATAATCCTGACACCAGGCTGGGATTTTGTAAATCTGTGGCCATTGCTTATCACGGCAACTGCAATACCACTGATGGTTATTATCCGACACCGCGAAAATATAAAAAGACTGCGTGCAGGAACAGAAAGCAAAATCTTGAAACCTTGAACCTCTAAATCGATTAAAACAACCGGCTAAGTGCCGATAGAAATTCTTGTATCCTTCGAAAATTCAACTTTTTTCGAACCTTTTTCAAGCGAGAAACGACTATAGTACGAACCGGCTGCAGCGCACATCAAAGTGGCCCAAGAGATGTTGGTGTATTTTCAGATATTAGTAACGCCGAACACTATATGGAACAAGATAAGCTATCCAACGCAATTTTAGTTCTTAGCTGCCAAAAACGTGATGAGCTGGCTTTTCGAGAGTTGGTCAATCGCTGGGAGCCGCGTCTTTATTACTACCTGCGGCGTCTTGTCGAGAACGAAAATGATGTCTGGGATATTTTGCAGGAGACCTGGCTGGCTGTGTTCCAAAACATCCGCAAGCTGCAAGATCCCCTAAAGTTTCCAACATGGTTGTATCGGATCAGTCACAATAAAGCTGTAAATCTGCTTCGAAAAGAAAACAAATATGTTCAAATAACAGATGAGCAGATGGCCGACTATTGCCAAAACAATAACACCGTTCTCGCTGCAAAGGAGCAGACAGAGCTTGTTCACGAACTATTAGGCAAACTTAAGTTGGCTCATCGGGAAGTGTTGACGCTATATTTCATCGAAGGTTTTTCGATTAACGAAATGGCCCAGATTATTGGAGTATCAGGTGGTACGGTAAAATCACGCCTGTATTACGCAAAACATAAACTCCATGAAGCATTAAAAGGAGCGAATCATGTCTGAAGCTAACAGTAAAAAAGAATTCGCTGAAAACCTGCTTGCACAGGACCCGCCCTCTGCCGATAAGCAGCAACGATACAAAGAAGCCCTCCTCAAGAAAATTGAACACCGTATGTGCCTGCAAAAAGCGGTTATTGTAGCGATATATATAGTGATTTTCTTAGCTGCTTTCGGAGCATTTATGCTTCGGGAGTACACTGATAACGTGGTTCACTCCATCTGCTGGGGTGCGGTTTCACTGCATATTCTCCTGTGGTTTCTGATATACTTCCTGCGAGGAATATATATGCTGACGGCGGGAATCTCAGAGAAGAATTCCGGTAAAGACGAAAAACAGCGATGGAAGAAACAAGACAGATTCATAACAATCGTGGCAATTTTGGTGTTCGCCTATGCCAGCACTATCCTGTATTGCTCTTTTTTCCTCAACGATCCTTTAAAGGCGGCCCATCTGGCAGCATCAATCTTCTGGGCGACAGTATTTTTTCTTTTCTGGTACCCATTCGGAACAGCGTCACTTCTTGCAAAACTGTGGCTCGAATACAAAAAAATGGAGCTAAATATCCCCAAATCTGAAGAGCAGAACTTGAAAAGGCAGGACAAGTAATAACTAAGGTTGCCGGCTATAGCGAATGGGACATTAATCTTACAAAACTACTGGTCTAAATGTGCGGCTCCGAGCCATCCCCAAGCTCGTCCCGATTTTTCGGGACTCGCCTGAGGCAGCCACCCGGCAAATTAGATGTTACAGAATACTACTCCTCTTTTAGCATCTCATCGGTCAGCATCCGCACTTTGTCATCTTCGAGCAGCTTACCGGTCGTTTTGTCCCATTTTCGTGTGCGATGGCTCAGGCGGTGCTCTCCGTGACAATTTGTGCAGCCCCCTTCTTTGGTGCCGATATCAGCTAAAACGGATTTGTGAACAGGGATATCAATCTTACCCGTAGGGTGACAACTCATACAAAACGAGTCTATCTTTGCCGCTGGATACATAATGTCCGGTGGCGTGATATTATCTTCATCGGAGCAGTGAGCATCTGAAGAGCCATGGCACTGCTCGCAGCCTATATCTCCCCGCGCATGCACAAAAGTCAGTACCTCCTCCTCGTAATTCATGTGGCATACATAACAACGGCTGTTATCGGCTAAGGGGCCTGTTAATGTCGCGAGCTCTTCGGGTTCGTCCTCGAGCAGTAGTAAAGGCTCCTCGCTGATTTCTTCCCTGCAGGCCACTACCGCCACAACTACTGAAACTAATACAAATATCAACAACCAATATTTCACGGACATCTCCTTGTCACTGAGCTATGTTCGTCGGCACCGCCCAGCAGAAAAATAGGTTAATGGTGGGGCAAGCCCCACCCTATTACTACTGAGAACCATCGTCTCCCCTAGCAAAGTCGAAAGGTCTATTAAAATAGATTCATCGACTCCGCTGCGCTCGGAATAACAGTTCATCATTTTACATTTGACAGAGCAATAGTCTATCATCGGTTTGTGATTTTCTATACGTACTCCCAGTTCTTCAGCCATTGATAGTTTGCCGGCAGCTTAGCCCACATTTCATCGACGGCCCGCTCCAATTCGGCTCTCTCGTTCAAATCGAGCTCGCGGCGTTCCTTCACAGCCCTGGCCATATTGTCCACCTGATGGGGACTTATCAGTCCTGGGATTGGTGCGGTAATAGCATCGTTGCACAGGATATATCGTATAGCTAATCGTGCACGCCGGTCGTCCTCTTGGGCATTAGGATCTCCTGGGGCACTGCTGCCTTTGAATAGTGAGTTGCCTGCAAAAGGCTTTATGCCGAAGACCCCTATGTCGAGCTTCTTGGCCGCGTCAAACAGACTGTCTTTTGGTGCAACCTTGCTCCTGGCGGTGTATGGGAACAGGACGACTTCAAGCTGGGGGAAGTATTCTATCATCATCTTGTGCCATCGTAGGTCGTGTGAAGAGATGCCGATGAACCGCGCCTTACCCTGCTTTTTGGCTTTTTCGAGAGCCGCAACCAGCTCGCAGGATGTATTGAACGAATGTCTGCCGCCAGGCTCGTGACAGGTAATGCGCCACAAATCGGTGTAGTCCTGTTTGGCCTCGGCCAGCAGTGAATCAAAGCTTTCCATCAGCTTTTTGGTAGTACGGTATTCCCTGTTGCGCACCTCCTTGCCATCGTAAGACAGGGCCATATACATCTTATCGCGTCGTCCAGCTAATGCCTTACTGTAGGCCAGCACCTCGGACCGGCAACAGGCATCTATGTAATTGATGCCGACATCAATGCATCGGCTAACAACATCGCGGCGGTTCTTGCTGAAGTTCTGCTTCATTACATTAACACGCTTCCAATGTCCACCCAAGCATACAACCGAAACCCACAGATTGGTCTTACCAAGCCGACGATACTCCATATCTGAATTGTAGCTGGGCGTTTTCCTGATGGCCGCCTCAGTCTTCCTGCTGAAGGCGTATCCTTTAGAGGACAATGCACCGACAACCATACCCCCGGCCACCAAAGAAGTATCGCGGATGAATGTTCTTCGGGAGAGTTTATTATCTTTCATAGCTGTATTCCTTTCAAATTAAGTTGGGTTTTTACATCACCATCATACTGCACAAGAATCCCCCAATAATCACATCTAAACACTGTACTGCTTAACCTAACAAAAATCACTATAGCCCCATCCCGCCCAGATGTCAACGCAATTTATAGTGATTTTCCGTATTCTGTATATGCACGATGAGAAGCACGGGGAAGATTTGAAAAGGTTGATTGCAGAGATTGGAAGAATATAAAAAGGCAAGCAAAAAACGCCATAACTGAATGGCATTTCCTTAAGCTTTTTTTCATAGTCATTGCGATGAGCGATGCGACGCGGCAATCTCGTGTGACCACTTGTAACGCAATACCTTGAGATTGGTTAGTGGCGCTCTCAATGACGTTGACGATGCTGGTGTCTTCCCTTAAGAAAACGCCATGCACACAATAATAAATCCTACAGCAGTATAAGGACAGTACCCCCCCTACCACATGACAGGTGCTGAAAAATCTCAACACGTGAACGCCTATCGGCTTATTATGCTATCAGTCCTAAAAACCTCGGCGAGACAGCTCACCAATCACTTTGTGCCGGTGGCCCCGTGATAACAAGTTAACAGCAACGCTTGTTATATTTATTTCTCTCCCTCCGCCCCTCAATAAATTCCCCTTCATAGCTAAAACTATAGTTATTAATACTTTTGTCGGTCGAACCGCAAAAAAAAATTGATAGCTTATTCCTGAATATCAGCTTCGAAAAACCCTATTATTGGTCCGGCCAAATTCTCTTATCGGACTACCAATATCCAATTATAGGGCTACCAAACCTTCATTTTTTAGACCTGCAAAAAGTAATGTAATAATATTTATCAGCACATCGATATACTTTTGGTGAGTTTTGCAGACAGAAATTTATGGAGCCCGTTCGAGATAACAACATTGAGGCCCAATGTCAATAGCGATAAGGCCGGTTCGCAACGCTTATGGATTGTTATCCCTCCCGTTTGGAGCGTTCAGTCTCACAGGGGAGTCAGCCCTTCGCGCACGGCGTATCTGGTAAGCTCAGCTACGCTGTGGAGATCCAGCTTTTCCATAATTTTACGCCGGTTCGCCTCAACAGTCTTGGTACTTACGTGAAGTGCCAAAGCAATCTGTTTGGTGGACTTGCCTTCGGCGACGAGCTGAAGCACCTGGCGTTCCCTGCTCGTCAGGGTCGATAACATAGAGTCAGCAACGGTTGCCAGATGGTTTATGTAGTCCTCAACTACAATGCCGGTTATTCTGGAACTGAGGTAGCTACTACCGGCAGCGACAGCTTGTATTGCCTGAACAAGCTCGTCGAACAGGCATTCTTTCAATATATAGCCTGTCGCACCGGCTCCGAGCATGTCGGCGACAAATCGCTTGTTGGAATGTATTGACAGAGCAATTACCTTGACTTGAGGAAACTCGCTGGTGATACGGCGTGTAGCCTCGACTCCGTTGAGATTTGGCATAGTTATATCCATAATAACTATGTCCGGCGACAGTTCCCGCACAAGCTCAAGCGCTCTTCGCCCATCTTCGGCTTCGCCAACTACTTCCATATCAGGCTGTTTATCAAGCAGCGAACGCAAACCTTCACGTACAATGGTATGGTCTTCAGCTAACAAAATTCGTGTACTCATACTTATGCTCCATCGGTAATCTTTTCACATTTCAGCGGCGCCGTCATCGTAACCTTGGTTCCGCGGCCCGGTTCGGACTCAATCTCAAATTGTCCCCATAACTGTTCCAATCGCTCACGAATACTAAAAAGCCCAAATCCACTTTTTCTGGCCGCAATAACCGCGATATCCTCAACATTGAAGCCCCCTCCGTCATCTTCTACGCTGACGCATATCTGTTCGCCAACCTTGCGGATAGAAACTTTTACACTCTTCGCATTCGCATGCTTGACAACATTGATGAGCAGCTCTCGCACATCGCGGAACAAAAAAGCTCGAATGTCATCATTCAGCGGCTTTGGCTGCCCATCATCTTCAAGCTCGGTTGCGATGCCATGCTTTTTCTGGATTCGCTCGGTAAGCCACTCGGCCACCGCCGTCTCAAAACCCAGCTCGTAAAGTATAGGCGAGCCAAGGTCGAATGTCAATGACCGGGCGTTTTGAATGGTCTGGTTCAGCGAGTTGCAGACTTCATCCAGTGTCCTGGCAAGGTCCCCTGAAGGGACAGATGCGCGAAGTGTGTCCAATTGGAGCTTAGAAACAACCAAGGACTGGCCAATTGTGGCATGAAGCTCAGTAGCAATTTGGTGCCTTTCACGCTCCTCGGTCAGCGTCAATTGCGAGGACAAAGACTTAAGCTTTGCTTGATAGTCAAGAAGTTTTTCCTCCACCTTCTTGCGATCGGTTATGTCTCGGGCGATCTCGATGGCACCCTTGATTTTCCCGTCCCTGTCACACACGGGCTCCCCTATGACCTCCCACCTTCTTTCGTCCGGTGTTGTAATGATGCCCTCGGCATGCGAACCTGTTTCTATAGCTCTGAGAACCGGACACCGTTCGCAGGGTTCACTTCTACTATGCCATAATTCGTAGCAGTAGCAACCGACCAACTCCCGCTGAGCCATGCCTACAGATCTCGCCGCCGCCTCGTTCCCCCATCGAATAACCAGATCTGTATCGTGAAATAGAATCTGATCCGAGATAGCATTGAGGATGCTCTTTTTCTCGCTTTCGGACGTCCAAATTGTATGCTCGGCCTTCTTGCGCTCGGTGATATCTCTTAAGAAATTCAATGTGGCGGGCCTGCCGCCCCATTTAATCAAAATCCCGTTGTTCTCCACCCACACAGCATTGCCGTCTTTGTCAAAAACCTTAAACTCATAAATTGTTGGAACTTCTTCACCTTTAAGACGCTTGATGTGAATTCCCATCACCCCCTCTTTATGCTCGGGGTGGATGAATTCTATGAAGGGTCGGGATGTCAACTCCTTTATTGAATAGCCGACAACCGAAACTAACTTTGGATTAACGAATTTAAGCATACCGTCCTGCACCACCACGATACCTTCTATGGCGTTATCTACAACAGCCTTATATTTGTTCTCGCTTTCCCGCAAGGCCTCCTCGGCTTTTTTTCGTTCGGTTATGTCAATGAATGAACTCATCATATAGACAGGTGTGCCGGTCTCGTCGGTGACTGCGCATGCCGAAAGCTGCACATCGAAAAATGAGCAGTCTTTCCTCCTGGCAACAAGCTCTCCTATCACACTTTCCCCGCGTTGCAATGCTTCTATTATCTCCTGAGCCTTCTCCTTTGACTGCCAGAATTCTACAGCGGGTCTTCCCAAAACTTCGTTTTTGTCATCATAGCCCCACATCCGGAGAAATGCCTCGTTGACATAGGTCAGGTTCCCCGCAAACTCGGCAATGGTGATGGCATTAATAGATGAGGCAATAGCATTGTCCTTTATTCTCAGTTCCTCCTCGGCTTGCTTTCGCTCAGTGACATCTCTTAAGAAATTCAATGTAGCAGGTTTATCGCGCCATTTGATCAAGATCCCATTGTTCTCCAGCCACTTTACATTACCTTTTTTGTCGAGAACCTTTAATTCATAGATTGATGGCACTTCCTCGCCTTTAAGCCGCTTGTTATGAATTTCCATCACCCACTTTCTTTGTTCCGGGTGGATGAATTCTAAAAAGGGTCGAGTTAATAACTCCTTTTCTGAATAGCCAATCATAGACACTAACCCGGGATTAACGAATTGCAGCGTTTGTCCCTGCACCACGACGATGCCTTCCACGGCGTTTTCGACAACAACTCTATAGCGGTTCTCGCTTTCCCGCAGGGTATCCTCGGCAAGCTTTCGGTCGGTGATGTCGGTTACAATGCCGAGAACGGCTGTCTGGCCTTCATATTGGATTAGTTTACTCGAGTTGATCGCCTCTATTCTTTTTCCAGTCTTGGTTATAAGTGTATATTCGTACGGCTTTATATCTTCACCCTCCGACCGCCTTTTGATAATATCCTTCATCTTCTCCAGTGATTCGGGAGCGATTAAGTTTATAAAGTCAAAATCAGGGGAATAAAACTCCTCTCTTGTGTATCCCATTTTCTCCTCGCACTTTTTATTGGCATAAACCACCTTACCTTTTTTGTTAATAAATATCATGTTCGGAGATTGTTCGGCAAGGCTCCTGAATTTCTCCTCAGACTCTTTCAGTGCCTCCTGATCCAGCTTTCTTTCGGTGATGTTTTCGGATATTTCCAGCACGCCGGTGGGATTCCCCTCTTCATCTCTCAACGCCACGTTGGCACTACAATGAAAGTACTTTGCATTGCCGTTCTTATCAACCACCTGGGTATCGTGCTCATGAACCTTGCCATCCTGAAATGCCTTAAGAGTAAGGCAGGGATATGGCTCACAGGGTTTGTTCCTTCCATGATATGCCTTGTAACATTTCATACCAACAATATCATCGCCAAATAACTTCTTAGCCGTTTCATTGGCCCAGATGATGTTTAAGTCATTATCTATCATGCTCATATGGTCAACCAAAGACCGCAACATGGCTTGGAGCTTACCTTCACTATCCCGCAGTGCCTCCTCAGTCTTCTTTCGCTCGGTGATATCCCTCCCTATAGCAATAATATACCTAAGATTACCTTCGTTATCGTTTATGGCCGAAGCCGTGTACTCGGTCGGAATTGCTTTTCCATCTTTGGTAACCAGGGATAACTCAACGGTTGCAATTCCTTCATTGCGAATCTTTTCGGTGGTCGCAACAGCCTTTTTCAGGTCTTCTTCATTGTAGTAGCCGTCGGGGACCTTCATCGAGCGGATCTCTTCGTCGCTGAAACCACTGACGTCATTAAAGACCTTATTCCATCGAACTGCTCTTCCGGTTGAAGGCTTGAATACAAAAAAGGTGTCTTGTTGGGCATTCAGTGCTGTTTCGATGAACGCTTTCTCCGCCTTCAACGCCTCCTCAGCCAGTTCTCGCTCTGTCACATTTGCTAACGACAAAACCAAACCAGTAACACTTTTGTGCTGGTTATTGATAGGTATGAGGCTCCAATCCCAGTAAGAAAATCCGCGTTCAGGATATCCAGCATATGCAAAAGGCTTTGCATCTGCAAAATAGGATTCGCCTGTTTCTACTACCCGCCGGAAGATTGCCTCATTTTCCTCGTTCGGATACAAATCGAAGTGATTCTTGCCGGGAAAGAAAGGCGGTTCCTTCTCATCAGCCAAAGCATAAGCTTTATTCACTTTAATAAAGTTGAATTGCGGGTCCAGATAAGCAATTAGTATATGAGTAGTGTCCAAAATTGCTTCGAGGAACTGCGTGGTTTCCTGCAGTGAATTTCCAGCCTTCTTACATTCGGCCTCACTGCGTTCAAGCCCTTCCAAACGCGAGCGCAACACTTTGTTCTCATCGACGAGTTCTTTTTCGCTTTTTTTGGAAACAGCCATCGGCTTGCCTCCTGTATTTTTATTAACAACTTTCTGTCAATTTCAAAACCCGATTACAGTATAACTCGGAAAATTTAATTTCCTTGCCTTCAGTCTCTGTAATTTTTTGTTTTGTCCCAGGATAAACTCAGCTAAAGTCATATATCCGCCGGTGGCAAAAACCAACCAATAGCAGAGAACAACCGTATCATAGCGGTTTGCGGGATTAGCGACTGTACTTTATACAGCCGTTGCCGGAATAAGACAAAGAAGCCTTAAAACGCTGTCGCCCATATTTTTGAACCGGTGTTCTTTGTTCGGCGGCACAAATATTACATATTCGGGACCGAATTCGTGCTCCTTTCCTTCGAAAATAAGGACACCCCGGCCTTCGATTATAAAAACCTCATGTTCGTGACTGTGAGTATGCAGGGGTGTATGACCGCCGGGCTGTAATTCAAACATCCGCATCGCAAATTTTTCCGCCCCGTCCTCTTTGGAAATAAGCCATCTTATTTCCACATCTTTGGCCCCTTCGAGATCCACTGAAAGCTTTTTGATATTGCCGCTTTTTTCTATTTTCATCCCGTTAGACATTTTTATCCCCTTTTAGAATAACAAGGTCTCAACCGAGTTTCTTAGCGAGAATCTCGGAAACAACTTTCGGATTTGCCTGACCCTTTGTTCTCTGCATAACCTGGCCTAACAAAAAGCCTTTAGCTTTCTTGCTCTTCTTTCCACCGCCTGTAACATCCTCAACTGCTTTGGGATTTTCCACAATTATCTGGTCAACTATGGCCTCCAACTCACCTGCATCGCTTTTCTGAATCAGGCTGAGCTCTTCTGCTATGGTTTGGGCCTTTTTGCCACTTTTAACCATCTCCTGCATTATCGTATTCGCCGCCGTTGCGCTGACCGTTCCGGCTTCAATCATCTTCGCTAATTCCGCCACATCGCCGGCTGCCGAACCTAACTCATCAAGACGACACCCTGCCTCATTAGCCAATTTCAGCCCGACCTGTGTTAGCAGATTGCAAAGGCGTTTAGGCTGCCCACCGGCTTTAACCCCCTCGTCAAAAAACTCAGCAGTCGAGCGTTCAGCAGTCAGGACACCTGCGTCGTAATCACTCAGCCCGTATTCATTAACGTAACGCATTTGTCTTTTAATCGGCAGCTCACACAGACGGCTGCGAATCTCCTGGAGCCATTCCGGTGTTAATTCGACCGGCACAAGGTCCGGCTCAGGAAAATACCGGTAATCGTGGGCCTCTTCCTTTTCTCTTTGCAGGACGGTTACTTCCCTTTCATCATCCCAGCCGCGTGTGGTTTTATTACCCATTTCCATCACCCGCCCTGTCTCCATGAATTCATCGAGTTGTCTTTGCTCCTCGTAATCTACACTTCTTTCAAGTGCCCGGAAGCTGTTGAGGTTTTTGATTTCGACGATGGGTGTTTTGTATTCGATACCGTTTTTGGTGATAATCAAATTGATGTTCGGCTCAAAACGCATGTGGCCTTTCTGCATATCACCTTCAGAGACGCCCAAAAACCTGACCATTCGTTGCAATTCCACCGCCAATGCCCGCACTTCAGCAGCACTGTTCATATCCGGCTCGGTAACAATCTCCAACAGGGGCGTGCCCGTTCTGTTCAAATCCACCTGTGAAAAATTGCCAGCTGTGTGCAGATTCTTGCCTGCATCCTCTTCCAGATGTGCCCTTATTATCCTGATGTTTTTAGTCCGGCCGGACTCAAGCGGTATTTCGATAAAGCCGTTCGTACTGAGCGGCAAATCATACTGGCTTATCTGATAATTCTTCGGCAAATCGGGATAGTAATAGCTCTTTCTATCCCACTTCGTGAATTTTGCTATCTCGCAGTTAAGGGCCAGCCCCACAAGAACAGCATACTCAAATGCCTGCTTATTCATCACCGGCAGAACGCCGGGCATGCCCAGACAAACCGGACAGACCCTGCTGTTGGGCTTCCGGCCAAATTCCACCGCACAGCCGCAGAATATTTTGCTCTTCGTGCAAAGCTGTACGTGGATTTCTAATCCGACTATTAGCTTATGGTGCAAATCGCTATCCATCTTTGCTGTTCAATTAATAACCGGTGCCTTTCTTATGTGCCAGTCGGTTTGGTTCTCAAAAATTCTGGCTATTCGCAGTAACTTGTGCTCGCCGAAGGCAGGGGCAAGTATCTGTAAGCCTATCGGTAGATTATTCTCGTCGAATCCGCAAGGGACGCTTATGCCCGGAATGCCGGCTAAATTGACGGCTATCGTATAAATATCCGAAAGATACATCGTTAGGGGGTCGTCAAGCTTTTCGCCGATTTTGAAAGCCGTCGTTGGAGAAACAGGCATCATAATACAGTCGTACTTTTCAAAGGCTTTTGTGAAATCACCCCGTATCAAATTCCTAACCTTAAGCGCCTTCAAATAATAAGCATCATAATAGCCGCTCGACAGCGCATATGTTCCGAGCATTATTCGTCTTTTGACTTCTTTTCCACACGCCTCCGCCCGGGACTTGGAATAAACCTCGATATAATCCCCCGCCTTTTCGCTGCGATGGCCGTAATGCACACCGTCATACCGGGCCAGATTGCTCGACGCCTCAGCGGTCGCCACCAGATAATAGGCAGCAATGGCGTAATCCAGGTGAGGCATATTTATTTCTATGATTTCGGCTCCGAGCTTTTTATATACATCTGTTGCATCATTCAGGGCCTTTTGCACCTGCTCATCGGCACCGGCCACGAATTCCGGCACAATTGCTATTTGTAGATTCTCTATCGGCTCATCGAGTTTTACAAGGTAATCACAGACGGGAGCAACAGCTTCATCAACGCTGGTACTGTCGGCCGGGTCGTGGCCTGCTATGACATTCATCATCAACGCTGAATCGGCCACTGTTTGCGTTATTGGCCCGATTTGATCTAAGCTCGAACCGTAGGCTACAAGTCCGAATCGAGAAACACGACCGTAAGTGGGCTTTAAGCCGACAACCCCGCAGAAGCTCGCGGGCTGGCGAATTGAGCCGCCGGTGTCAGAGCCGAGGGCCGCAAAACAAAGCCGCCCCGCAACGGCAGCGGCCGAGCCGCCGCTGCTTCCGCCCGGCACACGGGAGGTATCCCAGGGATTGAATGTCTGCTTAAGACCCGAGTTCTCCGTGCTCGAACCCATCGCAAACTCATCCATATTTGCTTTGCCGACTATCACGGCATCGGCGGCGAGCAGCTTTTCTACAACGGTGGCATTGTAAGGGGCGTTGAAATTCTCCAAAATCCGGGATGCGCAGGTAGTGGCTCCGAAGGTGGTACACATATTATCTTTTATTGCGACAGGCACGCCGGCCAGTTCTCCCACCGATTCACCGGCCATTATCCGCCGGTCAACATCCGCAGCGGTTTCCAATGCTTTGTCGCGGTAAGTGCTGATGTAAGCGCCGATAATTGGCTCAAGCTTATCTATCCGGTCAAAAACAGCTTCTGTTGCTTCAACACTGCTTATTTTGCCGGCTGCGATTGCGTCACGCAATTCTTTTGCACTTAATTCTTCCATCGACGCTCATTTAGTCTTGTTACTTTTACGCTGCTCAAGGAACCAATCGTAAAGTTTCTGGTTATTATAGGTTTCGGTCCAGGAGTCATGGCCGGCATCGGGATAGATTGTTAATTTGACATTTCCGCCGCGGCTCCTTATGGCATTGACCATTTCTTCAGATTCTTCAAGGGGAACTACCCTGTCTTTTGCACCGTGGAAGACCCAAACAGGTATATCTCTGAGCCTTAAAGCCATTATACGATTACCACCGCCGCAAATGGGGGCGATAGCGGCAAAACGTTCGGGATATTCAGAGGCCAAAGACCACGTGCCGAATCCACCCATACTCAGACCCGTTAGATAAATCCTCTCCTTATCGACCTTATACCGGGCCACGATATCATCCAAAAGGTTTATCAGCACTTCAACTTTACCCGTCCACCAATCGTCTTCGGGACACTGGGGAGAGACGACGATAAAAGGAAAGTCCTTTTTGTTTTCGACAATCTTCGGAGGACCGTGTACTTTTACCTTATTCAAATCACTGCCGCGTTCGCCGGCCCCGTGCAGAAACATAAGCAAAGGCCAGCGCTGCTTTTTTTTGCCGTAGTCTTCCGGAAGAAACAACAAATAATTACAGCTTAAAGTCTTGGTTATTTCCTTTTCAAAGATCTGCGAATGCTGACTACCCGGCGGAACAAGGCTAATTTTGCTTTTCTCCATCTGTGCACAACCAATCAAAAATAAAGTCATAAATACAGAACATATTAGGTAACTGGCCTTCATTGCTAAATACCTCCTAATCTGTTTTACACTAACTCTATTTTATGCACCGGAACTATCATCCAGTATTTTCGGTACTTTGAAGAATTCCTCATCCCGCTGCGGGGCGTTGGCCAGTGCCTTTTCGGTTCCGAGCGATTCTTTGGCGGTATCCTCGCGAAAAACGTTACTAATAGGCAGACAATGTGCCAACGGCTCGACATCGGTGGTGTCCAGGTCATTCATTTTTTCTACGTAGTCAAGGATTGCGCTTAACTGTTCCGTAAATTCCTCAACCTCCGCCTCGGTCAATTCCAGCCGAGATAATTCGGCAACCTTTCTTACCTGTTCCTGGTCAATTTTCTTTGCCATTTTCAATCCTTGACATTCTTCGCGGAGTTTATCCTTGAGCAAGGCGAAGGGCTCAGAATGACAATTATACTATAAACAAAAAGCGAGGCAGAACCGGCCCCGCTTCCAAAGAAAATCCGCTACGGCAAAATTCATTTGTCATCCAGTGGCCTTCTCAGCAGGTTTGTAATTTCGCTTTGGAGGCTTTTGCACAATACCCATGCGAATGGCTTTGGCTGAGACCTTAATTCGACAGACCTTGCCGTCAACGACAGCCCGCACCTTCTGTATATTGGGCTTAAACTTTCTTTTGGTAACGCCGGTGACTTTTCTACCAACTCCACCAAGATACTTGGCCTTACCACGCCGGGCTATACTTCTGCCCGACACCGTTCGCTTACCGGTAAAGAAACATACTCTCGACATTAAATACACTCCTGTTCTATTAAACATATATTAGGGTCATTACCCCATATAGAAATTTCAAATATACAATTTCGCTCGATAATTGCAAGTGCAAACGAGATTTTAATGCAAAAAAGCATTCTATAGCCTAAAAAGGCATTTTTATCAGGACATGCTTTATACTCTATCGGTTTTGCATTTCAACCGATATACCTTATAATTGACAGGTTGTTTCGTAGATCTATACAAACAGCAATTTCCCGGATAGTTTTGACGAACAGGACTTTATGAATATTTTGGGGATATCGGCCTTCTACCATGACAGTGCGGCAGCGCTTGTGCGGGACGGCAAAATTATTGCCGCCGCCCAGGAGGAGCGGTTTACAAGAAAAAAGCATGACAACCAGTTCCCAACAAATGCGGTTGAGTATTGTCTTGAAGCCGGCCGGCTCAGTGCCGAAGAGCTCGATTACGTGGTTTTCTATGAGAAGCCGCTTCGCAAATTCGAAAGGCTGCTCGAAACCTACATCGGTTATGCCCCCCAAGGTTTTAAGCAGTTCCTGATGGGTATGCCGTTGTGGCTGCGGCTGAAGCTGCATTTGCCACAGGAAATGGACAGAGCTTTGCACAACAAGTACAAGGGCCGTTATGTTTTTACAGAACACCACGAATCCCACGCCGCAAGTGCCTTTTTCCCCTGTCCCTTCGATGAGGCTGCCATTCTTACGATGGACGGCGTCGGCGAATGGGCAACGGCAAGCTTCGGAACCGGCAGGGGCAATAAAATTGAATTGTCACACGTGATGCATTTCCCTCATTCTTTGGGGCTGCTTTATTCGGCTTTTACATACTTCACCGGCTTTCGCGTCAATTCAGGCGAATACAAAATGATGGGACTGGCACCTTATGGTGAACCAAAATACTACGAGCTCATATTAGAAAAGCTAATTGACCTCAAAGAAGATGGCTCATTCCGGCTGGATATGTCATATTTTCCCTACTGTCATAAGACTGTAATGACCGGCTCGAAGTTTGAAAAGCTCTTCGGTGGTCCGCCACGCAGGTCTGAATCACCCCTTGCTCAAAGGGAAATGGACATTGCAGCGTCCATCTAGGCTGTTACCGAAGAGATTATGCTCCGGGCCGTCAGGCATGTGCATAATCAAACAGGTATGAAGAACCTGGTATTAGCCGGTGGTGTGGCCCTGAATTGTGTTGGGAACGGTCGTATTTTGCATGAAGGGCCATTCGATAAAATCTGGATTCAGCCTGCAGCAGGAGATGCCGGCGGGGCATTAGGAGCAGCATTGTTTGTATGGTACCAATTGCTGAATAATGAGCGGAGAGTTGACGGCCATGATAAACAGCAAGCATCTTTGCTTGGTCCTGCTTATAGTAACGAACAAGTCCGCCTGTTTCTGGATTCTGTCAACGCAAAGTATCACACATACAACGATAAAGAACAATTACTCGATAAGGTTACTGATTTGATAAACGAAGGCAAAGTCATCGGCTGGTTTCAGGGACGGATGGAGTTTGGGCCCCGGGCATTAGGAAACCGCAGCATCATTGGTGATGCACGCAGTGAAAAAATGCAGTCAATAATGAACCGCAAGATCAAGTTCCGCGAGTCTTTTCGTCCCTTCGCCCCCTGTGTGCTTCGGGAGGATGTGGCGGAATATTTTCAGATGAGACCTGAAGAAGACAGCCCTTATATGCTGTTAGTTGCATCAATTCAAGAGGCGAAACGCTTAACGCCGGAAGTGCCGGTTGAATCGCTCAAAGGACTGGAAAAATTAAAGAGCAAACGCAGTGTCGTGCCGGCCATTACACATGTGGATTATTCAGCACGCATCCAGACCGTCGATTCGCAGCGTCACCCAAAACTGCACCGTCTTATGAGTTTATTTAAGGAAAAAACCGGCTGTCCGGTGATTATCAATACAAGTTTTAACATTCGGGGCGAACCG
>Ga0114922_10001116_pt1 | contig 25566 bp, 21 predicted proteins | sample AartaG_FD_100975 | JGI IMG/M metagenome (GOLD analysis project Ga0114922, IMG submission 100975) | Deep subsurface microbial communities from Aarhus Bay to uncover new lineages of life (NeLLi) - Aarhus_00045 metaG | ecosystem: Environmental > Aquatic > Marine > Oceanic > Sediment | place... | reverse complement strand
CTTGCTTGATTTCCAATCTTTGTTATAATAAATGGTCCTTTTGGTCGGGACGTGGCGCAGTCTGGTAGCGCACACGCTTGGGGTGCGTGGGGTCGGCGGTTCAAATCCGCCCGTCCCGACCATATTAGACTTTGGCTGTCTGCTATTTCCTGCACTCCGAGCCTGCCTCCCCTTTTTGGGATAAAGCAGGAAGAAAAAACAAAATTCTTTTCCCCGCAGATTTCTTTTTTTGGTAAATTTTGGGTGGGGGCAATATTTGCCCATCAATTTTAAACTGGGATCAAAAATTTGCTGCAAATTATTTTTGGATTTGGTATAATATTGAATGTCAGAGGGGGTTACCCTAAATTTACAATCAAAAATTGGAAACAATATCAATTACAAATATGATTGTAGATAATGTAAAAAAATTTCGGGAGAAAAAAGAACTTAAACAAGATAGACTTGCAAGAAAAGCCGACATTCCTTATACCACTTTAACAAAATTAGAGTCCAATGTTGTTAAAAAATCTTCTGTTCAGACAGTTGCAAAAATCGCCAAAGCATTAAATGTAAGTTGGAAGGAACTAATAATATAAATTTATGGCAAATCTAAAAATCGGCAAAGATATACAACAGGGGAAAATAGTAGTTTCTTTTTCGCATAATGGTTAGGCAACATTCACTCCATAACATATGAAAAATGAAAAGGAGGGAAGAAATGGCCAAAAAAAGACAGCTCTCAGAAACTGAAAAGCAAAAGGTTCTCGATCAGCATGAGCGAAGGTGCTTTGTTGACGGGGAACCTATTCCTGAGGATGCGTCTATCGAATTTCATCACATTAAACCATTTTCCTCAGGTGGTCCAACTAGCTTGGATAATATTGCTCCCGTTTGCAAACGTCACCATCGCACGATTGGTACAATGAGCCTTCAAGAGTATCGTGACAAGATAGAACTCGCGGCATTTTTCGAAGGTGGGGAGCCTAAATTTCTTGACGATTTAATCCGTCATAAAAAGGGGCATTGTGGAGAACGACTCAGCTACGAAATCAAAGAAGAGCATATCAGCCTATTTTATAAGGATTCCAGGCATGACTTTCCACTTTACATATGCGCAACAACCAATTGGAAATATTTCTACGGAACATTACCAGTTGAATACATCGGAAATGACATTGAGTTACAACCCCGCCCCCTACGAGAGCCAAATTTATGGAAGTTATATCGGCACTTTCAAATTAACACACAGATATCCCCCTCAATTTGTAGAATCGATGAAAGTGGCACTCTTTATCTCTTCGACGGACAACATAAAGCAGCAGCTCAAATTTGGGCTGGGCGTCCAATGATAGAATGTAAAATATACATCACCCCAGACAAGAGATTGCTAAAGGAAACCAATCTTGATGCACACGGGCCATACAGACAAATGTCATTTTATTCTCATGAATTGATGCAGAAATATGCCGATATCTTTGGAGAGGACTGGATAGAATATATGGATACGGAAGGAGAAAAGTCGGAATTAGGTTTCTACAATTTCCTCTTCCACTCAAAGCAAAAGACATGGGCACAAGCTAGAAATGAAATCGCACTAGCTTTGTACAATGAAATAGTAAACGATGAGTCAAACAAGTTGTCAAGGTATCTATCAGAGAAGCACAGAGGTCGAAAGCAACCCTTGACATTTGCTCGAATAAAAAAGACTTTTTTTCAACACATGCTGGTGTCGCCGCCCGTTGATGAAGAATTCGAATCCGATACCGACTTTCGAAAGGACGAAAAGCGCAATCTAGTCAAACTTATGACTATTATCGCTGAAGAAGGATTAGAAGATAAGTGGGCGCCTGAACGTGCTGATGCTGTGCACAAAAAAGCTGAAAGAATCTTTAGCGCGGGAGCCGTGAGGGCTTGGGCTATTCTATTGAGAGATGCAATTAATATACACCTGAAAAATTATACAGACGAAGAGAGAGCGCTCTTTTTCTACCGTGTCATTCCAGATGAGGAATTCAATTACTTCAGACGATTTGTCAAGAAGATATTCGACCACAAGATATGGGACGATCCTGATCCGTCAGGTGAAATTGCTGCACGTCTTGCAAAAGACGATGCTACGACCGCGAAGAGTCTCTTTGATGAAAAGGAACTCACAGTCCAATGGGTTCTTGGAGCATAAGAGGGTGTGGACATCGCCTAACATAGCACAAAAGGTTCATGCCTGGTGGTACTCACCCATATATTTAATTTACAAAAACTTGTTTTATGCTAGGAACGTTATATGAAAGGCACTCAATAGGGAGGAATATATTTGGAAATTGCTCCAGGAATACAGCATAACGAATGGCTCAGATTGAATTTAAATGATTTATCCAGTCCTGACTGGAACCGAGCCATAGAAATATTAAATATGAGAATAGAGAACAGATATTTTGAACCAGTAGATTTATTAATAGAAAAAGAAAAAAATAAACTGTCCAAAGAAAAGAAATATGGATTTACAATATTATCTATCGATTGTCTGTTAATTGAAACACTACAATCATTTATTGAAGGGTGGAAAACTACAAAGAATAAATCTGAAAAAGCGTTTAAAAAATTCTTAACAACAAGTCCATCTTTCAAAAAGTATTTTTCACAGGATATGGCAATGCGATTCTACAAGAATTATAGATGTGGAATTCTACACCAAGCTGAAATACAAAGTGATTCTTTAGTTTGTTCTATTGGTCCACTCGTTCAAAATATCAATAATAAAATGGTTATCAACAGAACTGAATTTCATAAAAAACTTAAAGACGATTTTTATCATTACCTTGAACAATTAAAAGATGAAAGAAATACAAACCTTAGAGATAATTTCCAAAAAAAGATGAATCATATTTGTCGAAAGAGGGATTAAAATTGAAATTGATTGCCTATCACATAACACGGTGTTATGAAATCGCTGATAATTATCAATTGGAGCTACAAATTAAGAGATAAAGGAGAAATCTATGACCTATAAAGAAAAAGTTCAAAAAGAAATAAAAGAAGAGAAATTGAGAAATCTCTGGCAAGAAATATGCGAATCCTATGAACAAGGTGGAGTTGAGCAGATAAAATCAACGCTCAACTCTCGAATAGATAAAATCAAAAAGGATTATGAACAACTACTTGAGAATCTTGAAAAAACGCTATGATGAAGGTAGACGATGTTAAAGATTAAAAAAGTAGAAATAGAAGGATTCAGAGGATTTACTCAAAAAACCTCTATCGAATTCGAAAATCCCGTTACTTTACTACATGGGGGAAATCATCAAGGTAAGAGTAGTGTATTAAATGCAATTGAATGGTGTTTGTATGGAGATGAGTGCATTGGTGAAAAATCTGGAATTCGTGAACGTGTAGGCACAGGTGAGATGGCCTGGAGAGTTGTGAATGATAATTCTGAGAAGGCCAAGGTAAATTTGAAAATCGAGGGAGAACAGGGAATCTTTACTATTACTCGAGCCGAAGCCAAGGGAAAAGGCAAAAAAGGCAAAAGTATAAAAATATCTTTGCCAAATGGAACAGAGAAAGAAGGAGACGAGGGTGACCAAGAAATAGCAAAGTTACTTCGGGTTTCATTCAAAGACTTTGCTACTACCGTATATCAACACCAGGAGACTATCCACGACTTTGTGATACAAAAACCAAGCGAACAGAGTGCTGTAATGGACCGCCTCTTAGGTTTATCAGATTATCGGAATATTCTTGATGGTATTAAGAAGTCTGACGTCTTAAAGCTTCAGAAAGAGCTTACAGAAGAATTTAATAAATTTCAGACCCGTGTACAAGAAGGGATAAAGATAAGGCAAAAAGACCTGGATAATAAAAGAGATAAAGCCAAAGAGAAGGGACTGAGTGAAGAAGAATTAAACGAAAATAAACTGCTTGAACTGGTAGAATCAACCATAAAAGACATTGGTAACTTTGCCCGACTATTGGGACTTACAACAACGGCAATTTCTCCTCCTTCTGATTGGAAAAATACCGAGTCATTTATTACCGATATTAAGAATGAGTGCAGCCGTCTTTGGGCAGAATCTCCCGACGTGAAAGAACAATCAGAAAAACAAAGGAAGAGAAGCGAAATGGTTTCATTCAAAAGTAAATATGAGACTCAATACCTGAATCTTAAATCAAAGAAGAAGGAACTTCAGGATTTTGAACAAGAAAATGGCAACAAAGATGAAATCGACAATAAAATAAGAAAAGCATTTGAAGAGATTGATGCTATTAATAAAGAAATTAAGCGAATAAGCCCGAAAGCGAAATTGATTGAAGAAGGTATTTCCATTCTGAAATTAGCTGCTCCCTCTGATGCTGACATTTGTCCCTTATGCGGAGAAAAGGTGTCCAATTTGCTTGAGCATTTACGAAAGGAATGGGAGGAAAAAATTACAGCCCAAGTGCAGGAGTTAGAAAAACAACAGGCAGAATTAGACAAAAAGAAAACCGATTTTGAAAGATTGAAGAAGGAACTTGTCCACTTAGAGAAAGACGCTAGAAGAGAAAAAGAGGAATTAAAGAAGGCAATCAATAATATCTCAGAATTTCTACATAAAGAGTTGACTGATAAGGATGATCCTGCTGCAATATTATCCATAGAAATAAAAAACATTGATTCACGTTTAAAAGAGATTGCAGATGCTATTAAGAATAAGCAAGTTACAATTGACGCCATTTTAGAAAAAACAGATATAATGAACTTACTTTATGATATTTTGCTATTTAAGAATAAACTCGAAGAAATAAACCAAATTCAAAAAACCAATGAATACCAGAAACAAGAGAAAATCAGAACCGATGTCTCAAATCTAGTAAGAGACGTGGAAGAACTTAGTAAAATTATCAAATCTTGTATGCTAAAGGAAGCAGAAGAAAAAATTGATTCAGCCAGGAGTGCAATTGGCCGCTACTTTCGTAGAATAACCAACAACCCGGCTTTTCAAACACTCAATATTAAAGTAGATGAGGATAAAAAAACTGGCGGAAACTTTTATATTTTCGAAGACCAAGACGGCAAGAGACCCATTCCTGTTCTAAGTCAAGGAGACCTGAATAGCCTTGCTTTGTCTATTTTCTTAGGTTTGACTGAATCATCTGGAGATTCTCATCCTCTCGGATTTATCTTGATGGACGACTCATCGCAAAGTTTAGATTCACAGCAAAAAGCTCGTCTTGTAGAAATCTTTAATGAACTCAGCGATATAAAAAACATTACAGTCTCTACTATGGATGCTGAAATGCAACAGCTTTTAAAGGATAATATTACCAAAGTCAAAACTATATATAAGCTTTCGGACTGGGCACCGGATTCCGGCCCGAGAATTTCAAAGGAAATATAATTGTGAAAGTAGAAACTCTTGAACTTTTACAGAAATTGCAGAAAAAGTTTGGAATCAAAGGTACACCATCTGGACCTTTTGGCAAAATTGTACAAAAACTACTGGCTCTCAGCTTCCATGAAATGGGCTTTACTAATATTGTAGAACGAGGCGTGCAAGGAGTTGATATTGATATAACATCGGAATCTAATCAAAAGTTTGCAGTTGAGGTAAAAACCACAGAGAAATTATCAATTCCTCTCACCACTGATAATGTGCAGGCTCTTCGTGACCGTACTCACGATGGCTACCAACCTGTTATAGCAGTCTTACGTCTTGCCCCTCTTGAAAACTGGATTCTTGCGAAAATCCCGATGGATGAAATCCCAACAAGAGAGATGTTGATTGAAAGTTTAAGGCCTAACCGGATGAAGGATTTGGAAAGTCAACTTTGTCCTAAATTTGATATTGTGGTTCGGAAACACTTCAAGGGTATATTGAACAGGAGTGAGCAATATCTTAAGGAACAGTTGAGAAAAGTCGGAATTATGGCCCAGGATCATTGACTTAATAATATAATTGGAAATTTGAAAGATTCTAAAATGCGGAAGATGAAATTTTTGAAATAAGGAGGCAGTGAATTATGAAACGGAACATATGGATCGGAATCGGTGTCGTGGTGGTTGTGGCTTTAGCCATCGTGTTCTTTGTCACCCAGACAAAGAAAGAGCAAGGGGAGATAAAGATTGGGGTGATATTACCCTTAACAGGCCCACTAGCTCCACAAGGCGAACGAAACTACAAGGGAATGCAAATTGCAGTAGAAGAGATTAATCAGAATAAGCCTATAGAGGTAGAACTTATTGTTCAAGATTCTCAAACAAACCCTCAGGCAGGGGTAAGTGCTTTTAACAAGCTGATTCGAGCGGAGAAAGTGGCGGCGGTAACCGGGGGGGTGGGAAGTTCTATTGTTATGGCCTGTGCACCAATAGCGGAGCAAGAAAAGGTTGTCTTTTTATCTTCAGGTGCCACCAGTCCACTTATTACAGAAGCCGGAGAGAATATTTTTAGATTAAGATTAAGTGGAAAGTTAGAAGTTGAGGCAATGGCGGAAGAAGCTATTAAGACATATAAGATAAGCAAATTGGCTGTGATTTTTGTGAATACAGACTATGGTGCAGGTAACTTTGAGGTTTTTAAGAAAAAATATGAGTCAGTGGGAGGTAGCATCGGTTATTCTGAGGGGTATGAGCAGGGAACATCTGATTTTCGGACAGTTATTGCAAAGTTACGACAATCTCACTATGACGGAGTTTATCTTATCGGTCATTCATTAGAAATGGCTCATTTTCTCAGACAGGCAAAGGAATTGGGATTTCAAGATAGAATTTTTAGCACTATAGGGATTGAATCCCCGGAAGTGATAAAAATAGCTGGTAATGCAGCTGAAGGCGTTATATACACGATGCAGAAATTCACTCCGAAAACATTAAAGGTAGCAAAAAGCTTCTCTGAAAAGTACCAAAAGAAATATGGTGAAGTTCCCGATCTCTTTTCTGCTCTTGGATATGATGCAATTAGAGTATTGTATGAAGTAATTGCCACTTCTAGCGGGAGTTCTGAGGATATAAAAAAAGGTTTGTACTCACTTAAAAAATTTCCGGGTGCGATCGGGCCTATAAGTTTTGATAAGAACGGAGATATCATAGCACAAGTAATGCTCAAAACGATAAAAAATGGACAATTTGTAGAAGTGGGAGAGTGAAGACAATGTTACCTGAAAGTAGAGAAAAACTGTATAAAGAGATAAGTGTAATTCGCGCCTCGGTATATGAAATCAAGAAGATAGAAATACCTAATAGAAACAGGATATTCGCAATTGAAGAATGGAAGAATCCTACGGGGAGCACATTTGACAGGATTTATCCAATTTTGTTTCAGGAGGCTGAGGAGAAAGGATATATTGTAGCAGGTATTACACCAGTGATAGAAGCCAGCACGGGGAATGCAGGAGCCGCATTTGCAAAATGTGCGACCTTACTGGGATACAAAAAGTGCACAGTCATTACCCACAAAGACACCCCTCAGGCAAGAGTAGAGCAGATAAAAGAATATGGTTGCGAAGTAGTCTTTTCTCCTGCTGGTGAATATGCAAAAGGCTATGTCAAAAAGTTAGAGGAAATTTTAAATGAGGACAAAGTAAAAAAGGGCGGAAAAATCGGAGAGAATCCTCATCGGCTATACTGTGTTACTAAAATAAGCCCAAGTGCTAAAAAGGCTTTTCATAAACTTATGCAGGATACTTTGTTTATTATTAAAAAGAATTATGGTGTAATGCCTGACTTTCATGTAGGAGTTGTAGGGTCAGGTACCACTATAAGTGGGAGTGGAGAATATCTGAAGGCAACTCTGAATTCAGAAAAAGTTATTGTTGTGGAACCTTCTGAGCTTCCTATGATTCAAACACTAAAAGCAAAAGGGGAAGTGTTAGACCGCGAAAAACTTATTCATGAGATATACGGAATCGCGCCATTCGGTTTGCCTCCAGAGAAATTAGATATTAATTTAGATATAATAGATGATTTTATTCTACTCCCACAAGACACTTATAAAGAAGGTGAAAAACTTCTGCATGGAATAGAAGAACAACTCGTTGGTAGAAGCTCCTGCTTGACCCTAATGGCATGTCTTAAAATGGCTAAGAAGGTTAAGAACAAAATATTTCTAATGTTCTTTTACGATCCTGCATGGAAATATACTGATTCCTACCCACATTTGAAGTAACGAAGGAGCGGAATAAATGGGTGTCAATGACCAAAAACTACAATTAAGAAAAGAAGCTCTCCTTTCTTTCGAAAGTGCGATAGTGGATACAATAAGGAGAGATTTGTTGTCGCATAATAATAAAACCGACAATCCAGTTAAATGCATCGCGGAAAAACGATGGGAATCTATACAAAAGAAGTTTAAAATTATAGGAATTACTATAGGAGGGATCCATTACAAAAGGTCTGATAGAAAACTCGTTTACACTGGCAATATAAAGGAAGAAACCCAAAAAAAGTACGCGGACTTCTTAAAAATTTATTGGGACAAACATATTGCACTGAGGAGCGAAGAAAAACTTAGACATTTTGGCATAAAAAAACCCATTCCGGCAGGATTTAAATTGGAATCTCCATCTACATGGAAAAACTTTGAACTGGTTGGTGATATTCAAGATTTGACTTATAAGCATAGTGTGGTTTCTACAGCGTATTCTTTTTTAACTGTTCAAAAGGAAAAATATGAAAACTTTAAATTTGCGATTTATTCACATGGGACTCTTGGGGGAATTGCCCTTGTTTTAGAGGAAGAATATACGGATATGTATAAGTATGATGAGGAGCTTAAGATTCTATGTAAAAGGATTATGGAAGTTATTCACTCTACATATAATTTTTGTTTGGAATATAAAAAGAGCTATAAACGCTTCTGCATATCCAATAAAGACTTTGTTAATCATCTTAAAGGAGAAGCCAACCGATATGTTGAGAATATGATAAAAGTTCGGAATAAGAGGGATATAGTCAGCGTTGATAATATTGGACACAATTTATTTGTGGTAGAGCGAATAGGTAACAAAAATTCACCGAAGCATCCAGCGTATGTTCTAATAATAAGACTATATATCTCTAACAAAGATGGATACAATTTTCTATATAGTGACTCAGCGATGATATTAAATAAAATAGAGGAATACTTAAATGGTTGGATGAAAGGTTATTTGGAGGCTCTTCAATGTAAAGAATTGAAAGTTACCGAAAAGACAAATGTAATTCCGGTGGATAAACTAAAGATAAGGGTAGATGTTTTTATCTCGCCAACGATTGAGGTGACTGAAGCTATGGATGTTAACTTATATGAATGGACAAAGAATGAAGTCTCTGATGATTCTGTTTTGGGGATCTACAGAAAGAAATTTGAGAAACTTGGTGTACAATTGAGGGAAAACGAGCTAGATTTGGTTTATAGATATTCAGAGCAAGTCGGCCCCTCTCCGCTTTTAGGATATATCTCCTTATCTGTAGTACAAGCAATTAAAAATAAAAATAATCTAAAGATACTTAGTCTTTTTTCCGGAACAGGTCTAAATGAGTGTTTCCTACGGGGATCATCAGACGAACAGCTGAACATTGCTAGTATAGATAAAAATCCTTTTCCGTATAATGAGAAAGTCTCAAGTGCAGCTCATATCGTGCCTGCTGATATATTTTCGTTGACAAATCACTATAAAAAGCAACCACCGTTAGAAGAACCCAACGATATTTATTACGGAGATTACAATCTTATTATAGCCGATCCTCCTCACTATCTATCGATGGATTTTTTAAGTATGGATATTGGCAATAAGTCCACAAGAAATCCTCTATACGCACATTTGAAAGATTCCCATGCTATTTTCCTTTTATACTTTGGGCACAAAGAAAAAGAGTGGATGCGTCTCTTCATTTCTTTGCTTTTTTCTCGCGCGGGCTGGGAAGAGGTGTACTCAATTTTAGTTGCAGATGAATCCTTTGTTTTGGCACTGCCTGAAAAAAGTGTGCTACACAACGAATCTTTCCAATCAGACTGGACAGGAGAGCTTGAAAAAGCAGAATTGTACTCCCTTTACCAAATAACTGTCTTCAATAAGTTTTTCGAGAGGATTTTTCCCTTAAGAAACCTTCACCAATGACTTATTCAGAAGTGACAGGATGGTGTAATGAGAGTATGGGAAGGATGGGCTCCAGTCTTTGTATTTGACAAAAGGTTAACCAATGGAATTTAAAGTTTTTATTGGAAAAGTAAGGTAGTATAAACTATGATTTCACAACTTCTACTTAATGGGGTAATAGTTGATAGTATTTACATTCTCATTATTCGGGGTGTCACAATTAGACACAAATTAAATTTGTCTAGCAGATACACAAAGACGAAAGGCTTTTAGAATAAAAATATATATAATAAAAACAAATGATACAACAATTAATACTTAACGGCATAATCGCAGGCAGCATTTATGCCCTCATTGCTATAGGCTTTACTGTAATCTATCGTACGGTAAAGTTTTTTCACTTTGCTCATGGGGTGGTTTATATGACCGGTGCGTATTTTGCTTATACACTAATTATTTCCTTGCACCTCAATTTCGTCCTTTCTTTTTTTTCAGCGATAATTTTAGCAGGACTTTTAGGTATAGCCATTGATAGATTCGTCTATCATCCCCTTCGCAAACAGAATGCATCTAACCTGATTTTTCTCCTTGCATCATTCGGTGTCTTTATCTTCCTTCAAAACCTGATTCAACTGCTCTATGGAGCACAGATTCTTACAATAAGAACCGGCCCTATTAAAGAAGGACACCATTTTCTTGGCGCCGTGATTACTGATATCCAGATTTTAATTTTAGCGGTCTCAATCATTCTTATGATACTACTCTTGCTTTTTATCCAGAAGACAAAGCTCGGCAAGGCAATGAGGGCGGTGTCTGATGATCCCATAGCGGCAAATATTGTTGGTATAAACCCTGAGAAGATAATTCTAACATCATTTGCGATAGGCTCTGCATTAGCCGGTGCTGCTGGAATACTCATTTCCTTTGAAACAAATATTGAACCAACAATGGGATTCAGTGCTCTCTTGAAGGGAATTATTGCTGCTATTATCGGTGGCATCGGTAGTATTCCAGGTGCAGTGCTGGGTGGATTCTTTCTGGGATTAGCTGAGAATCTTGGTATCTGGAAAATATCAGCTGGATGGAAGGATTGTATTGCATTTGTAATTCTCATAATTTTTCTTTTGATAAGGCCATGGGGTTTTCTGGGTATTAAAACAGAAAAGGAGACAATTTAAGGCTATGGAGTATCTCTTACATATACTTGTTATTGCTGGGATTTACATAATTCTTACCCTGAGCCTTAATCTCATTGTGGGATATACAGGCCTACCAGCACTGGGTCATGCAGCCTTTTTTTGTATAGGGGCATATACATCAAGTCTCCTTGCATTAAATATGGATTTATCTCCCTGGATAGGATTGTCGATAGGAGCGTGTGTAGCGGCACTCTCAGGCATTGTAATAGGCTATCCGGCAGTGCGACTGAAGGGAGATTATCTTGCCCTGACAACATTCGGATTAGGGGTAATTATTTACTCCATTGCTAAGAACTGGGTATCTCTTACAAGAGGTCCAATGGGACTTCCTGGAATACCTGGGTTTTCCGTTTTCGGTTTTCACTTGTCAGAAATATGGTCCTACCTATTACTGGTTTTAGTTTTTGTGATAATTACTATCTTTGTTGTAAGAAGAGTAGTGAATTCCCCTTTTGGCAGAATATTGAGATCTATCAGGGAAGATGAAATTGCCTCACAGGCATTAGGAAAAAATACAACCAAGCACAAGATATTGGTTTTCATTATTGGAGCATTCTTTGCTGGGATTGCTGGGAGCCTTTATGCCCATTACATAACCTTCATTGATCCATCGAGCTTTACTGTAATGGAATCTATTACCATCCTCCTTATGGTTATTTTTGGCGGAATGGGAAGTATATCAGGCTCTATAGCGGGAGCAGTAATTCTTGTGGTCTTCCCTGAACTTCTTAGATTTCTAGGTATGCCGTCATCAATTGCAGCTCCGATGAGACAGATGCTATATGGATTGCTTTTGGTTGTGCTTATGATCAAGAGACCACAAGGCATAATGGGAAGGTATCAATTCAAGTGAGTGATGAGATGTTATTAGAAGTTAAAGATCTTTCTAAAGAATTTGATGGAATTGTTGCAGTAGACAACCTGGACTTCTCTATTGAACCAGCCACTATAAACGCCCTGGTTGGTCCTAATGGTGCAGGTAAGACGACAGTGTTTAATATAATCTCTGGATTCTACAATGCTCAATCTGGAGATGTATATTTTAGAAATAAAAGGATTATTAATCTGCCACCTTACAAGATAGCTAAATTAGGCATCTCACGGACATTTCAAAATATCAGGCTTTTCCCACAGATTACGGTCATGGAGAATATGTTGCTTGCAACTAAATATGATAAAGGTGAGAGACTTATATCTGCGCTTCTTCAATCGAAGGTTATGAAGGACGAGGAGCAGAGAAATAGAGAGAAGGCTCTGGAATATCTTGAATTGGTAGGTCTTATAGACAAAAAAGAAGAACTTGCACAGAATTTATCTCATGGACATAGACGATTGCTTGAATTAGCCCGAGCATTGGCAATGAAAGCTGAACTCTTTTTATTGGATGAACCAACAGCCGGGGTTTTCCCTAATATGAGAGTTAAGATACTGGATGTGCTAAAGAAATTAAAAACAAAGGGCAAGACGATTCTATTCATTGAGCATGATATGAAAGTAGTAACAGGAATTTCTGATAATGTCATTGTATTGAACTATGGTCAAAAGATTGCTGAAGGACCTCCAGAAGAGATTACCAGAAATGATAAGGTTATAGAAGCCTATCTAGGCAGGAGGCATGAAAATGCTTCTTGAGGTAAGAAACTTAACAGTATATTACGATACTGTCCTTGCTCTGGATGACATTTCTCTCAATATAAGTGAGGGAGAAATCGTGGCAATGATAGGTCCAAACGGTGCTGGTAAATCTACCGCCTTAAAGGCAATTTGTGGTCTGGTGAAACCTAAGTCGGGAGAGATTTTATATCGAGGAGAAAACATAAATAGTAAGCAGCCGTATCAGTTAGTTGAGAAAAGACTTTGTCTGGTGCCAGAAGGAAGAAGGGTCTTTACTTCAATGAACGTTTTAGAGAATCTGGAAATGGGCTCATACACGAGAAGTAATAAAAAAACCCTTCAAGAATATATTGATAAGGTATTCAGCATATTCCCACTTCTTAAGGAGAGACAGAGACAAAGAGCAGGAACATTAAGCAGTGGTGAACAGCAGATGCTTGCTATTGGCAGGGCCCTGATGTTAAAACCAAAACTGCTTTTATTGGATGAACCGTCACTGGGACTTTCTCCGAATTATGTGAATACTGTATTTGAGAAGATAAAAGAGATTAATAAAGATGGAACAACCATTCTCCTTGTTGAGCAGAATGCGAGAATGGCTTTAGAATATGCAGATAGAGGCTATGTGTTTGAAATAGGCAAAATTGCCTTTGAAGACAAAGCAAAAAACCTCCTTGAAAATGATAAGGTAAGAAAGTCATTTTTAGGAGGAATATAGCGTGATTTATAGAGAGAAGATAAAAAATAGATCGGCAGCAACTTCATCTAACACGGTGTTTGTGGTTCGCTCCGCTCACCCAGATGATCGCTATCGCTCGCACTTCATAAACAGCGAAAAATGTTATATGAAATGGCGGTATTGAGGTGTAAAAGAGGAAATGAATATGGCACATAACAAAAAATATGTGGAGCTGCTTTGGGAAGAAAAATATGATAAATATGAGAAAGGGGAAAAGATACCTGTTGAGAAACCAAATCTTCCCTTTCAAGTAGTGGAAACAGTAAATAAACCTAGAATTAAGGGAGGATATACAGTTTCACTATTCCCGGAGAATGAGTATCCTGAGAACTATTCAAAGGACTGGAAAAACAAACTCATCTGGGGGGATAACAAGCTTGTGATGAGTTCTCTAATAAAGCAGGGCTGGGCTGGTAAGATAAATCTGATATATATTGACCCACCCTTTTTTACTGGAGCAGATTTTACCATTAGAACAAAACTCGGAGACGAGAGAATAGAAAAAGAGCCGTCTATAATTGAAGAGCGAGCATACAAAGATACATGGAGCGGTGGCATTGCTTCTTATCTCAAGTATATGTACGAACGATTGGTTTTGATTAGGGGGTTATTGGCTGAGAATGGTTCTATTTATGTGCATTTAGACTGGCATGTGGGACATTATGTTAAGGTAATGATGGATGAAATTTTTGGGTATGAGAATTTTAGAAATGAAATCACTTGGCGCAAACTGACTGCTGCAAAAGTCCAGAGCAAATTCTTCAGTAACGTTAAGGACATGCTCTTAATATACTCAAAGTCTAACAGTGCTATTTTCAACCCACAATTTATTAGAGGAGAAAAAGATGAGGAGGTTTACCCATATGTAGAGGAGGAAAGCGGACGGAGATACGGTTCTTTCGATTTTACACAGAAAGGAAGCGGCCCGCCACGTTATTTCGGAGATAAGCTATTGTATCCGCCACCGGGTAAACATTGGATTTGGGACCAAGAAAAGATTAACAAAGCCATGGACGAAGGGCAAATTATTTTTACGTCATCCGGCCTCCCAAGGATAAAGAGATACTTGGATGAAAAAGCAGGCAATTACTTGGGGGACCTTTGGAAAGATGATGAAGTTGCTCCGATTTCAGCAAACAGTGCAGAGCGTTTAGACTTCGATACTCAAAAACCCGAAGCTCTCCTGAAACGCGTCATTCTTGCATCTTCTAACCCAAGCGATATTGTAGCTGACTTCTTCTGCGGTTCCGGCACAACTTTAGCGGTTGCAGAGAAACTCGGTAGAAGATGGATAGGCTCTGATTTATCCAAGTTTGCGATTCAAATTACAAGAAAGAGGCTTTTAGATATTCACAATTCAAAGGATTTACAAGATGAAAACAAAAAGAATTATGAAAAGCCAGCAAAACCTTTTGAACTCTGGAATATCGGAAATTATGAAACAGTTTACTGGCAGGAAAGAGAGGATGAATACCTCGCTTTTATGCTCAAACTCTATCAATCTCAACCTCTAACAGGGTTTAGATATTTGCATGGAAGGAAAGGAGAGAGGGCAGTACATGTTGGTCCTTTGAACGCTCCTGTTACGATGGAAGAAGTTGAGAAGGTTGTAATTGAATGTAAAAGCAATAATTTCAATAAGGCAGATGTTTTGGGCTGGGAGTGGAGTTATGAGGTAAATGAGCTGGCAAAAGAATTAGCAAAGAAAAACGGAGTTGATTTGAAATTGGTTCAAATACCATCAGTGAATGAAATCAAATCTTCTTTAGTGGGTTTCGACCTGCAACTATTGAAAATAAGGGATGATGTTATTGAAAAAGAACTGTCTAAATATGTGAGATTCCCAGAAGTTGCCTATTTGGAGATTGAAACAAAAATGAAAAAGGAAGAAGTAGAACTGAAAATCACAGACTTTCAGCTTGCACCAACTGCGGAGCTTGCAGAAATCGCTTGTAAGGTAAAGGATTCAAGAGAGCTCATAGACTACTGGGCGATTGACTGGGGTTACAAAGGCGATACTTTTCATAATCAATGGCAGAGTTTCAGGATGAAGAAGAATCCAAAAGTAGAGTATGAAGCTAGACACAAATACGAAGAGGCAGGGGAATATCAGATAATGACAAAAGTTGTGGATGTGTTTGGGAATGACACAAATAAAGTTTTGAAGGTGAAGATAAAATGAAAGAGTTAATTACTATGAATGACAAAAGTTATAATGGGGCAAATTGGGTGAAGACAGATTTACATCTGCATTCTCCAGGTGTAGAAAGTCTTACATTACCACCAGGGATTAATTTAGATTCCAATAACGAGTGTGAAAAATTAGTAGAAGAATATATAAAGAAAATACAAGAAGCGCAGATTAAGATAGGAGCTATTACAGATTATAACGGATTGAGAAAGGATTGGTTTGAGTTAATAAAGAATAAGGCTAAAGATAAAGGAATTGTAATATTTCCAGGAGTTGAGCTTTCATTAAAATTAAGTGGGAAATATGGTCTTCATTTGTTGTTAATTTTTGAGCAAAATGTGGATATTAAAGGTTTAAATACATTTCTACACAGTTTAGACAAGAATCCACAAAAATCCTTAGTTGACGGAAGAAAACATAGAGATATTGAAAGTGAATTAGAACTGGAAAAGTTGATAAGTAAAATTCGAGAAAAATATAAATGTTTGGTTGTATTTCCACACCTAGAAAATGATAAAGGACTTCTTCATACTTATAATCCTTCCCAATCTGCAAAGTATTTGATGAATGTAAAGCCTGATGCTATTGAATATATCTCTGAGGAAGGAAAAAATAAACTTATATCTACAAATGAACTTCCATCTGATTATTTTAAAAAAATAGCAATCCTTGAAAATACTGACCCTAAAAGTCTTGACGATATAGGCACTAAAAAGAGGGATGGTAAATTAAGAACCACATATTATAAATTAAGTTCTTTTAACATTGGTGCTTTAAAAATAGCTCTACACGACCCAGAAGTAAGGGTGAAGACTTATGAATGTCCTTCTTTTTATCATAATAGAATATCAAAGATACTAATCAATGGCTCAACTTTTCTGAGGGATATAGAAATTTTATTCAATCCTGAACTAAATACATTTATTGGAGGAAGGGGTGTGGGTAAATCGGCTATCATAGAAACTATGCGATATGTTATGGATTTACCAATTTATGCAGATAAATCTTTCCGAATGGATTTTGTAGAGAGTGTTGTTGGAAGTGGAGGGGAGCTTTCTGTCTTTATTGAAAGATATTATGGAAAAGAGAAAAAGGAATTCGAGATAAAAAGGACAATAGGGAAAGATACAGAAATTATTGATGAAAGTGGTGTGAAGACAGGTTTTTCTATACAGAGTTTGTTCGAAGAAGCAAAATATCCGATTATAATAGGTCAAAAGGAACTCTATTTTCTTTCTATTACCCCTACTTTTCAACTCCAATTAATTGATGAATTAATAGGAGAGAGGATAAGGCATTTACATGAGGAATTCAAGAGGTTAATTGAACAATTAAGAGAAAATGGAAGAAAGCTTTTAGCTCTTAAAGAAAAGACGAGAAAAAGGGAAGAGTATGAGCAAAGATTAAAGGGAATAGAAGCAGGAATAAAAGTTTATAAAGGTATGAAAGTAGAAGAAAGACTCAGAAGGTGGACTAACATAGTAGATGATGAAGAAAAATTACAAGATGCAATTGAAAAACTTGATGGAATAAACGAAAAAATGCTTTTCTTTTTTGATGAATCTGCATCCGAACTAAACTATTTAGAAAATAATTTAAAGAGAGGCAAGAGTGAAAATAAATTTATACTGGAAAAGGTAGCTGGAGAGATAAGTCAAATTAAAAGAGCATTTGAGCAAAGTAAAAAACAGCTTTCCAAGACAACAGACCAGACCAGAAAAAGTATTGAAGGCTTGTATGCTGAATGGTTAGAAAAAAAGAAAAAAGTAGAAACAAAAATTCAAAAAATAAAAAAAGAATTGGCCGAGAAAGGACTTAAACCAGACGAACTCGAAAGATTGACTAAGGAAAGGGCAAAGTTAATACCGTTAATTGAAGAATTAATAAGGCTAGAAATGGAAATTGAAAAATTGGAAAATGATAGGGAGAAATCGAAGAATAAAATAGGTAAGAAGAGGCATGATATTTTTAATATAAGAAAAGAACAACTTGAAAAAATAAACGATGCCTTAAAAGGAAGACTCAAAATTGAGGTGAAATATGAAGAAGAAAGAGACAACTTTATGGAAGATTTAAAAAACTTATTAAAAGGCTCAAAAGTTTCAAGCGATGCTATTGAAGCGTTGGTTAAATCACCCAATAAAGTTACCGATGGTCTTCTGCTTTCCCAATATATCAAGGGTAATGAGCAGAAATTGCGTGAAGAATTCAATCTCACTCAGGCAATGTCCAGTAGAATATTAGAATGGTTTAAAGATTCCGAAAGACTTTATGAGCTTGAAACTTTTTTTCCCGAGGACAAAATTGAAATATTTTTGAAAGTGAATGAAGAATATAAATTAATTAATAAACTTTCTATTGGTCAAAAAGCTACTGCCTTATTATTGCTTCTATTTGCTCAAGAGGATAGGATTGTTGTTCTTGACCAGCCTGAAGAGGACCTTGATAACCGTTTTATATACGAGGACGTAGTGAAAATCCTTAGAGAAATAAAGGGGAAAAGACAATTATTTATTGCTACACATAATGCGAACATCCCTGTCTTAGGAGACTCTGAATTGGTTCTTGTTTTAGAGACTAAAAATGAAAGGTGCGTTATTAATAACAAAGGCTCTATTGATAAAGAAGATATTAGGGCAGATGTAAAAAATATTATGGAAGGTGGAGAAGAAGCATTCAGAATAAGAGCAGAAAAATATGGGGGAGTTTGATGGATACATTGGAACTACAGGAAAAAATATTAAAAGGTGAAAATTTACATACCGAGTTCAAGGAAAGATTACCTGATAATGAAACTCTCGCAAAATCAATTGTCTGTTTTGCAAATACAGATGGTGGGCAATTAATAATTGGTATTGGCAACTCAGGTGATATTGTAGGAGTTGAAGATTTGGATGAAGCAGTAAGAAAGATTGATGATGTTGCATTCAATAGATGTGAATCTCCTATTAGTATTCTCCCAGAAACAGTGGATATGGATGGTGAAATTGTTTTAATTATCAATATTCCTAAAGGGGAGCAAAGACCTTATCGAACAAAAAGTGGTCTTTATTATATTAAGTCAGGGAATAGATGTAGGCAAGCCTCATGGCTAGAAGTTAGGAGGCTTTATCAAACAAGCGGAAGCATTTATTATGACGAGACCCCTATCTCTAAAACCCCACTTGGCAGCCTTAACATGGATTACTTTATATATTTTCTGGAGAAATATTTAGATATTTCTCCAGAAGAAAGTTTAATTGAGAATTATCTCAAAAATCTTAAAGTTATTACAAATAAGAAAAAACTTACAATTGCTGGGATATTATTTTTTGGAAAAAACCCTCAGCAATTTATTCCATACGCAAAGATTATAGCCGCTTACATACCTGGTATAGATGTTTCTATTCCTCCATCTGATAAAAAAGATTTAGAAGCAAAAATTCCGGATATACTTGAGAACTCATTAAAATTTCTGAAGTTGTATATAAAGGAAGAACACAAAATAAAAGGTTTTGAATCAGAATTATACCCTGAAATTCCTGAAAAAGTTTTAAGAGAAGGGATTGTAAATGCGATAGCTCATCGAGATTATACAATTAATGCTCCGATAAGATTATTCATATTTGAGGACAGAATAGAAATCAGAACGCCAGGAAGGTTACCTAATACAGTTACTATAGATAGCATGAAGATATCCTGTCATGTCCTTCGAAATCCAACTATTTATAATCTACTTTTGAAAATTGGGATGGTAACAGATATCGGTAGTGGTGTTCCCAGAATGATTAAAACGATAAGAGAAAGATTAAACAAAGAGATTAAGTTAAATGCAACGGAAACGGAATTTATATTATCCATACCCCGATGCAAGGTGACAAGCGATGAAATCAACTGAACTCTTACACCCAGAACAAAGACGACCAAGTAAGGCATATTTGGTTAATGAACTAAGAAAAGCAGTAATCACTTGGCGAGAAGACGACTATCCCAACATAACAGATACCAGCCGTCGTTTGTTGCGATTCTGGTTTAGTGAAGATCATATTGTAGATGGTGAGCCTTTCAAGTTCTGGTTCTGCCAGAGAGAAGCGATTGAAACACTGATTTATGTTTATGAAGTAATGAAAAAGAGAAACTTTATAGATATGGCAAGGGACTTTGGAGCGGGACCCATACAAGGGTATGACCCTTCTTATGACCAATATCCTCTTTATGCATTCAAGATGGCAACTGGCTCCGGTAAAACTTTTGTGATGATATTAACAACAGTCTGGTCTTACTTTAATCATAAGAGAGAAAACAAAGATGATTACACATCCAAGTTTCTGGTTATCGCTGGTGAGAAAAATGTCATTTATGATAGGCTTTGCAGAGATTTTAAGGATGGAAAAATATTTAGAGAATTGCCGATTGTTCCACCAGAATGGCAAGAGGAGTTCGACTTAAAAGTAATCCTTAAGGAAGACCCAATTCATGTTATTCCTGAGGGTGTGCTATTTTTAACCAATATTCAGCAGTTAGAACAACGGCAGAGCAAAAAGAAAGAAGTAGAAGAGTATGTAGATAAAGTTATGGAATTGCCAGAAGTTTATAATGTTTCTGATATTTATCAAGAAAATAGAATAAAAGAGGTTTTGACTTCCTGCTCTAATATCATGATTTTGAAGGACGAAGCCCACCATATATACAGTTTTGAAAAGGCATGGAAGAAAATACTTTTAGGTCTTAACAAAGATCTAGTTTCTCAATCCGGTAAAGGCATTAATATGGAGTTGGACTTCTCGGCTACGCCTAAAACTGAGACCGGTGCCCTATTCCCATGGATTGTCGTGGATTTCTCACTCAAGGAAGCAATTGAAATGAACATCGTAAAATTACCACTAAAGGGTATAGTCAAAGATGCTTCCGAGATTGCTTCAACTAAAGCTGTTGAGAGATATAGAGCATGGATTGATGCGGGAATAAGAAGATGGCGAGAATACAAAAAGGCATTGAGACCCTTATCAAAGAAGCCTGTGCTTTTCTTTCAATGCCCTGAGAACAAGGAGGCAGACGAAATATTTGGGTATGTGAACTCTGCTGTTCCAGACCTTAAAGATAAAGTATTATTGATACACACGGATAGTACTGGAGAAGTAAAAAAAGCAGACTTGCCCAAGGCGAGAGAGTTTGCAAAGACTATTGATAACCCTGACCCTGAAAAAAATCCCTACGAGGCAATAGTCAGCACATTAATGTTAAATGAGGGGTGGGATGTGAGAAATGTAAATGTGATTGTGGGACTACGGTCTTATACTTCAAAAAGAAAAGTACTTCCAGAACAAGTTATTGGAAGAGGCTTAAGGAAGATGTTTCCAGAAGAAGATGCAAATATAGTCAAATCCGTAAATGTTCTCGAAGTCATTGGACCTCCCGGGCTGATAGATATTCTTGAAGAATTAGAAAATCAGGAAGATATAAAGTTTGCCGAATTTGACATCAGGAAGTCGATTAATTTAACCACCATATTTATAGATGAAAATAAATTGGATAAGGACATTGAAATACCGATCCTGAGTCCAAGAATTCTCATAAGAGAATTTTATTTGGATGAAATAGAGATTGATAATCTAACTTTCTTGAAGATTCCTTTAGAAAATAAAAGCTTAGAAATGGAATATATTGCTGTGGATATGCTCAAAGGGATGGAAGTTATAAAGAGAAAATGGGATTTGCCTGTGCCTCAGGATTCCAAAAGTGTAATCGCTTATTATACAGACCAGATACTTAAACAACTAAAAATAGGTGGTGCCTTTGCAAGTTTTTATCCCGTGGTGAAAAGATATGTTGAGGAAAAATTGTTTACAGAGAAAGTGGACCTTGAAGACCCCAGAGTTCTTTATAAGTTGAGTTCTCCTGAAGTTCAAGAACAATTGATAAGTTTATTCATAAATGCATTCAGAGATATGACTTTCACCGAAAGAGAGCCCGAAAAGAGGGATGTCATAAGACTCTCGGATACTAGACCTTTTGTATGGTCAAAATTGGTTTATTTAGCCAATAGATGCATTTTTAACTATGTGCCATGTGATAATGATTTTGAGCTAGATTTTGCCAAATTTTTAGACAGAGCTGAGGATGTAGAGGCTTTCAGTAAAATCGTTCCCAAAATAGGGTTCTTTGTAGAGTATAAAGATTCAAAGGATAACCTTAGATTATATTACCCCGACTTTTTAGTGACAATTGACGAGAGCGAACGATTAATTATTGAAACAAAAGGAAGAGAAGATGTTGATGTTGAGCATAAGGACAAAAGGATGAAAAAATGGTGCAAGGATGCTATGGGTCTATCGGGGAGTAAGTGGTCATTCATGAGAGTAGGTCAGGAAGACTTTGAAAAATACATATTTAAAAGTGTTAAAGAATTAATTTCAGCATTGAAGGGATAAAATGATCCCGCCACTTCATATAGCACAGCATATACGCTACGGGTTATATTGCCCTCGCCCTTCGGGACATTGCTCCCTTCAGTCGCAACGTCGTGTATGCTGGGAACGTTTGATGAAATAGAAGGTTATTTAAGGACAGTTTTAAATTGACAGCATTGGCTTGAAAGAGGTAATTAAACCGATGATAATGACAAAACCGCTGATCTTGTTGACCAATGATGACGGTTTGTATGCAGAGGGAATTTCTGTTTTATCCGATGAACTCACCAATTTGGGTCAGATTTATATCGTCGCCCCGGATCAAGAAAAAAGCGCTTCTTCCCTGGCCCTAACACTCCATCATCCTTTGCGTGTTAAGCCCGTCAAAAAAAATAGATATGCAGTGACCGGAACACCGGCAGATTGTGTGTACCTGGCTGTCCAGAAGTTCCTGCCTCGAATTCCCGATCTGCTCATCTCCGGGATCAATCATGGGCCGAATCTCGGACAACAGGATACCTTTTACTCCGGGACCGTAGCGGGCGCCAGACAGGGAGCTTTTCTCGACATCCCTTCGATGGCCGTTTCTCTTATTCCCGACAAGGAGGGCTGTTTTTTCTTCGCTGCGGCTGCTAAGATCGTGCACACCCTCGCCAGGGAAATCCTGGAAAATCCCCTTCCTCAAGGAATATTCCTGAACATCAATATTCCCGCTCCTCCCTTGAGAGGTATCAAAATAGCGCACCTCGGCCAAAAAAGGTACAATCCGCGCGTCATCGAAAAAGAGGATCCCAGAGGACGGCTTTATTATTGGATCGGGACCGGGAATCCCAAGGCTATCGGGGATAAAGACAGCGATGTTATGATCATTAAACAAGGATACATAACCGTAACGCCTCTCCAAAACGACTCCACAGACCTAACCTATGTCCAGTCTGTCAAACTCCATAAAATGCTGGAATCGCTCGAAACGGAAATCCTATAAATCTTAAGATCGTGAATAATCCGGATTAGTTAAAATATTGAGACAAAAGCGGACACAAGGATTCCGGCAATAGTTACCCCCAAGATTATCGCCGGAAAAGCATACCGGGGTTTGATATCAAATAGAATCGCCACCACAGAGCCGGTCCACGCACCTGTCACGGGCAAGGGAATAGCGACAAAAAGAGAAAGGCCGATGGCACCCCATTTCATGGCTTTTTTTCCTCGCCTGTAGGTCCGAGAGTAAAACCATTTAAAAAACTTATCCACAATCCTTATGTGGGAGAGGGCTTTTCTAATCGGCTCCAGAAAATAAATTATGGGCAGGATGGGGATCAAATTGCCTATCCAGGATAGCAGGAATGCGGTGAGCACCGGCATGTTAAAATGGAGCACTGCCAACGGAATGGCTCCCCGGAGCTCGAATATCGGGAGCATGCTCACGATCAGGACAATGAACTCCCTGTTCAATTGAAAATTATTCAGGAATTCCACAAAATCATTCAGCATTTGTTCCTATAATATTCAATTAAAAAAGAATGTCAATCAGGCTTTTTTAGCTATCCTGGATAATTCATAAATTATCCAGGTTACCCTGAATTATTCATGTACGAGCTTAAAATCAAGGGACATGTACCAGAAATTCAGGGGACACGTTACCGATTTCAAAACAAATCGGTACATGTCCCCAATTTCTGGCAATATGTCCCTGATTTCAATGCATATAACATTAAATTCCGTAAAAAAAATCATGTTTATGAATAATTCAGGCTATTTACGAACGGAGGAAAAATAATTATAGTAAAGGAGAGCCTAAAGACAGAAAATACATGTCTAAATGCAAAAGCAAAAACTAGATAAAATCGAAGAAGCTCTGTATCATCTAGCTAGACACGAAACAGAGTGCAAGCTCTGCCCGAGAGAATGTGGAGTCGACAGAAAATCCGGCGAAAAAGGATTTTGCCAGACGGCGGATCTAGCCATTCTTTCCCATGCTATCCTCCATTTCGGGGAGGAACCCGTTTTAAGCGGTCTTCATGACTGTGCCGAAAAAACGGATAAATCAACAGTTCCCCGGCCAGGATCGGGAACTCTTTTTTTCTCCGGATGCAACCTGAAATGCTGCTTCTGCCAAAACTACCAACTCAGCTGGTTCAACCAAGGAAAAGAACAGACTGCGGATGATATTGCTGCACAAATGATCGGCCTCCAGAATATTGGGGCGCTGAACATCAACCTGGTCTCCCCTACCCACATTCTTCTTCCCATTTTGAAAGCCTTACAAAAGGCCTACAACCATGGACTCCGAATTCCCTTGGTGTACAACTCAAACGGGTATGAAAAAGCCGAAGTTATTCAATATTTAGATGGAATCGTGGACATCTATCTCCCGGACTGCAAGTACTTCTCCTCCCAGCTGAGCCAGACTCTTTCTCAAGCATCCGACTACTTCCTTTTTGCCAGTGCTTCGATCCAAGAAATGTATCGCCAAATGCCGGCATTTATTTGTGATGACCAAGACATTGCACAAAAAGGACTTATCATTCGGCACTTGGTTCTGCCCGGACAAAACGAAGACTCAATAAAGGTCCTCCGGTGGCTGGCCCAAAATTGCAGGGTTGGAACCGCTCTTAGCTTGATGAGCCAATACAAACCCTGCCACAAAGCTCCCGCCAGCCTGCAAAGGCCCCTGGATGTCGAGGAATATAACAAAGTGGTGGAGAAAGCGCTCGATTGCGGATTCGAAACCTTGTTTATCCAACCCGAGCCTTTCACATCAGAGGAACACCGGACACCGGATTTTAATCGCAAAAATCCTTTCGACTGGAGTTAGAATGAAGAAACTTAAACTGTTAGTTTTAATCCTTTTTATTCTGAATCCCTTTGTATCCTATGCAGACAAAGCATCTGTGGTCCTCGAAAACCTCACTTGGATGGAAGCGGAAAAAGCACTCCAAGAAGGCGGCACACATGCGGACGAGGGGGAAACATCCATGATGCTGTATCTCGCTCCGGAAACGGTCGACATGTCCAAGGCCGTGAAAGACTATGATTCTCGGCCTGACCGAAGAGGTTTGACGCGCGATCCTGATGGAAAAGAGCACTTCAGCCCCACAGGAATATGGGGGGATCCTACCCTGGCAACCAGGGAAAAAGGCCGGATAATCGTCGAAAATACGGTTTCCGCCATTATAAAACAGGTGAAAAAGCTTATTGCCCTGAAAATAAAATAGGCTTTCCCTCTTGGTTCTCTTCCATTTTGTGTGGGTAAGTTATAATGGAAAAAAACCTCCTTATTTTATTTTGCTGGACAAAAGCTGCCTGATTTTGATATGAAAGTGCGATGATGAAAATCTTGATCGCCTGCAAGGAATTCCCGCATTCGAAAGTCATTGGCGGGCCGATCATTATCTACAACCG
>Ga0114922_10001115_pt1 | contig 25570 bp, 23 predicted proteins | sample AartaG_FD_100975 | JGI IMG/M metagenome (GOLD analysis project Ga0114922, IMG submission 100975) | Deep subsurface microbial communities from Aarhus Bay to uncover new lineages of life (NeLLi) - Aarhus_00045 metaG | ecosystem: Environmental > Aquatic > Marine > Oceanic > Sediment | place... | reverse complement strand
CCCGTTAGGAAGCGGTTACCCGTCTGGACACCGTCCGGCGTATCTCCGCTCCCTCACGGTCGCGGTTCTGTCTTGCAGGCCTGATCGGCAACCCGCAGATTTACGAGTGACGCGACACTAGTATTCCAAGTGACCGTGTGCGAATCGGCGGCGTTCCTGTCAGAGTCGGGCCGACCTCAGCCCGGCAGACCGCCATCACGACGCTGCAAGAATGCGCATGGTCATTCAATTGTGTCAACGGGCAATCGCTTGAACACCGGTCGCGCGGCACCTGGGGTGGTTTTCCCCTTTTTCCGGTCAGTTCAGGAGCCGGGCTGGGCAAAGGTCGAACCGATAGATTATAGGGCCTTCCGAGCAACGGTGAGCCCCTCGCGATGGTTATCGGCAGGGTGGATAGATCGCACCATCCTGCGAGCCTATCCCGGAGCGTCTGTGGGACTGGCTTTCCAGCCGGTCAAATGACAGGTTGGGAAACCTGCGCCACGGTTTTGGTATAGGTTCTGAAACGGACGAGGTTGCCCGAATACCCCTCGCAGCGCCGGCAGGCGTGGGCCCGAACGGTCCGAGGCGCAACCGGCTGCAAGCGGCAGGGTGAACCCGGCGGCTCAAGCGTTCATTAACCCAGTGAAAGCGGAACAGCGACTTGACCGGCGGACCGCACGATCAAGAAGAGAAGCCTGACTTCGCCGAGCTGTCCAACCGTGTTTACCGCCTCTGCCTGTCGCTGTTGGGCAGCGAGGTAGAGGCCAGCGACGCGGGGCAGGAGGCCATGGTTCGGGCGTGGTCGCGGCGTGGGTCTCGCCGGGCCGAGGTGAGCTGGTGGACCTGGTGCGGCGGTTTTGCCGTCCGCGTTTGCCGCGAGATGTGGCGGCACCGGCAACGGGACCGGCGGGTGTCGGAACTTGACGTGCACGAACTGAACCCCGCTGTGGTCCGGGAGGGATTGTCGCAGGACGACACCACTCGACTGCACGTTTCGGTAATGCAACTGCCCAGGCGGCAGCGGGAGGTGACGATCCTGCGTTTCTTCGCAGGCTTGAGCGTTCAGGAGGCGGCCCAGGTCCTCGGATGTCCGCCGGGAACGGTCAAGAGCAATCTGCACAAGGCCATTCAAACCTTGCGCAGGTCGCTGGCCGATCGGGACAAGCTCGATGAATTGCAGGGAATTTGAACAACACGTTCGGGATCGGCTGATTGTTGATGTTCAGGGGCGGCTCGATCCGTCGGCGGCCAAGCACGCGGCCAAGTGCCGGTCTTGCGCGGCCTACTTCGCTGACATCACCACACTGGGCGACCGCTTCGAGGCCGTTCGTGAGGCATACGACCGGGTCGAATCGCCTTCTGTGTTCGATCCGTCCGCCGTTCAGGATGATCGGCGCGTGCTTCGCCCGCGGGTGTTTCGGTTTGCACGGGCCGGGATGGCGGCGGCTGCGGTGCTGGCGGCTGCGATGCTGATCAGACATTGGCCGCAGGAGGTTGCCCATGAGGCCGTCGGGCCCGTGGCCCGGCGGGATTCACCAGAGAACGTCGTTCCGGCGGTGGATGACCTATTGAAGATCCAGGTCCCGCGCCTAACGGCATTGGCGTCGTATGAGGACGATGAGAATACGGATATCAACCTCCGCACGGTCGGCGGCATCACCGTGCTTGGTGTCGGAGGCCCTCGGATGATTATTCCGGTAAGGAGTTATGACCATGACGATGAGAAAGACACTTTGGACGATCGTGGCGATAGCCGCACTGACAAGTCTGATCGCAGCCGTTCAGGGCGTGCGAGCGCTTGAAACGCCCGCCGACGATCCGGCACCGGTGCAAGAGGCGGCCCAGTGGGCGCACTCTCGAGGTGTGTCTGACGAACCGCCTCCGCAGCGCGAGTTCGACGAGCGGGCATCGCGGGAAGACGAGGAGCGAGACCGGCGGCGCGAGATGGAACTGGTGGAGGAGCTCGATCAGCGGCGACGCGAGATCGACCGAATCCACGACGAGATCGAGCACTTGGAGGCGCAGCTCCACGAACAGCAGGGCGGTCGAGAAGCACAAGGCCGGCCGGACTCCAGGCAGGCTATGGAACGGCTTCGCCACGCCCTGGAATTGCGCCAGCGTGATTTTCAGCGCCTCCGTGAGGAGCGTATGCGGGCCGGTGAACAGCGCGAGATCCAGATGCAGATGCGCCGCCTGGCGTATGTCAACAACTGGCAGGGTATCGCCTTCAACCCAGCCCGGGCGGTCATGTTGGCCACCCAGTCGATCGTGGAGGTGAACGTGCGGCGTGGAGACCACGGCCAGGCGGAGGAGGTGCTTACGAGTCTGTTGGAGCGTATTGAAGATGTAGGCGCGCGAACCGCCGTGCGCTTCGCCCTCAAGGAACTCTACGGGGCCATGCGCCAGCCCGAAAAAGCGGTCCAGCAGATGGAGCAGGTCGTGATCGAAAACGCCCAACTGTTGGAGACGCGCCGCCCGCACGAGGCGCCGCCGGAAGGTCGCTGACGACGCAACCGTCGTTTGGCGACGACGTTAGCGACGACGTTGGCGACGACATTGGCGACGACATTGGCGACGACGTTGGCGACGACATTGGCGACGACGGGATTGTCAGTCCGATCAGCCGGGATGACCCACACCCCTGGCACACCTGTGGCACCGGCGACTCGCCGGTGGATTGCTCCTGTGGCACACCTGTGGCACCGGCGACTCGCCGGTGGATTGCTCCTGTGGCACACCTGTGGCACCGGCGACTCGCCGGTGGATTGCTCCTGTGGCACACCTGTGGCACCGGCGTGGATTGCTCCTGTGGCACACCTGTGTGGCACCGGCGACTCGCCGGTGGATTGCTCCTGTGGCACACCTGTGTGGCACCGGCGACTCGCCGGTGGATTGCTCCTGTGGCACCCGCACGTTCGCAAGACCCGTTGCGGCCCGTGCCTACCTCACGCCGTCAGGGACATTCTACCTCAACGCACCACTCGGGGCACTCTGCGATACACAGCTCATGCACACCGGGTGCCGCGCCCGGCCATTTGACCTTGGCCTTATGGTAGCATCGCTTAAACCAGAGTGTTTTCGGATCCCCCGCGTCGAAGGTAACGTCCAGGTGGCCGGTCTCTGGACGTTCGCCCCGTGTAACGACGACCCCCTTAACGATGGACCGGTGCGGCCTGCATCGGGCTTTCATGCGGTTGATCCGATCGCATGGCACAGTCTCATAGGGACAGCGCCACTCAGAAATGTTGTTCTCCGTACGACAACTGTCAGGTCCGGAGAAATCGCCGCCGACATAAAGCGTGGGACCGTGTTTGTCATGAGCGCTGAGCATGGTGAAGATCGTTCTGCGGTGGTCTGGCGCCTCATCACTAAGCGGCAGCCACTTGCGCCCGTCCCACCAGGCAATCCCATTGACCTCGCGTCCGTCGGCACGGCGGAACCAGCCGCCGGCGTACAGCGCCGGTCCGGTACCGTAGTCATGGACCGTCAACTCAACAACGCTCCAGTCCATGCCGACGCCGACCGGCTCGAATACCTCGCCGTTCCACCTGGCAACGTAGTCGGCCGGTACACCGCCCGCCTCAGTGAAGTCACCGCCCACGTACAAGCAGGGGCCGCCGCCGTCGTCGAACACCGTCAGAGCGGCCACCCAGTCACCCCCGGCCACACCGCTACCAACCGCCGACCAACTACTCCCGTCCCACTTGGCGATATGCCCGGCCGGGACGCCCCCGGCTACCGTGAAATAACCCCCGACGTACAGCGCCTGGCCGGAACCGTCATCGAATACCGTCAACTCGACAGCAGGACGGTTTGTTCCATTTCCAAGCTGTGACCATTGGCGCCCATCCCATTTGGCGATGTAGTTGGCGGGTTTCCCGCCCGCTGATGTGAACTGCCCCGCGACGTACAGCGCCGGTCCGGAACCATCGTCGAAGATTGCCCAATCGCGGGCCCAATTGTTGAGGCCCACTCCCAAGGGTGACCAGGCGCTTCCATCCCATTTCGCAACGTGGTTTGCGGGCACGCCGCCGGCTTCAGTAAACCACCCCGCAGCAAACAGCGCGGGGCCGGAACCGTCATCAAAGACGATCATACCCCAGCCGTCATCGTTGAACCCGCTCCCGACCGGTGCCCATTGGTCACCGTCCCAGCGCGCGATGTAGTTAGCCTCGACGCCGCCGGCTTCCGTGAATTCCCCGCCGGCGTACAGGGCCGGCCCGCGACCGTCGTCAAAGACCGCCAAAGCATGCAACGGTTTCCTACGCAACCCCGGATCGCCGATTCGTCCGTCCCAACCCGGTTCGCAAGGCTGGGCGAACGCAATCACGCAGAACCCGGTGCATCCAACCAACAGAACGATCAACGGCAGCGCAATCCTGCCACGCTCATACAGCAACATGGAAGAGCCTCCTTCAGATTTGAACCACGCTCTGGACGAACAAGATGTGTTCGGCCGCCAACAGGACGACCTTCATTAACTCCCTACCAGCCCGATAGTACCACGTCGATGGGTTGCATTCAAGTGGTTTCCCAGCTTTTTGGGGCGAACCCCCGGCGTTCAACGCAATCTTCTCGCTGGCAAGGATCGACTCTCTCCGCCGTGTTCGGCTTTCGGGCAATAGGGCCGGCCCGGCGGCGTTCGTGCTGCTGGGCGGCGACGTGTACAATGTGGGCTCCAACCGGCAGGCGGTGGGGGCACTGGCCGGCAGGCGGTTCGGCCCGGCCGAGCGTGGCCGGGTGCTTTCGGGAGAACTGCGGTGGACGCGAGGATTTGTCGGATACGGCGTGCGGTGCTTGCCATGTTTGTATTGGCGGGGTTGATGTTCGCACCTTGTGCGGCGGGTGCCGAGCCGCCCACGCCGAACGTGGACAACGTGATTCTCATCACGATCGACACGCTGCGGGCGGATCGCCTCAGCGCCTACGGTTATGATCGGCCCACCTCGCCAAACCTGGACCGCTTCATGGCCCGCGGCACTCGTTTCGAGTGGGCGTTCTCAACGGCTTCGTACACCGCGCCGTCGCACATCTCGATGATGACAGGCCTGTATCCGAGCTTCACCTCGGTCGGGCTGGATAACGGGCGGTTCTTCAAGCTGCGCGGCAAGACGGTTACGCTGGCTGAGCTTTGTCGCGACGCAGGCATGCGGACCGCAGCCGTGGTCAGCAATCCGACACTGAATCGGCGCCTCGGCCTGCACCAGGGATTCGCCACGTACTACGATATGCCGTTCGACCGCAAGAAGCGTGAATACATTCCAAAGAACGCAGCCGTGACAACCGAGGAGGCGTTGATCCTCTTGGAGATTATCTATGACGCGCCTTTTTTCCTGTGGATTCATTACCAGGACCCGCACGGCCCCTACACGCCGCCGGTCTCTCTGAGCGATTTCGGCAAACCGCCGGTTCCTCCGGAGCAGGATGTGATGTTGGAACCGGGAAAGGACACCTCGGGCTACAAGGCGATTCCCACCTATCAAGTTGTGGGTGACGAGCGGCGTCTAAGTCAATACAGTCGGCGCTATGACAATGAGATTCTATACTTGGATAATCAGATTCAGAAGCTATTCGCGGAGATAGACCGGCTTGGGTTGACGTATAAAACGCTCATCTTCATTACTTCCGACCACGGTGAGGCATTTTCCGAGGACGATTATTACTTCGCCCACAGCCAATCGGTTGGGCTGGACCAGGTGCGGGTGCCGCTGGGAATTGTGGGTCCGGGCGTCAAGCCCGGTGCCGTCTTGAAATCGCCGGTGACGAACCTGGACATCTTCGCGACGGCCACCGACGCGCTCGGGTTGCCACAGAGGTCGCAGACAAGCGCCCGCAGCCTGACGGCGGCGTTGCGAACAGGTCGCGAACCCGCCACCCGCCCGATTTTCGTAGAAAGCTTCGCCCAGCGAGGCGTAGTGTTGAACGGCGTGTTCTACCGGGCGGACCGTCGGCCGCCCGACAGCAGGATCTGGACCGTCAGCCCCACCACCAACGGATTCCACAAACCGCTCGGGTCGCAAGTGCTGCGGTTGGATGGAAGCCCGCCGGAGGCGAGAGCCGCCGCCGTCGCCAGGGCTGAGTTGGACGCCTTCTCCATCCAGGCGGAGGAATCCCTGCGTCAGTTCTTTGAGGCCCTTCTACGAAAACCCAAAGACGAGCGCACCAAGGCGGAGCAGAACGGGTTGAGGTTCTGGAAGGAAAAACTCGGCTACGATTTCGCGCTTGAAGACGTCACGCCGGAGCCGGACCTGAAGCCGGCACTGTCCGATGAAGAGGCGGCCCACCGCCGGGCACTGATCAGCCTCGGATATCTCACCGCCGATGACGAAGACGAAGATCAGGAGTGAGAAAAGCGGATAACCTACTTTCTCCGGTTCGCCGTCATGTACGTTAGCACGAGTGCCCCATCCTTCGCGCAGCGAAGTGTGGGGGACGGACACCGCCGAACCCGTCATCCCGCACCGCGTCTGTCCCCCACCCTTTCCTCCGGAAAAGATGTGGCACACACCGCTCCCCCAGCGTCTTGCAGGGTGCTTGGGGCACTGAAGCACCCTCCCAAGCCCCGGGCTTCGCCCTCAGGCTCGTACCCGGTTCGAAGTCCATCCGGGATTGGCTCGGCACCAGCCAACGATTCCCCTTGGTGAGCGAGGAACTAAATCGACAAACCAAACAGGAGGTGGGCCACCCGCCCAGCCCATGTCCACGACGCGGCGGTCACGCTTGCCGTCGGTGCGCGTGGTGTTCACATTCTCCTCAGCATGACAGTGAGTACCGCGTTGTCGTTACCTTTAGCTGGAAAGTAATCTGTAAACTGGATTACTGTAACGCGCCAACCATTCTTGCTTGTGACGACTCCCTGATCACGTCGGAGACCATTATCGTCTATAGGCTTCTCTGTTGCGATGGCGCGTTCGACGGCTTCGATACAATCAGGGGCAAGGACTCTCAAGGCCGTCTTGATGTAAGACAGAAAAAAACAGTTAGGAGTCGTATCGGTGCCAGGGCCGCGAACCTCGAATGTATAGCCCCAGACGAATCCGCCAGGCCGCTCAAAGTCTTCCCTAATATTTGTTGTCATAGAATAATCGCTGAGAGTATCCTTCTCGTAGATAATTAAGCGTAGGCGAGGGAGAACGCCTTCGCCTCCAAATGTCTTATCGGGTCGAAATCTCCACCCTTTCGATTCGAGTGCTTTGCAAGCCTCGGTGATTGTTGTTGGGGGCGAGTATAGAAGCCCACCCGCCCTAAGCGAGTAAGCAATCGTAGCCGCCAAAACGACGATTGCCGTCAATCCGATCAGCAATTTTGGCGGACGCTGATATAGGTTTCGTGCTGCGATCTTGATTCTGGTGGACGCGAGCGGCTTGAGTGGATACCCGCAACGGGAACATTTTCCGGCTTCCGCCGGACATGCCTGTTCGCATTCAGGACAGTAAACGTTCATAGACCGCTCAGGTCGCAATCAACCCAACAAGCCCGGCGAGCGCAGTGACCACAGCCGCCACGACGCGGCGGTCACGCTTGTCGTCGGTGCGCGTCATTCGTTTCCGTTCATCTCCCTGGCGTACTCCATTATCTGCTCTTCGGTGACTTGGCCAGAATCGACCAATTGGCGGACGCGTACGACAATTCGGACAAGTTCTTCCCACTGCTCGATTGTTATGGTCGGATCGTCCAGAAATCCTGAGAACTGAGAAATCGTCGGTGTGATAAACTGTTCCGGCACGTTGCCGCGAGCGTAAACCGCAAAGGCTATGTCAGTTGCTTGATTCAACTCTTTCTCGGTGAGCTGTTTGCCGGCAGCCACCGTAAGGCGTTTGATGTGACCATAATACAAACCCTTTACCATGACCTCATTTATTCCTGTCCCGCGCTCCATCTTTTTGGCGATTCGCAGGACCGTCTGTACACTCTCTTCCCAATGCTCGATATCTTGCGGGGGATCTTCAATGGCATCTGACCAAAATCCAAGAAGGCGACATATCGTCTCCCGGTCGGCTGTTCCGCGCTCGATCAATTCATCAGCAATGCTGGCCGCAACCTCTAGCTGACGGACCGTCGGGTAGACGCCATCTTCGTGCGCGTAGTTCTTGATATCCAAATTGTAGACACTCAACAGGTATGCGCTTGCCCGAACAGACTTTTCATGCAGAACGAACGCGGCGACAACACCAAGGACGACGACACTGATAGCGCCAGCGATGATCCTCCGACGTGATGCCATTCCGGTTGCCAGTGGGTGTCCGCAACGCGGGCATTTTCTGGCTTTGTGGGAACACGCATGTTCACATTCAGGACAGTAAATATTCATAGACCGCTCGGTCGATCCCGGTGCCGACAGTTAGGCCGCTTCAACCCGTGAACCCCCGGCTCACCGCCGGTAGTGCCAGCCCATGTCCACGACGCGGCGGTCACGCTTGCCGTCGGTGCGAGTGGTGGTCTATCACCTCTCGCTGTTGAGTCGCTTCACCGCGCCGTTGACTATGCCAACAGCCCCACAGGCGCAGAGCAGCAGCCCGGCGCAAAGCCATGCCATACCGATCAGGGCGTCCAGTTGGAGCTTCATGCTTTCAAGTGCGTTGGCAGTCGCGCCGTAGGCGTTGTCGGTTTGGAATCGCGACCACGAATACTCGCTTGTCGCGACTCCGAAGCACACAAGGCCACCGATTGTGACTATGACCCCTATTCCGAGCAGAACGCAGCTTCCGGCCGCGTTGAAGGGCGAATGTTGCCGTTGGAAGGGATGTCCGCACTTGGGACAGACACAGGCCTGTGGGCAGCACGGGTTCTCGCAAACAGGGCAGGGTCGTGGGGCTAATTTTGTTCGTTCCTCTTCGGCCAGACGCTTAGCTTGCGCTTCGCGGATGGCGTGGCGTATCGTCTCCGCCTCTTGTGCCGTCTGCGCCAGGGCTTCGTCGCGCTGGCGCTTCTCCTCTGCTTCGCGTTTTTTTCGTTCTACTCGCCTCGTCTCGGCTTCCGCCTGCATTCGCGATCGTTCAACGGCCTTTTTTTGCCGGGCCTTCTCCCGCAAACAAGCCTGGACGCTGGATGTCTGTCCGCAGTGGTCACAGGTCGCCAAGAGTCGGTGCTCTGGGTCGCGCTGATCAGGAACCTCAATAACCAACTCATGGTGGCACTTCGTGCAGACTCCCGTGATCGTGTGCGTTCCGTGCCCTGTAGCTCGAATTGTTTCAGTGGCCTTTTTTCGGCCCGCTTGTTTTGTGGTGTCTTGTTTGGAGGCTGCGCGAACCACGGCGTCCGCAAGAGCGGTGACCTCATCGCTTGGGGCGTCGAGCTTGACGCCGCACGCCGGACATACATCCATGTCGTCGCGGCATTCAGTGTCGCACTTGGGACAGAAGACGTTCATCGTGCGATCTCGACCAGCCGCCTGAGCGGTTCTTCGCCGCGAAACTGGACTTCAGTCATGACTGTGCGCTCACGAAACCGCCCGCATCAGACTGAAGCGACTGTGCCCTTCAATTCAACTGCGGTGAGGCGCTAGCCGCTGGAAGCCCCGGCAGCCACTACGGCCCCGCGCGGGACCAGGTAAATCTCGACGCGTCGGTTGAGGCTGCGGCCCTGGTCCGTGTCATTGCTCGCGATCGGACGGAACTCGCCGCATCCCATCACCCCGATGCGCGTCGAGTCATAGCCGTTCTTGGACAATACGTTGCCGACCGATATCGCGCGGTGGGTGGAAAGATGCCAGTTGGTGGGATGGCGTTTGGCCGTCTCCGAGCCGATCGGGACGGTGTCCGTGTGACCTACGACGATCACCTCGAACCCCTGAGCCGCCTGTGACTTGATAACCCGGGCGAAATCCATCAACGCGGGCATGGCCGACTCCACCACCACGTCGCTGCCCAAGGCGAACAGCAGGTCTCCCCTCCACTTGACGGTTCCGTACTCGGAGTAGTAGGTCACGGCGCTGGGGTGGGCGTCGGCAAACATCTTCAGCGCGCTATCCAACTCCTGGGGCAGTTTCGGGCCGCTGATCGCGATGTCGCCAGGCCGGTAGCGCTCCGCCATCTCTTCAAGCGTTTGTTGCGCGAGGCGAGCCGTCTCGGCGAGGCGGTCGTTCTCGTCTTGAAGGTTGGTCGCCAGGGCGTCTTTGCTGGCTACCTGATCTTCCAGGGAGGCGAAGCGGGTTCGGAACGACTCGTTGAGACTGCGGGAGTCGTAGAGTGCGCCTTCCAGGTTTTCCTTTTGGCCAAGCAACGACCGATGGGCGGCTTCGAGCCTCTTGTAGTCGTCGAGCGACACACACCCACAGGCCAACACGGCCCAGCCGCATACCAACACAGCAGAAACAGCCTTACCGAGATTCATCTCACGTCCTCCCATGACTTCAGCGCCAAGATGGTTGTCCCACAGCCCCGGCGTGCCATGCGCGCCGCAAGCCACATCCGCCGTCAGGGCCTTTTGATATATGCTCGGCGGCACTACCTAGCCGCCGGAACGCTTGGATACGAAGTAGGTGATGACCGCCGCCACCACCGCCACACCGGCCGCGCCGCCCGCGAACGCCGGCATATTCCCGGCAATCATCGGCAACGGCATGGGCCAAACCTCGCGAACCATGGCTGCGGCAGCCAAGCCACCGATCAGCAGCACTAACACGGTGATCGCCATCAGAGCGGTCAAGGCCGACGACGTCGCATCGGGACCGTATTCAACTCGCCGCACGGCAACGGCCCGGCCGGGCCGAGCCGAAGGCGCGCCTACAGGTTCAAGAACGTCGGACGAGCCCGCACCTTCCTCGCCGATGGCCTCCTCCAGACCGGCTCTGGTGGCCTCGCCCATCTCCAGGGTCTCATCGTCACCGCCCGGGGCGATCTCGTCCAGCAACTCAGCCCCGAGCGAAGTATCGTCGCTCTCGCGCGTAAGGTCCAAAATGCCGGAGCCGCTTCCAACGCCCTCCAGCCCCATGTCGGCGGCGTCGGTGACCTGGGTCTGGGCGAGTGGGTCCACGGCCTCGTCAAGCTCATCGTCATCGAAAACGCTGATGCCTACCGAGGGAACGACCGTGCCCTCTTTCTTTTTCTCATCCGTCGCCCCGGTCTTGGTCTCGGCGGCTGCGTCTTCTTCCTCCACCTGTTCGAGGCTGAGCACGTCAGAGCCGCTCATGGCGATCTCCAGGCTCGAGTCCTCGGCGGGTTCGAGGACCACCTCGCCGCTGGCTGAGCCCCCGCCGGGAGCGCCCGTGCCTAAGGCCAGTGCGTCCACCTCCTCGACTTTGTAGCTGACCTTCCCCGCGTCTCGGAACTCACGGAGCTTGCCCTCTCGGGCCAGTTGAGTCAGTTCCTCGATCGTTTTGTTGAGCTTCGCCGCCGCTTCTTCGGCCGTATAGAACGTATTTGCCATGATTTGAGCCTCTTTGTTCGCCGCACCGTTGAGACGGTTACGGGCCAGGTTTCAGTCCCGATTTAATTTTGTAAGCCCGTTGGTCCTCGACCATTTTCTCCACGACCTCCGGGGGGATGTCGCAGACGTTGTAATTCTCAAGATACCGATCGTACTTCCAAGAGCGAGCGGCCGCCAGTCGCAGGCAGCCTTTCTCCCGCGAGTATTCGTAGCACCAGATCGTCATCGTATCCACGTCGACCATGTAGACGCCGTGATTGCCCTTCGACAACTCGGCTGCGAACGAGTACACGCCGCGCAAACCCCCGCTGGTCGTCGGTTGGGCAAAGGCCACCTGCCCCGGAGATTGCTCGCCACGAAATACCAGGCTAACCGCAATGACCACCAGGGCGGCGGCAATGATCCAGTAGACCGGGTGCGGAGCCCGAACGTCAACCGACCCTCCTGAGGCGGGGGCCGGCTCAACCGCCGGCGGGCTCGACGGTCCCTCGTTAGCAGATTGCTCCATTCCGGCGTTCCCCGGTGCAAGTCGCTCTGCGAAAAGCGGCCCCTATTCTAAAGGACGACACGCGATTTCACAACCCGGCTCCGCGAAAGTTGCATGTTGGGGGATTTCCGGCTGGATCGAGGTGAGCATCAAGTTAAGGCGTGCGGGGGAGGGCAAAGAGCCCCGTTGCCAGCCGGCGCCAGCTTCAACGCCGCCGGACAAAGTGAAACTTCGTCCTACCAGAAACTCGCCGAAGCTGCATGTTGGTGGATTTCCCGTCGGGTGGATCTCGCGACGAGTCTTGAATAAGTTCCGTCAAGTCACGAATATGATGGGTAACCTCCTCCCCACAAGGGTGCGAGAACGTATTCTCTCAGCACCGGCGTGCACACATGCAGCAACGGATCAGGTTCCTCAAGCAGTACATCGCCTCGCCGAGCGTGGTGGGCGCTGTCGCTCCGAGTTCGAGGTCTCTGGCCAAGGCTCTTTGCCGGCCGTACCTCCGCGCGGATCACCGTTCGACGATTCTGGAGGTTGGGGCCGGTACCGGGGCGGTCACGCGCTATCTGGGGGCCGTGCTTCGGTCGGCGGACCATCTGGACATCTGCGAGTCGGCGCCGCCGTTCGTGGAGATGCTGGAGCGCGAACTGCTGTCGTCACCGCTGTTTGCCTCGGCGGTTGCCCAGGGGCGCGTCCGGCTGATCCCGGGACCGGTGCAGCAGATTGACGCCGAGGACCGGTACGATTTCGTGATCTCAGGCCTGCCGTTGACGGCCTTTGAGCTGGCGGACGTGAAGGATGTCTTCTCGGTGGTCAGGCATTGTCTCAAACCCGGCGGCGTTTTCAGCTATTTCGAGTACGTCGGCCTGCGGAAGCTGACGCGGACGCTGACGCGGGGCAGGAGACGAGCCCGCGTGGCTGAAGTATCGCGCTTTTTGTCGTCGAGCATTCGTGCTCACGAGTTCGAGCGCCGCACCGTGCTGCTGAACGTTCCGCCTGCCCACGCGCGTCACTGGCGATTCGAGGTACCGCCGTCGTAGAACGGTATCTGAGGTGCCTTGTCAAGAGCAAGCTCCGTTTTCGTGTAGCTGATGTAGCGCCGCCGCTTGTGGGCGACGGCGCAGTGGCGAATCGTCCGTCACCCACAAGGCCTGTCTGCGTGCGGACACGCACAGGCAGGGGTAACGCTACTTTCGGGGCGGCTACCGCGGGTAGTGATAGCCCATATCCACCGCTCGCCGATCCTTCTTGCCGTCCGTGCGGGTGGTGTACTTCTTCAAGCCGAGTTCCTTGGCCTTGCCGTCGCCCTTGTTGACACACCGACTGTTCTTGTCCTGCCCGGCTCTTTTCTGGCTGAGGTAGAAGTCGCCCAGCGGACCGCTGACGAAGCGGGGCTTCTTGTCGATGTTTCCCTCGCCGGGCCAGCCGCCCTGGACGTCGCTGTAGGTGACGACGGGATTGCCGCTCTCAACATAGATCTCATCCGGGCTGTTGCCCCACAGGATCGAGTCGCGAATGTTGGGGCTGCTGCCCTTGTGGCAGTAGACGGCTCCGCCGTCGTCCGCCTCGTTATCGGTGATGGTGCAGTCAAAGATGTTCGGGTTGGCGCCGGCGTTGAGCATGATGCCGCCGCCGCCGGGCCAGTCGGTGGCCGTGTTACCGAAGATCAAACAATTGAAGATGTTCGGGCTGGCGTTGCTGCAGAAGATCCCGCCGCCGATGCCGCACGTGTTATTCGTAAACACGCAGTGGCTGATCGTGCCTTCGCTGCGGTCGCAGAATACCACCCCGCCGCCGCTGCTGTTCTCGGTGAAGGTGCAGCCGGTGATGATTGTCTTGCTGCCTGGCCCGCAGAAGACCGCTCCGCCGTTGTAAATCCCGGTCGCGCATCGGGTGATCACGCAGCCTGTGATCGTGGCGCTGCTGCTGTTCAAAAACACTATGCCGCCGCCGAGCTGGTGGGCCGGGGCACGGCCGTTGGTGATGGTAAACCCCTCCACGATGGATTGGTCCGTCTCCCCATTTTGGAAGATGAACGCCCGGCCCAAGCTCTGGCAGTCGATGGTGCAGTTGTCCGGGCCGTTCTCGCTGACCACGTCGATTAACTTGCCGCCATAGTCGATGTCACGGTTGCCGTCGCCGGTGTAGACCCCGTCGGCCACCAGGACGGTGTCACCGTCCTGGGCAGCGTCGATGCCGGCCTGGATCGTGGGATACTGCCCAGGTACTCGGATCGTGTCGGCCTGGACGACCCCGGCCACGATAAACACCAATCCCAATACAAATCTTCGAAGTTTCATGGCTTCCTCCTTCTCAAATGACCAGAACTGGAAACGGTAATGGCCATAATTGGAGGGTACTCGAACGGCCGGCAGAAGTCAAGGGCAAAAACCCGCCTGACGGCAACAGCAGCACCGGTCCAAGCCCCCATTCTTCCGCCGCCGGCTGCGCGGCCGCTATACCGGCCCCCATGCTCCCCCGCTTGCACCCACAGCTTATAGCACCGCCGCTTGTGGGTGGCGCTCTTCGGATCATCACGTCACCCACAGGGGTGACGCTACACTAAAACGAAGAACGCCGTAGTATCAAAGACCAGACCGTGAGGGATAAGCTGGTTTCGCAGACCCGGAATCCACAGGCAAGATGCCCGTGCGGCAGTCCTGGGATGAGTTCTCAACACAAGTTGTTGCCACTGCCACTGTCATTCGCACCGGCGTTCTTTGAGCATTTGGCGATAGGCCGGGCCGGGGTCGGGGTAGCTGTTTTTCTCCGGCAGCTTCCATTTGGCGAACAGCTTGGCGTTGTCTTCCGCGCCGGCTTCTAAATCCTCGCCCTTGCGGCGGTCGTGGTGTTCGTCGTGGTGAATGATCGCGTTGCGACACCCGATGACCTTCAGCCCCTCGTCGATCTGCACCTTCAACGACAAATCCGGATCGAAGCCGAAAAAATAATATCTTTCGTCGGCATGGCCGATGCGCTCAAGCAGCGATCGCCGCATCAGCCCGAAGTTCGCGTAGGGGTAGCCGCGCACATTGCAGATCTCATAGTGTCGGCCGTCGCGTTCGATACGATCCAGAACGTTTTTTTCGTCGTGCCAGTTGTGATAGAACGCGACGATGCCGACGTCGCTTAAGTCCTCACGTTCAATGAAACGCACGGCTGCCTCGACGCTGCCGGGCAACGGATACGCGTCGTCGTTGAGCCACATGACGTATTGACCTGTGGCGGCGCGGAACCCCTTGTTGAACGCTCTGACCGCCCCTTCGCGCTTTGATTCGAGAATGACGCGCAGGTCCACCTGGCCGCCCAGCCATTCGCGTGTCCCGTCGGTCGAGAGGCCGTCAACAACGATGGTCTCGCTCGGTTGGGTCACGTTCTGTCTGATTTTGTCGATACAACGTCGAAGTTTCGGCAGGCGGTTGAACGTCGGAACGATAATTGAGACAATATCACTTGAGTCCACGGTGTTCTCCATGGGCGTGGCGTCGCCCACGGGCCGATAGCCCGCGCCTCGACCATATCGGCAAGACCGCAGCCGTGGCAACAGTGTGGCATCAGCCACAGGGCGGCGGCCTGTGTTACGTGGGCCGTCGGCATGTACCACATGGGAGTCCTGTGATGTCAGCATTCCTTTGCATCATCGTCCTGGCGTTGCCCCCGGCCCAGGTTGATCGTCAACCCAAGCAGGAAGAAACCCCGCTGCTCGAACAGGTAGAGGACCCCGGCGGATTCTGGCCCACCGAAAAGATGATCCGCCTGATGATGCACCGATGGAGCGATGAGGTCAGTGAGCGTTACCGGCTCGACGCCGGACAAAAGGCCCGCTGGGGTGAGGCGATGGCAGCGCGGTGGGTCCGATTTGCTCGCGACAACCGCCGCCAGATGCAGCCGGTTCTAAGCGAATTCATCGAGATGCGCCTGGAGATGAAGCCGCCGACAACCGAGCAGGTCAAAGCCTGGGCGGCACGGGCGAATCCGGTGTTCGGCAAGTTGAAGGAGGAACTCACCGCGGGCAGTGAAGACCTGCGGCGGCTGCTCAAACCGGGCCAGCGGGCGAAATTCGATGTGGACCTTCTGGGTTTCAAGATGGGGTTGCAGGTGGCCCGTGCCAAGCTCAACCTCTGGGCCAAGGGCGAATTCAATGAACGGGATTTCTGGGACCCGCCGCGATCAGAGCGCCAGCGCCGCCGTGCCGAATCCGAGCAGGCAAACGGCGGCGCCCCGCCGGAACCGGAACCCTCGCCCGACCAGATCGAGCTTGAACTCGAAAGCTGGCAGAAATACGTCGAACGCTTCACCCGCATCTACAAACTGGATGAAGCACAAAAGGCGACGGCCCGCTCCATATTAAAAGAGCTTCGCGAGCGGGCCCTTGCCCATCGCGATCGACATCACGTCGAGATCGAAAAGCTGGAACGACGTATCCAGACGCACGACGGCTTGCAGGAAGATATCGAAAACATCGAGGAGCAGTTGGTCGTCCTGTACGGGCCGATCGACAAAATGTTCGATGAGTTGAAAACCCGTCTGGATGGAATTCCAACAGCCGCCCAGCAATCGTCCGTCGACCCGCCCGACGACAAGACCGACAAGTGAGTGAGGTCGTGTCGATTGGCATTGGCCAGGTACAACACGCCTGCGGTTTGTCTGGCGACTCAATGGAGCACCTGGTGCCGTGCCTATGCCTGCGTGGGCATGGTTTGATCCGTAGGATGGTCATGGCTACGCAAGCGCGGGCAAGCCGCCCACTCATCCACCCAATTCCTGCTCCGGTTTCTCGATCAGGTCCGACAGGTCCATTTCGATTATGTTCCACAGGATGTCGAGATCGATCTGCGCGTAACCGTTGTGTCGCCCGGTCGGGTCTGTCCATGTTTGCAGATTGCGCACTTCATCTTTGCTTCCTCCGCCGGAACTGAGGTTGGGGATTTGAACAAGACGTTCGATACGCCAGGCCTCGCTCGACACTGTTGAAACTCACCCGGACTTCGGCGGGGCGCCGGGACTCGTTTCGACAACCGGGTGCAGCAATCGCGACACCGCGTCGATGACTTCTACACAGCGCGGCGATGGGATCAACGCGTGGTCCAACTCGTCGCCGACAAAGTAGATGCGCCCGGTCATAAGGGCCGGCGTCGGACCAACCAGGGCCCATTGAGCCAGCATCTGCCGACGAAGTGCCTCAGTGATCATGACCTCCGGCAGAAGTTCCAGAATGACATCCGGCCGGCGGGCGAGTATCTCCTCCATGCTCACCGTGGGATACTCGACCTCCACGTGGCCGAAGAGATTCTCACCGCCGGCGACGTCCAGCAACTCGCTAATGTAGGTGCCGGCGCCCGATGTGAGGATGTTCGCCAATTTCTCAGGGTTGCGGTTGAGCGTCACCAGCACCTTTGGGCGTGTGCCCTCCCCGACGGCCCGCGCGACGCGATCACGAACCGTGTCAATCCGTTGCCAAAAACGCCGGACAAGCGCCGCCGCCTCCGACGCCCGGCCGACACGCTCGCCCAACTCGAGGACGCACGTCTGAATATCCGCCAGCCTTTCGGTCGGATCATGATAAACGGCGATGTTGCTCGACGAGCAGAGCCGTTCCACGTCTTCGTTTCGTCCTCGCAGCACGACAAGATCCGGCCGCAGCGCGGTAATCTTCTCCAGGTCGGGGTCAAAAAGCCCTCCCACCAGAGGCCGACCGGCAAGCTGCGGCGGGTACACGCAGAACTTGCTGACGCCGACAATCAGATCACACGCCCCAATCTCGCAGAGGATTTCCGCCGAATTGGGCGCGAGGGTGACAATCCGCGTCGCGGGCAAGTTGCGTGCAGGCTGGCCGGTTGTCCCTTGCGGATCAGAGGCGTTGTCCGAACGTTCACACCCGGCGGGCGTCACCGCGGCGACAATCAGCCACCACACGATCACTCCCGCCCGCGCTGAATGACCACCGTGGCCGCAAAGGCGTCCCCATCGCGGCAAGAAAAACGCCCACGGTCGCCTGGTGATTAGCCAACAAAGCTTGTTGACGCGTCCTGTTGACACCAGGAACCCCACTTCATTGTTCGGATATCGTACGGTGAAGCCGCTTGCAGTCAAACGCGCCGCCGGCCGGTCCAACAGCCCATCTCAAAACTATGGCACATGTTTTCAACCTGTAAGAGGGTGTATAAAAGGTGATGTTTCATTCTGTGGCACCGCCGACCCGGCGGTGTGAACACAGGCGAGACGCCTGTGCCACAAGCCAGGGACACCTTATTGTACATCCTGTAAGTCAACCGGCTGGGAAACCGGTCTGACAGACGCTCCAGGATGCGTTCTAATCTCGTACCCGGTGTGCACACAGGCGTTGTTGTGGCACCGCCGACTCGGCGGTGTGCACGTGCACTTGTCGCGTCATGGAACGACGGTGAACTCCACCTGGGCGACGCCGCGGCCGTTGTGTTCGTATAAGCCAACCCATGTCCCCTCCAGCGGCTCGATGTATTCGCTCGACCAGGCGAATCGCAGGAAACTCCTGCCGGTGAACTCCGTGAACTCAGGCAGGAGTTTCGCCCGCACTGTCCGACCTCTCGGATCAATGATCTTGAAAATCGCGCTGTCACCCTCTTCGGTGTTAATGATTTCTACGAAGGCGGCGATCGTTCCCGTCGAGAGTGAAACCGGCGCCTGCTCGTGATCCAGGCACGTTTCTTCGCTGGAACATACGAAATCCATGACGCCGATATCGGTCACATGAAAACTCTCTGCCATGAAGAAATCGACCTGGGCCGGCAGGCTGTGGGTGACCCCGTCGAAGACAACCAGTTGAAACGTGACCCGCTCCATTCCCACCCCGGGCTCTATTCTGAACGTCGTGTCGGCCGCCGTCGGGTCCGCGATCAGGGCCGGCGGACCGGTCACCTGCACCCAGCGGTAGGTCAAGCGGCGCCCAGACGCCGAGTAGCTGACGCTGCCGACCAGCGATCTGGTCCGGTCGAATTGCACCACGATGCTCTTCGGCTCATCTATGACCGCGATGGGGGCGGGCGACCCGTCGGCCGGCGGTGAAATGACCACCTGCCGGTCCAGCACGCCCTCGGCACCGCCGTCGCCTGAGATCATTCCCATGAAATAGGTTCCTACGAATTCCGGGCCGACGCGAAACGTGATGTCAAAACAACCCTCGTCGTCGACCTCGGTCAGGTCGCAGAATACGGTGTCCTCCGTCTGAGGATCCACCAGGGCCATGCAGATGACGGTTCGCCCGTCGAGCGCCCGCCCTCGCACAACGTAGTCAGTGTCGGTTTCATAGAAAAAGGCCGGAAGCGATTCCTCAAACAGTTCGACATTGTTGGCAGCGAAGGCGTCGAGCGGCAACTTGGACTGCACGTATCCGTTCACCGATTCGACGCTCAGCTCATTACGCGAAACGAAGACGTCGCCCTGCTCGGCAATGCCGTTCTCGCGGGGCGCTTCGAAGAATCCCGTAGAAACGCTCTCATTATTGGGGTTGAGAACTTCGTAGTGCAAGTGAGGCCCGGTGGAGAAGCCGGTGTCGCCGCTGAAGGCGATCACCTGGCCTCTGGCAACCCGCTGCCCCGGCTCAACGATCACCCCGCGGAAGTCCAAATGGCCGTAGTACGAGAGAAGCCCGTCTCCGTGGTCGATGGTCAGGAAATTGCTTCCGCTGAGCGGTATCGGTTCGTCGGGGTCGTTGCGGGAGTTCTCCTCGATGACGCGCACGACGCGTCCGGCGCCGACTGCCGGCACCGGCGTGCCGACGGGAATGGGGATATCCCAGGCGAACCTGCCCTGATGTGACAACGGGCCGTTGTTTCCCTGGCTGATGCTGCGCGGCCGGCCCGGGGGCCACGGGGCGAAGAACCTGGGAAAATCGTCGGCCTCAAGCTGCGCGAACTCGGCGGTGATGAATCGATCGCGATCCATCAGCAACATCGTCGACGCCTGTTCGGTGTTAAGATCGCCGCTCCACCGAACGAATCGAAAGCCTTCCGCCGGAATCGCTCGGACGACGATCGTGCTGTCTGCGGCGTGCGTCGTCGTACCGATACCTGGAACGACGTCGCCTTCCCCGCCGCTGATGCCGGCGACCAGGTCGAACGTGGTTCGTCCCGGCGGGTTTACTGTCACCAGGATCGTGTCAGTGTCGATTCGGCCCCAAGCGTCCGTGACCAGCAGGACGATCTCATGCGATCCGACGTCCAGCGAGACCTCAGCCACCTCGCCGGTGGCGATCACATCGTCATCAACAAGCCATTCGTAACCGACGATGGGCGCGCCGCCGTCGCGGCTGGCGCCGGCGTCGAGGGTCACGGTGGCGACCGACCGGCCGTCGGTGTCCACGGTGGCAGGGGTGCGGGCCGCGCTTGCCGATAACTGTCCGGCTGAGCCGCCGCCGGCGCCGGACAACAAGGACGGGTCGAAGCAACCCCCGATCCCAACCACGCATGCAAAAGCCGCAAACGCGACCACGAACACCAAGCAGTGCGTTGGTTCGATCCGGTGATTGCGGACGCCCGACGAAACCACAACATCCGCCCCACACCGTGACAACATCCGTTTCACTCCTGACGGTTGAAATGTTCGCGTTGGGAACGCTGCCACAACAGGTGTGGCAGGGGCTTTCAACACGTGTTATTCACCGGCTGTAACCCCGTACCACAAATATTGTCAGTGTCTCTTAATCCTGTCAACCTTGGACGCGCTCGATCGACGACGCTCCGTGTACGCCCGGCCCCGGAGACGGTATGTCATCCGGCCCGGCGGCCAACTGCCACAGCAGCCCGAGCGGTGGGGCGCCTGCGCATCTTGACTACACGTTGAGAACAAGCAACCGCGATGAATCAATGGCCCTCAGTGCGGTTCCACAGCCAAAGCAAGCCCTCAATCACCGACAATAGTCGGGCATACCGGGTGTCCAGGCAACCCTGATTGCGGAAACGAGCCAGATCTCGGCCCCGCCGCCCCGCAGGCCGTGCCGACAAAGGCCACGGCTCGCGACGCCCACGATGAGAATCCATCCCGGAACCTCTGTGACACTGGCTTCCAGCCTCCGCTTTACCCACGTTTCTTCTGTGGACCGGCTGCAACGGCATGCCACGGCGGGGCATGATAACAACAGCCCGACACTTCAGTGCCGGGATGATGGAAGGCCCGCCGACGCCACTCCGGTAGGGACGACTGAAAGCCCGCGGCGGCACCGTTCAGTCGACCCCACAACCGGAGAGCAAAGATAATCTTTGCTCTACCTCGTGTTTTCCTGCGCGCATTTTTGGCTGCGGCGGAGCCGCGCTGGGGAACCGGACGCACAAAGCCGTTCCCAAGTCGACTTCCGAGTGGTGCTGCCCGCAGGCGTCAGGAGGTTCAGTCACTTATGGGTAAGGCTGGGGCTTTGCATCCGGCCAAAAGACAGGTTATAAAACCCGCCCCACACATCTGAGATAGTCTCTCAGTTGTTTTCAGGAACGGTCGTCAGGTAGAGTTCCATGCATGCGATCCTAGCCAAGCTCATCATCATCACGATGGCCACACCCGCGCAGGTCCCAAAGAGCGCTTCATTCGACGCAGCCGCAGCCGGGCGCTTCGCCCAACTGGCGCTCGACTGCATGCAGCGGGAATACCCGAACAAGATCTCGCACGTTATGAACACGGATGAAGACGCCCTGCCGCCGCGGAAGCTGACGCCGGTCTTTTTCGGGTGCTTCGATTGGCACTCGGCGGTGCACGGGCACTGGTTGTTGGCACGCCTCTGCCGGATGTACCCGCAAGCCCCGTTCGTCGCACGGACCCGCAGCGCGCTCGGCAAGAGCTTTACGCCTGAAAGGATTGCGGCTGAGGTGGAATACCTTCGAGGTGAGGGGCGTGCGACCTTTGAGCGTCCATACGGCCTGGCGTGGATGCTACAGCTTTCGGCGGAACTTCACGAATGGGACGACCCGCAGGCCGGGCAATTGGCGTCGGCCCTGGAGCCTCTGGCGCAAGAAGCGGCCGGTCGTTTCAAAGAGTGGCTGCCGAAACTATCGCATCCCATCCGCACGGGGGAACATAGTCAGACCGCCTTTGCCATGGGGTTGCTGCTGGACTGGGCACGTTCGAGGGGCGACAAACAGATGGCGGATCTCGTTGTGCGGCGGGCCCGTGATTATTACTTGAACGATCGGGGGGCGAGCCTTTCCTTCGAGCCTGGGGGTCAGGATTTTCTGTCACCCGCCCTGGCAGAGGCCGATCTGATGCGGCGCATCTTGGATCCCGCCGAGTTTGCGGCCTGGCTCGGCGTTTTTTTGCCTGAATTGAGTCTCGACGGCTCGACGCAGTGGCTCAAACCCGCGATCGTCACGGATAAGACCGACGGCAAGCTTGCCCATCTGGACGGGCTGAATCTTTCGCGAGCCTGGATGCTGGAGGGTATCGCGTCGGGCCTGCCGCCGTCAGACCCGCGCATCGTCGGCTTGCTAGGCGTCGCCCGCGAGCACCGCCGACTAGGCCTGGCAGCGGTCACCGGCGAGCACTACGAAGGCGGCCACTGGCTCGGAAGCTTCGCCGTTTACCTCGTAACCAAACGCGGGCTTTGAGCCTATGGACGCCGCGCAGCCGCTTGTGCCTTGTTCGCAATCCGTACCGCGAGCGGTGCTGCGTCCGATCGACTGCGATTGTAGACGATCCGATTGCATCGTGAAAGGCCGTTTCACCTACTCACGTTCGTCCCCACCTTATTCATCACCATCAACTTGATCTCGGTCATGTCTTCCATGGAGAAGCGGATACCCTCGCGGCCCAGCCCTGAGTCCTTGACACCGCCGTAGGGCATGCTGTCTACGCGGATGCTGGGGATGTCTCCTATGATCACCCCGCCCACCTCGGCCTCACGATACGCATAGAACGCGTTATCGATGTTGGTAGTGAACACGCCAAGCTGTAAACCGTAGACGCTGTCGTTGGCAATCCGCACGGCCTGGGCGAAATCACTGAACGGCTGCACGGTAGCCACCGGCCCGAAGGCTTCGACGCAACTGATCTTGGCCTTGGGGTCAACATTCTCCAGAAGCGTTGCGTCGTAGAACACGCCGTCGCGCTTGCCGCCGCAGATGATCTTCGCCCCCCCCGCGACGGCTTCGCCTACCCACTGCTCTATACGTTTGGCGTCGCCCTCGGTGATCATCGGTCCCAGGAAGGTGTCCTCATGCAGCGGGTCGCCGGCCTTGAGTTTGGCGATGCGCTCAACCAGCATTGTCTTGATATCTTCATAGATGGACTCGTGAACCACGATCCGCTGTACGCTGATGCAGCTCTGGCCTGACTGATAAAACGCCCCGATGACGATCCGGTCGGCCGCGAAAGGCAGGTCAGCGCCTTGATCCACGATACAGGCGGCGTTGCCACCCAGTTCGAGCACGACCTTCTTTCTGCCCGCCCGGGCTTTCAGGTCCCAGCCGACCTCCGACGAGCCGGTAAAGCTCAGCATCTTGAGCCGGTCATCGACGGTGAACAGGTCGGCCCCCTCCCGGCGACATGGCAGGATGCTGAACGCACCTTCGGGCAGATCGGTCTCGGCCAGAATCTCGCCAAGCAGGAGGGCGCCGACGGGCGTGGCCGAGGCGGGCTTGAGCACCCACGAGCATCCCACCGCAATCGCCGGGGCGACCTTGTGGGCCACCAGGTTGAGCGGGAAGTTGAACGGGGCGATGAAGCTGCACGGGCCGACCGGGAACCGCCGCCAGATTGACTCGTAACCTTCCGCCCGAGCGCTGATGTCCAGCGGTTGGACCTCGCCGGCCATGCGGACGGATTCCTCCGCCGCCACCCGAAACGTATCGATCAGGCGCGTCACCTCGCCGCGGGCGTCGCGGATGGGTTTGCCTGCTTCAATGCACAGCGCCTTGGAGAGTTCCTCGTGTCGCTCGGTGACGCGCTGCACGACGTGGTTGAGCACCGCCTGCCGTTTGTAGCTCGGCATCTTGCGGGTGTGCTCGAAGGCCCTGACGGCGGCGGCGATGGCCTTGTCGATGGCGTCATGGTCGGCCAGGGCGACGCGGCAGGCAGGCTCGCCGGTGTACTTGTTGCTCACTGCCAGGTCGGTGTTGGCCTGGACGGGACGGCCGGCCAGGTAGTAAGGGTACTGATTTCGCAGCATAAGAGCTCTCCTTGTGCGATGGCTCGTTGCATATCAGATTACCACAGATCGGGCGCAGGCGACAAAGCACTGCTGATCGCCAAATCCCCGCCGGGTCGGTAGAATGACGATATGGAGGGTCGGCCTGACGAGATGAGGTCGGAAGCGGTGCTGTTGTTTCCGCTGCCAAGCTGCGTGCTGTTTCCCGGCGCGCTGCTGCCGCTGCACGTTTTTGAGCAGCGGTATCGCCGGATGATCCACGATGTCATCGCCCAACCGGAGAAACGGCGATACATCGCCGTGAGCCTGCTCCGTCCGAATCGCGAGAATCTTTGCCACAGCCAAAAGGCGCCGGAACACTCACAGACTAAGTGCCTATCCCAAAACTGTGGGACAGGTTTTCTAACCTGTCATCTGACCGGCTGGAAAGCCGCGTTAGACCGGCTGAGCCGGTCCCACAGGGGTTTTGGGATGGGCTCTAAGAGGGTGTTCAATAAGCTCGTGCATCCTGTCTGTGGATACGGTGTGATGGAACCATGTTGAGCCGTCAGCTATCAGCTATCAGCCGGAATATGGGTTGACGTCACGCAAGGTGTTGCCAGGAAATAGGTTACACTCCGTGTTTGTTGTGGGCCTTCGCGATTGTAGTCCTCCGGCTGATGGCTGAGAGCTGATGGCTGAGAGCTTCTTAAACACGCTCTAAGGAGTTGCGGTGCCGATTGCAGGCGTGATCTTCGATTTGGACGGTGTGCTGATTCACTCGGCCAAAGCTCACTACCAGAGTTGGCGGGCACTGGTGGCTGAGCACGGCTTGGATGTGACCGAAGAGCGGTTTTTGAGAACCTTCGGCCGTCAGAATCGCGACATCATCCCGCTGCTTTGGGGTTGCGAGTTGGCCCCACAGACCGTAGATCAACTCGGCGAGCGGAAGGAAGCGCTCTACCGCGACATCGTCCGCGGCCGGATTCCACTGGCACAGGGGGCAGCCGACTTGGTGCGAGATTGCGCCGCGTGCGGTATGAAGCTGGCGATCGGCTCATCCACACACCCGGCCAACATCGAGTTGACGTTGGCCGAGACCGGTTTGGGCGACTACTTCGCCGCGACGGTAAGCGATGACGACGTCACGAAAGGCAAGCCCAACCCCGAGGTTTTTGAGATCGCAGCCAATCGCCTTGGCCTGCCGCCGCGCAGTTGCGTGGTGGTGGAAGATGCTCCAGCCGGCGTCGAGGCTGCGTTGGCGGCGGGGTGCGCAGCAGTCGGAGTGACCACGCACCATTCCCGTGACGCCCTTTCGGCTGCGGATCGCGTGGTGGATTCGCTAACCGAGCTTTCTGCAGAGTCACTGCGAGAACTGCGATAAGCGCCCGTTTCGTGGGCAACTTCAAGCCGCTGTTAGCAGGCGACACCTGTACGGACGCCGGCTATGCGCCGCTACCGCCGTCTCCCTACTCACCGGCACATTTCCTCCCGGCGCATCCCTTCTTGGCGGCTTATCGCTTCTTAGAGGGTGTATGAGAAGCGGGACGAGAAACCGAGCCGCGACCGTGAGGGAGCGGTTTTCCGCGGAGGATACCGCACCGCTTCCTTACGGGCGCGGCTCGGATAAGACTTCTCATACACCCTCT
>Ga0114922_10001114_pt1 | contig 25571 bp, 22 predicted proteins | sample AartaG_FD_100975 | JGI IMG/M metagenome (GOLD analysis project Ga0114922, IMG submission 100975) | Deep subsurface microbial communities from Aarhus Bay to uncover new lineages of life (NeLLi) - Aarhus_00045 metaG | ecosystem: Environmental > Aquatic > Marine > Oceanic > Sediment | place... | reverse complement strand
TTCCATAACGAAAGGACATCTTCTCTCTCCTTACTTTTTCTCGCCCTCTATTTTATCATTTCTATTACTTTTATTCAGTTGATTTTTATGCCAATCTCCATGTATTATGACACAGCCTGATCTACTTTGTTGCAGCGGATTCGCGGTGAAGGACCACAGCTTCATCCCCTGCGCCTCGCATCTGCGGCAACCTCGACTCGTGAATAATCCATGATCATATTTCAGAATCAGAAGGCTAAATCTTCAATGTCGCTTAATCCATACCCTCAGCTTCATCTGGCATCCGGAACAACGCGGGCATGGTTCCCCGAGAGAATCTCGAGGAGAGCGTTGTGAGGACAGGAAAGGATTTCCCCGCTGGGGGAAATCCCTGTCTTTCGAAGGGACTTACCCGTGTCCATGCCTTACAACTTTTGTAAGCTTAAAAAAAAGGGGGGAACTCCAGAGCACTTTTTCATTGTAAAAAATGATAAAATCTGTTCTAATTCAGTAGAAATGTTCCACGTGGAACATGAAAGTTAAATGAATAAGATAATCTCTGTGGCCAACCAAAAGGGAGGCGTAGGCAAGACAACCACTGCCATTAATCTTGGCGCTTCCCTAGCAATGAAAAATCAGCGGGTTCTTATTGTCGATTTCGATCCTCAGGGGATGGCAACCACTGGATTAGGCATAAATAAGAAGGAAAACTTTGGGATTTACCCTCCGCTTATGAATGGCAAGTATTTAATGGATTATGTCCTGCCGACAGAGCTGGATAATTTTTATGTGTGCCCCTGTTCTCAGGAATTATCAGGATTTGAAGCCGAGATACATTCCGAGAAAAACCGGGAAACTCGACTGAAGGAAACGCTGAACCGAGTCAGAAATAAATTTAATTTCATCCTTATCGACTGTCCCCCTTCCTTGGGATTCCTGACTATTAATGCCCTGACGGCTGCAGATTCTATCTTGATTCCAGTACAAACAGAATTTTTTTGCATGGAAGGCATGCCCGACCTTTTTAATATTCTCGACGAAGTGAGGGGATATCTCAACCCTTCGCTCATTATTGAAGGGATTATTCTCACTATGTATGATGAGCGGACAAACCTGTCCAAGCAGGTAGCACAAGAAATCCGCCAATGCCTTCACAGTGTTGTCTATAAGGTTATTATTCCAAGAACGGTTAAGCTGGCTGAAGCACCAAGCTTTGGGAAGCCGGCTCTTGTTTATGATATCAAATCCAAAGGAGCGCAATCCTATATAAAATTAGCCGAGGAGTTGCTAAATCGATGAAAAAGAAAGCATTAGGTAAAGGCTTGAAAGCATTCCTTCCAGAAGAATACGGTATTTTAAAGGAAGAAAAATTTATTGAAGTGGATGTTGAAAAATTCAAGCCCAATCCACATCAACCTAGGTCTAACTTTAATCCGGAAACCCTGGAAGAGCTTGCCAGGTCAATAAAAGAGACAGGGATTCTTCAGCCGATCGTGGCCGTGCCTGAAGAGAATTATTACAAGATTATAGTCGGAGAACGCAGATGGCGTGCCGCCCAAAAGGCAGGACTTAAAAAAATACCGACTCTGATACGGAAGATGACCGAACCACAGCAGCATGAAGCATCGTTGATCGAAAACCTGCAGAGGGAAGATTTAAATCCCATGGATATTGCTACAGCTTATCAGAAAATGACTTTGGACCTCCATTATACCCAACAAGAAGTCGCTGAAAAAGTGGGAAAAGACCGGGCATCAGTTGCCAATTACCTGCGTTTGCTCAAGCTGCCTAAAGAAATTCAGGAAATGCTGTTACAAAACCAGCTCTCTATGGGGCATGCCCGGGCCTTGATCACGATCAAAGAACCGGAGGTTCAGGTTTCCTTTGCCCGTCAAATCATTAAAAAGAACTTTTCGGTACGCAATATCGAGAAAATAATTAGTAAAATCAAGGATAAACCGCAAAAGAAGCAAAAACCAGCTCTCAACCCCAACCTGATGGCGCTTCAGGATGATTTCATCAAACTGCTGAGCACAAAAGTGGCTATATCCGGCAGTGCAAAGAAGGGGATCATTAAAATCCATTACTTCTCCCTTGATGAATTGAATCGTATTTATGATAAATTAAAAGGAGTTAAATAATGAAAGAAAAGAAAAGAGAAATCGATGAAACAAATATCACGGGATTCTTTGATAAAAACACCAAAATTAATGGTGAATTGGAATTTAAAGGGTCTTTTAGAATCGACGGCTATTTTCAGGGTAAAATAAATTCTGAATCCATACTGATCGTTGGTGAAAACGGTAAAGTTGAAGCTGATATTAAAGTCGGAAATGTTATTATCAGTGGCGAAACAAAAGGAAATATTCACGCCAAGGAAAAAGTGGAGATCCATTCAAGCGGTCGTGTTTTCGGCAACATTATTTCCCCCAAACTTTCTATCGAAGAAGGTGCTTATCTCGAGGCAAATTGTCAGACAATCGATAACCCCCCAAATCCCATAAAGGAAAGCAAACCATTAGAAAAAGAGGATGAAAAACCTGAGGACGAGATTTGAAACATGCTGTAGGTATTATCCCGGCCCGCTATGGTTCAACAAGATTTCCGGGGAAACCCCTGGCTGCGATTCTGGGAAAGCCAATGCTCCAGTGGGTGTATGAGCGGGCATGCAGCGCCCGCAACCTTTCCCGTGTTATAATAGCTACCGATGATGAAAGAGTACTTACAGCTTCAAAGGCCTTTGGAGCGGATGTGATAAAAACGTCTGCTTCCTTTGTTTCTGGTACGGAAAGGGCTGCAGAAGTCGCGCGCGATATCGACTCCCAAATAATAATAAATATTCAAGGGGATGAACCCCTTATAAAAGCTGAAATGATCGATTCTCTGGTGGAAGCCTTACAGGATGATTCCTTGCCTATGGCTACCCTGGTTTTAAAAACAAAGGATCTCACTCTTCACAAAGATAAAAATATTGTTAAAGTAGTGATCGATGAGCAGGGATTTGCCCTATATTTTTCCCGCAGTCCGGTCCCTTTTCAAGCCTCGGATTATTTCTGGCAGCATATTGGTATCTATGGCTATCAAAAAACTTTTCTCCTCCGGTTCAGCCGGCTTCCCGCTTCTCGGCTTGAAAAGACAGAGGATCTTGAACAACTGAGAGCGCTAGAAAACGGATTCCGGATTAAAGCAATTGAAACTTCACATTCTACCTTGAGTGTTGATACTCCAGAGGATATAATAAAAGTGGAAAATAAAATAAAAGAAGGCACTGACTGATATGAGCACCTTAGCCAAAGAGATTAAAGTCGGCAAAAACGTCATGATCGGCGGCGGCAACGCTTTTTTTCTGATCAGCGGCCCTTGTGTTATAGAAAATGAAACTCATGCCTTTGAGCTGGCTAAAAAAATAAAAATCATCTGTGCAGAGCTTCAAATTCCTTTTATATTTAAAGCCTCTTTTGACAAGGCCAACCGCTCCTCCTTAAAATCATATCGTGGACCCGGATTAAAGGAAGGACTGCGCATTTTGGAGAAGATAAAAGAAGAGCTGGATGTGCCGGTAATATCAGATGTGCATGAACCTAGCCAGGTTCAAAAGGCCGCAGAAGTATTGGATATTATCCAGATTCCGGCTTTCCTATGCCGGCAAACCGACTTGCTGTTGGAAGCTGCGCTAAGTAAAAAGCCTGTGAATATAAAAAAGGGGCAGTTTTTATCACCTGGTGAGATGAAAAATGCAGTAGATAAAATCCTTAGCAAGGGGAATGAGGATATTTTACTTACGGAAAGAGGAACCTCTTTCGGCTATAACAACCTGGTTTTTGATGTTCGTTCTATCCCGATCATGAGAGAATGGGGGTTTCCGGTTGTCATTGATGCTTCCCACAGTGTTCAAAAACCGGGGGCAAAAGGAATTTCATCCGGAGGCGAGGCCCATTTTATACCCTACATTGCCAAGGCCGGAATAAGTGTCGGGGCGGACGGCCTCTTTATTGAAACCCACGACAGCCCGGACAAAGCCCTTTCGGATGGACCTAACTCAATTAATATCAGCGACTTACAGGGCATGCTGACGCGGCTCCTGAGGTTAAAGAAGGCAGTAATATAAACAATAAATTGGTGTATTGCAGCCTGGATTAATTAATAATCGAAGGTTATTCAGTTTGCAGTCGACAGCTGGAAAGAAAATCGTTATACTAAAATTAGTTTACCTGAATAATTCACAATAAAAAAGGTGATGTTTTAATCATGAAAAAAGACGAGATAATTCAAATCGCAAGAGATGTGCTGAAAATCGAATCCCATGCAGTCCAGGCACTTGTGGAACAAATAGACGAAAACTTCAGCCATGCTGTCGAACTCTTATCCCAGGCGGAATCCCGGGTTATTGTTACTGGGATAGGGAAATCCGGCTTAGTAGCCCGAAAGATCGCTGCCACCCTCTCAAGCTGCGGATCGCCTGCCATATTCGTCCACCCGGTCGAAGCTGGGCATGGTGACCTCGGGATGATCATGAAAAAAGATATCATGCTGGCCCTCTCCTATAGTGGTGACACCCGCGAGATTGTTGATATATTGGATTTTGTCAAAAGAATCGGGATAAAACTCATTGGTATTACTGGAAATGAAAAATCGAAGTTGGCTAAGTACAGTGATATCACCCTGGAAGTAAAAGTAGAGAGAGAGGCAGACCCGAGCGGAATGATACCTACGGCCAGTTCAACCGCTTTCCTTGCGTTGGGAGATGCACTTGCTATTGCTCTTATGAAACAAAAGGGCTTCAGCAAAACGGACTTTGCCTTCTTTCACCCAAAAGGCCAGCTAGGCAAGAAACTGACCAGAATAGAAGGTTTGATGCACAAAGGCAGCCAGATCCCTTCGGTTTCCCGGGATGCTCCTATGCTGGAAGTGCTGGAAGAGATGTCTTCCAAGCATCTGGGGATGACCTGTATTGTCGCTGACAAAAACAAGCTTATTGGGATTATTACTGATGGAGATGTAAGGCGCTTGCTGCAAAAATATGGGGAAACTTTGACAAAAAAAACTGCTGAAAAGTGTATGACTCCCAATCCTCAATCTATAGACAAAGATGAATTAGCTACAAAAGGTTTAAATATTATGGAAAAAAGCAAAATAACTTCTCTTATTGTAACAAATAAAGACGATGAAGTATTGGGGATAATCCATCTGCATGACCTATGGCGAACAGAAATGATCTAACTTTAATAACCTAAACAATGAATAACAAAGAACGCGCCCAAAGAATTAAGATGATACTTATGGATGTGGACGGAACTCTGACTGACGGCTTGCTTTTTGTTCTTCCGGACGGCCGGGAAATAAAATCATATCACGTAAGAGATGGCATGGGCATTCTAATGGCACGTTTAGCCGGATTCAAAACCGGGATCATTACTGGCAAAACCTCAGAAGGCCTAAAAATCCGGGCTGAAAAACTCAAGATCACAGAGCTTTACCAGGGCATTATCCACAAAAAGAAAGTCTTTTTTGAGATCCTTGACAAACACTCTCTTCAAGCTGAGGAGACCGCATATATTGGAGACGATTTAGGAGATTTACCAGTCATCAAACTGGCGGGATTTTCTGGAGCTGTAGCTGATGCTCATGCGGAGATCAAGAAACACAGCCACTTGATCTGCCAGACCCCTGGAGGGAAAGGTGCTGTCCGCGAATTTATTGAATTCATCTTTGATTCCCAAAACAAATGGCCGCTAATAGAGAAAAACCTTAACCAGTTGAAAAACAAAGACTTATTCTGACTTATACACTACGATATTGAAGGAGGGTAAATATGGGACTTAATGCGGAAATATTCAGACAGTATGACATAAGAGGTGTTGTTGGTAAGGACTTGACTGAAGAAAAAGTTGAAGTACTGGGAAAAGGAATAGGAACATACTTGCGCGGCAGGCAGTGTCAGCAGGTTGCGGTGGGAGGAGATTGCCGCATCAGCTCTCCGGCCTTTGCCAAAAGTCTTATCCGCGGTCTTATATCCACGGGATGTGATATCGTCGATCTGGGAACGATCCCAACTCCCCTGCTGTATTTCAGCATCTATCACAATAATTTAGAATCTGGGGTTATGATAACCGGCTCCCATAATCCCCCGGAATTCAATGGGTTCAAGATAATGGCCGGAAAGCAAACCCTGTACGGTGATGATATTCAGGAAATATTTCAGCTGATCAAAAAGCAAAAATTCATTTCAGATAAAGAAGGGAAAGTCACGACCCTAAACATCAATCCTGAATACCATGATTACGTGGTAAATAATATTAAGCTTCAGAAAAAACTCAAAGTTGTAGTAGATGCTGGAAACGGAACCGGCGGAGCAGTAGCCGTGCCGATATTTAAAGAGCTGGGCTGTGAAGTTGTCGAGCTGTATTGCGAGATGGACGGCAATTTTCCCAACCATCATCCTGACCCCACTCTGCCTGAGGCTCTTGAAGACCTCATTAATAAAGTTGAAGAAACGGGGGCGGACCTGGGATTTGCTTATGACGGAGATAGTGACCGCATCGGAGTCATTGATGATGCCGGAAATATCATATGGGGGGACAAACTGATGATCCTTCTGTCCAGGGATATCATCCCAGCAAATCCCGGTGCGGTAGTAATCTCAGAAGTCAAAGCATCCCAGCTGCTTTACGATGAGATAGAAAAGCTGGGAGGGCGGCCGATCATGTGGAAAACCGGCCATTCCTTGATCAAGAAAAAAATACAAGAAGAACAAGCTCTGCTGGCCGGAGAAATGAGCGGACATATCTTTTTTGCGGACAGGTTTTTCGGATTTGATGATGCCATTTATTCATCGGCCCGGGTCCTGGAGCTCCTTTCCCGCTCAGATAAAAAACTATCCCTGATGCTCTCTGACCTGCCCGAGACCTTTGTCACCCCTGAAATCCGATTATACTCTTCCGATGAAGTCAAATTTAAGATCGTAGAAGAAGTCAAGAATACACTATCTCAGAAATACCCAGTAATTGATATCGACGGCGTTCGGGCGATATATCCTTCAGGATGGGCCCTGGTACGCGCCTCAAACACTCAGGGCTCCTTGGTCCTGCGTTTTGAGTCCAAAAGCCAGGAAGGGCTCGATTCAATGCGCAAAGAAGTCGAGGGCACCATTGAAGACGCCATCCGCAAGATAGAAAAAGGAAGCTGACATGGATATTTATGTAGTAGTAATGGCAGGTGGCAGCGGTACGCGTTTCTGGCCGTTAAGCCGCAAGCAAAAACCCAAACAATTCCTTCCCATCATAAGTGAAAAAAGCATGATCGAAGAAACAGTCAACCGCCTCCTGCCAAAAATACCGAAGACTAATATCTACACTATTGCCGGGGAAAAGCACACGCAGGTCATCAAAAGCCTTCTGCCTGATATTCCTGCAGAAAATTTTTTGATAGAACCACAAGGCAGAAATACAGCCCCGTCATTGATCCTGGCTACAGCAGTGATTTATTTAAAAAATCCGGCAGCCGTTGTGGCAGCTCTTCCTGCAGATCATCTTATTCAAGATGAAAAATATTTCCTGGAAAAGATTACATCAGCTGCAGAAGCCGCCCGGAAGCTGAAACATATCATAACTTTTGGAATCCCCCCCAGTTTTCCTTCGACAGGATTCGGTTATATTTGTTTTTCTAACAAAAACCCTTCCCGAGTACAGGGAGAAGATTTCTATCCAGTCCAGGCGTTTAAAGAAAAACCTGATTATAACAAAGCAAAATCCTTCGTAAAAGCCGGGAATTATTTCTGGAATTCAGGGATGTTCCTATGGCGGGCTGATGTTTTTGCAGAGAAGCTTGAAAAATACGCCCCTGCAATATTTCCCTTCTGGACACAAATGCTGGAAGCGCTCCGTAATGACGACCAGGCACAGCTTGCTGACATCTTCGAGAAAATACCTGCCACTTCCATTGATTATGCCCTTATGGAAAAAGCAGAAGGAGTTGCCATGTGTACAGGAAATTTCGGATGGTCCGATGTAGGGGCCTGGTCAGCCCTAGCGGATATCTGGAGACAAGATGAAAACAATAATGTCAGCAGAGGAGATAATATCCTCCTGGAAGCTGAAAACTGCATCCTGTATAACCCGGGCAAATTGACAGCACTTGTGGGAGTGAAAGATCTAATAATTGTAGACACAAAAGATGCCCTGCTTATCTGCCGGAAAGAGCAAGATCAAAAAGTCAAAACTATTGTCGAAAAACTAAAAAAGATGGATAAAAAAGATCATTTATGAAAAATGTAGAATATTCCCCTCACATAGTCCAAAAGCTCGAAACCATTTACAACTCCCAAAAAACCCTACGTCCTCTGCGGGTGAAGCGATACGAGCCGGGGCAAATACTTAACTATGACTTAAAAGGTTTTGCCCCTGCAGGAGAAGGGCGGGTTAAATTGGAAATTGATAAATTTGTTGGCGGCGGTTTTGCCGGCCAGGTCTACCGGGTAAAGATTCTTGACATCATGCCTCCTAAAGGACAGATGCCGGGACTTGAACCTGGCAAGTTTTATGCCCTAAAGATCCTGATCCCTCCTTCAGGATTTGCAAGAATTTTTCGCAACTTCATCTATATCATCGGTTTCCAGGGGCCTTTTTCTGCACAAGTAAATCCGGATGCAGCCCGGGCCGGCGCCCTTTGGCAGAGGCTTATCCGCAGAGGAGCAAAAATACGCTTCGGTTCAGAAGAAGCAGTAGTCAATATCCTGGCTACTTTTGTAGACCCTGTTTTGGGCAGTTGCGGCGAGATAAGCGAATGGATCGAAGGGCGGACCTGGCGGTTCGAAGTAGACAATAACCTGGATACCAGAAAAAAATGGAAAGTCGGGGATGCAGGAGAAAAGCTTAGCTCTCCCGAATACCGTGCCAAAAAAACATTTATGAAAAAACTTGTCAAGCTCCTGCACGATATGGGCGCCTATGAGCTTGCCCGCCAGTATGACTGGTGGACCTGCAAAAGCCAGCCCAATGCTCTCAAGCGCCTTAAATACGATGATGACCCGGCTAAAGGAAACACTGCTGTTGACTTCCGGGCAGGTTTGGCCTTGCTTCCTTTCCTGCCGATGAGCCCGGCTGATTTTAAACTTATTATTCAAGGTATAGGAAGGGGCAGCCTGGTACAGTTTGACCGCGGCGACTTAAAAAAACTTAACGGATTTATAAAACAAAACGCCAGCGCTTTTAAAGGCATGGAAGATGCCTTAGAAGAGTTGAAACATTTGGAGAAATCATATCGCAACTCTTTACCGGATATCACTCATAACCATATAAAACTTATCTACAGCGGCAAGTTATGGTCATCTATTATTGCCAGCAGTATCAAATCCTGGAGAATTCGTAACTTAATAGATGAAAAAACCGAAAAAAAACTGAACAGGAATAGATTCACTGCTGCAATTTATTACCTTTTAGGTCTTATCCCTTTTCTCGGCAAATTTCTGCGGAAACTATTTGGACACAAAAACTTCAGGCAGCATTACAAGCGTCTGTTTACCAATAGTAAGTATTTCAGGAAAGCGGGCAGGGCCCATATTGCCGAGGCGCTTATATGCTGGCTCCGGGCAGGACGTATAAGCGAAAAACGCACTCAAATATTAAGCAAGCATTCCGGAAGATACTTCGCCCATCTTCCGCTTTCTTTTCTGCCGGCTGGAATACACCGGGCTTGTTCAGACTGGAAATACTTCAAACAATCTCTGGACAATATTTTTATCAGGCCTATAAGGCTTTATTTTAAATCTTCAGAACGGGAGCAATGGCTGCGGGACATGGTAGATCAAGGGAAAAAAAACGGTATGCTTACCCCGGATGAGGCAGCTAACATCAACTCCAAGATCAAAGAACCATTTATCCAGAAATATCTTAAAAGCCTGGCCGTCCACGTCTGTACCCTGCCGGTTACCCAGATCGTTTCCGTAATTGTCGCTGTTGTCTACGTAAAATTACATCCGGAATTATCCTGGCAGCAAGCATCAGTTCATGCTGGTATAATCCTGGGCCTCTTCCAGGTTACTCCCATATCTCCCGGCTCTCTTATACGCGGATTGTATGTGACCTTTCTGGTTATACGGGAACGAAATTTTAAAGACTACAATATTGCCTTCTTTTTAAGCTTTTTTAAATATATCGGCTATCTTGCCTTTCCTATTCAGATGGCATACCGCTATCCTGACCTTGCCCGTTTTATGGCCGGACACTGGGCGACCGGCGCTGTACACGTAGTGCCCATTTTTGGCGAAAGAGGGGCCCTGCTGGAGCATACAGTATTTGATATGTTCTATAACTTCCCGCTTACTATACAGCGGCGTATGAAAAAACGCAGGGAGGGCCGTTCTGGTTTGAAACCGAGAACTTGGCATACTCCCCTTTGTGCGATCGCAGGTGTTGGATTTCTGTCTCTTTTGGATATACTCTACTTGAAGTTATCCGGCCATATTCCGGCAATGGGGGAGATATGGTGGATAGCTGTTTGGGTGCCTGGTTTTTCCGCTGCCGCAGTTACTTCCTGGGCAGGGGGAGCATCATTGGGTAAACGCCTTTCTCTTGGCGCTGCCTGTGGAGCTATGGTCGGCCTTTTATATCCTTTTTCCAATGCTTTTTTTAAAACTTATCTTTTCCTAGTAGAAAATGCATCATTTACTTTAAACCAATTTTTATCTCAGGCAGCAGCAACTGCCTTTTGGCTGGTCTTTTTATTCATATTTCTGGCAATAATCGGAACATTGATAAAAGAAACACGGCCGCTTAAATCAGTATTTTAACGTTTCTCTTAGAATTTCTTCTGTTTTCCGTTCAAATAGAAGTGAGACGGATCACCCTCTTTTAATTCAAATGTGAGAGTCCCTTCTCCGTTTTCATCCAGCACGAAAAATTCTTTGAGTTTCTGCAAGAAGCCATCGATTTCTTTTGCTGGAAAAAAATCCTCAGCTTTAAGTTTTGTTGCCATTTCTTCAACATTAGAGATGTTTACAGTCGCCTTCCCGACCGGGGGCCCCATGGTGATAAACTGAAATTTTCCTTCTGCTGTAATTTTAACCAATCTATGGTCAAGAGGAGAGATGGAAATTGATATAATAGGTTTTGAACTCATAAATGTTCCTGCCAGGGCCGGCCCTTTCATAGCTAATTCCTGCTGTTTAGCAGGATCAGGAGAAATGCCCATTCCTTGGGCAGTCTTTATAAGGTCAAAGTAAGCTGCAATAAATTCAGGCGATAGATGTTCCAGGGCAAAATGGAAGTCCAGTTTATTAAGATTGATTAAAGCTTCAATTGCTTTCTTCTCTAATCCTGTTACTTGCAGGCCCTCAAGGTTCCAATCAACCCCAAAATCAATGGAATCTTTTCCCGCTGCAGGTTCGACTGTATAGGTTATCCCCATATTGTCAACTCTACTATTGAAATTGTTTTTAGGGCCTTGAAAAGATACAGCCATATTTTTAAGAGTTGATTTAACTTTCATAAAAGGCTTACCTTCTTCAAGCAGTTTGGGAAAGGGAGAGGTCTCTTTTTCCTGATTAAAAAAAGATAGGATAAATTCTGGGGCAAAAGACATCCGGCTTTCAGCCTCTTCGATCTCAAAAGTCATCGTAACTTTTTCCTCGAGGGTCATATCAAATCCTATCTTCATATCCGCAAGCGATGTTTTAAGGTCCGTGTTGACTTCCATCAGGCCGGTCAATACCTCAATAAAGCTTTTGTCTTTTGAATCCAGTAAAGGGCTGATATCATAGTTGCTAAATACAAGGCTGCCAAAGTGGTAGTCTAAATACATCTTAGGAATTTTTTCAGTGGCCAGCTTAGATTCTCCGGCCATTTGACTCGGGGTAAACTTTGCCAGATCAAGAGAATAATCCATGCCCTTTGCAGAGAGCACATAGCAAGAATTATCCGAAGGACTGTAAGCATACACCAGTTCTTCAATTGTTATGGGGATATCAAATTCTGGGATCGAGAGATTCATGTGTTTGTATATAGCAGTATTAATGGAACAATCCGGATTTTTATAAGTCACGATAAAGCGGCCGGATTTTTCTTTATCCGGTTCGATTACGATATTAGTGCTATCTGCCTTTAATGTTACACCAAACGGGGAAGCACTGATTTTTTCTAACAGGCCCTGAGCATCATCTACGCTCAGCTTGGATGGGGCACAATTAGAAAGAATGAAAACCATAAAAACTGAGAAACAAACTAGAGTGATTCTTTTGTTCATTTTTCCCTCCTTAAAGATGAAATTCGGGTGTGTCTTGTGCTCGCTTCAGATTTTTAACGCCATTCCTCTTTGTTTTTCTCGGCGTCTGCGCAACTCCCCCCGTCCGTGGGTCAGACATGCTCAACGTCCGACTACGTCGGATTCCCTCGAAAAAACTCATCAGAAGGCTAAATCTTCAATGTCGCTTCAGCCACATCAGAATTTCATAATATACAAATCTTTTACCATAAAATTGCTCCTTTTACAATTCCCATTTCATGGTTTTTCCCATTTACAATTTCCCGCCTTTCTTATTGTTCCTGTTTTTTCTGTTCTTTCTGACTTTTCTGCATATGCGGCAATCTCGACTCGTGAATAGATAAAGTACGCCTGAATTATTCAATTATATCAAGCCCAAGTTCTTTGAGCTGCTTCTTTCTGACACTGGAAGGGGAATTTGTCAGCAGGCAGAGTGAGCTGGTTGTTTTAGGGAAGGGGATGACATCCCGGATGGATTTCTCCCCGGCAAGCAGCATGGCAATCCGGTCAAAACCGAGGGCAATACCTCCGTGAGGAGGAGCCCCGAACGTTAGTGCTTCCAGAAAAAAACCGAATTTTGCTTCCATTTCCTCCGGGTTCAACTTCAGGATCTTAAATATCTGCTGCTGAAGCTTCAGGTCATTGATCCTGATAGAGCCTCCTCCGATCTCCACTCCATTCAGCACCAGGTCATAGGCTTGGGCTCTTGCCCGTTCCGGCTCTTTTTCAAGATATTTAAGGTCCTCAGCAAGGGGGGACGTAAATGGATGATGCACAGATACAAGACGCTGCTCTTCTTCGCTCCATTCAAAAAGGGGAAAGTCTGTTACCCAGGCAAATTTATATTTATTTGATTTCTGTAATTCGGCAGCCTGAACGGCCAGCCTGATATCTCCAAGTATTAGCAAAGCCTTTTCTTTCTCATCTGCAACCAAAAGAATCAGGTCTTTGTCTCCAGCCTTTGCTTTTTTCCAGATAAGTTCAAAATCCTTATCCTCCAGCTTCAGGGAAGATTTAAATCCTCCATCTTTTTTAACCCAGATGACTCCCTTGCCGCCTAGATCGCGTGCTTTTCGGTTCAGCTTATCCAGCTGGCTTCGGGAAAGTCCACTCGCATTTTCTAATATTAGGCATTTGAGTTCACTGCCAGCTGAAAGAGCGCCCTTGATAACATTAGAATCGATCAGTTTTCCTGTTTCCGTAAGATCCTGGATTTCCATTCCAAAACGCAGATCAGGTTTATCTGAACCATATTTTTCCATGGCCTCTGCATATGTGAATCGGGGGAATGGCAGCTCCACCTCCACGCCAATAAGGGCAAAAAGTTTTGCCATCATGGATTCTGTCAGAGAGAAAAGCTCCTCCCGGTCGCTAAAGCTTATTTCAATATCGATCTGAGTGAACTCAGGCTGCCGGTCAGCGCGCAGGTCTTCATCCCGGAAACAGCGGACGATCTGGAAATAACGGTCAAATCCGGATATCATAAAAAGCTGCTTAAATATCTGGGGGGACTGAGGCAGGGCAAAAAACCTGCCTTTGTATTTCCGGCTGGGTACAATGTAGTCCCGAGCGCCTTCAGGCGTTGACTTGGTCAAAAAAGGAGTCTCTATCTCGTAAAACCCATTTTCACTCAGAAAATTCCTGACCATCAAGGCAGCTTGGTGCCTGAGTTTGATATTTCTCTGCATTAAAGGGCGGCGAAGGTCAAGATAGCGGTATTTGAAACGAAGCTCTTCTGAAGCCTGAGGTGGGTCAGCAATTACAAAGGGGGGCACTTCAGAAGCATTGAAAATTTTCAGATCCTCCACTTCGACTTCAATATCTCCGGTAGGGAGCTCAGCATTCCGTAACTTTCCTCCCCGGTCTTTTATAGTGCCTCTGATTCCAAGAACACACTCCATCCTCAATGAACCAGCTGTTTCCAGAAGATTTTTTTTATCTGCAGAAATGACCACCTGGACCAGCCCTTCTCTATCTCTAAGGTCAAGAAATATCAGGTTGCCCATATCCCGCTGCCGGTTGACCCAACCGCATAGAGTCACTTCCTCTCCGCAGTGTTTAAGCCGAAGGTCCCCGCAGTAATGTGTCCGTTGCCATTTATTTGTATGCTTGGAGCTCATATGTTTCCCCTGATAATATTCATTGCTGTTTCCCGTGTAACTTCTTTTTGTTCTCCGGATGACATGTTTTTTAACTGAAATCTTTTTTTCTTTATCTCATCCTCACCGATTATCAACACCCAGGCCGCTCTGATTTTATTCGCCCTGCTCATCTGTTTACTCATGTTACGGGACTTGTATTCCAGCAGGCATTCTATGTTTTCTTTGTGAAAATATTGGGCCAACAGCATGCCTTCTTTCTTAGCTTCTTCTCCCAGACAGACCAAATACACAATGTTTTCAGGTTCCTTTTCTTCAGGGACCAGGGAAAGCAGCCTCTCTACTCCTAGAGCAAACCCTATCCCGCAGACATCAGGCCCTCCGAAATCCTTTATCATATCGTCATATCGCCCCCCACCGAGAATAGCATCCTGGGCCCCTAATTCAGTGGATACGATTTCAAAAGTAGTTTTTGTGTAATAATCAAGGCCGCGCACCAGACGGGGTTCTACTTTATATTTTAATCCAAAGAGGTCGAGGTAAGAGCAGAAATTCTTAAAATGCTCGTCGCAATCTCGGCAGAGGAAATCTGTAATTTTTGGAAATCCTTGCGATATTTCCCTGCATGAATCTTCCTTGCAGTCGAATATCCGCAGGGGATTGGTGGACATTTTACGCTGGCAGTCAGAGCACAAGGAATCACGTGCCAGCTCGGCCTGATGCCTCAACTCTTTATGATAGCCCGGCCGGCATTTGCGGCACCCGACAGAATTTACTAGGATATCGGTTCCTTTAACTTTTAACTGACTGAGGAGGCTAGAGGCCATCTCAACGATCTCGGCATCAACGGCAGCATCTTTTTCTCCGAAGACCTCGATATCCAATTGATGAAACTGGCGGTAACGCCCTTTTTGCGGTTTGTCGTAACGGAACATCGGTCCGATATAATAGTACCGCATCGGCTGAGGTTGAAGATAAAGCCTGTGTTCGATTATAGAGCGTACTATAGACGGTGTATATTCAGGCCTTAAGGTCAGGGAGCGGCCTCCTTTGTCCACAAAACTGTACATCTCCTTCATGACAATATCGGAGGTCTCACCAGTTCCTTTTTGAAAAAGCTCTGTGGATTCAAAGACCGGAGTGCGGATTTCCCGGTATCCATAACGCTCGCAACAGGCTTTGATCACAGATTCTACCTGCTGCCACTTCCTTGCTTCCTGGGGGAGTATATCTTTTGTCCCTTTAATGGCAGCAACTTGTTTTTTGTTCTCTTTTCTACTCATTTCTCAGCAAAAATTCCTATTTTTCTGTATTTATCATATCTTGCTTGAAGCATTTTTTCCAGCGGCTGGTCTGCTACTGTTTTTAGAGTCTGATGCAATTGTTTATCCACATTTTTAAATGTTAATTCCCAGTTAATGTGAGCTGCGCCAGGTGGTTCTGGAATGATTTTGTCGGCAATGCCGAGTTTAATAAGGTCTTTTGCCAGGAACTTTAGATTATTTGCTGCTTGCTCAACAGCTGTCTGGTCCTTCCAGAGAATAGCAGCACATCCCTCAGGCGATATGACAGAGTAGAAGGAGTTTTCCAGCATCAGGAGTACATCCCCGACTCCGACTGCCAGGGCCCCGCCGCTGCCCCCTTCGCCGATGACTATATTTATTACCGGTACTTTAAGCTTTGAGATCTCTTTCAGGTTATTGGCAATTGCTTCCGCCTGGCCCCGCTCTTCCGCCTGGATGCCGGGATATGCCCCGGGTGTGTCGATCAGAGTCACAATAGGAAAGCCGAATTTCTCGGCCAGTTTCATAATACGCAGGGCTTTGCGGTATCCCTCCGGATTCGGCTGCCCGAAATTTCGGGCAATTCTCTGACTGGTCGTTCGTCCTTTCTGGTGCCCAATAAAAGCGACTGACCGGCCGCGGTAAAAACCAAAACCGGCCACCAGGGCCGGATCATCACCGGCGCGACGGTCACCGTGAAATTCAAGGAAATCATCCGTCAAGTGGTTAAGATAGTCAAGAGTGTAGGGCCTCTGGGGATGGCGGGCGATCTGCACATATTGAAGGGGAGTAAGATTCGGTTGGATACGGTTCCATTCTTCAGATATTTTGTTTTTCAGCCGTTCGATTTCTTTTTTATCTATTATCTCTTCATTTTCCCGCAGCTTATCTATCTTTTCCTTGTACTTAAGGATATTTTTTTCCAATTGATAAAAGTTTTTTTGTTCTGTCATTTGCTTTGCACTTAAAGTTTAATTTTCCTGTTTATTCTATAGAAAAAATGAGCTTCAGGCAAGAATAAGGTCAAATGCCGGACTTTTCTTTCAGCCACATATCTGTCCCGATTTCAGTTCTCCTTTTTAATTCCTTTTGCCTCTCTGTAAGAGAATGATTAAATTCCTCATCACTCATGTTAGGATCACGCAGCTTGAAGAAAGTTTTACAGGGAAAATCTGGGCATAACCCGCAATGCTCAAGCTGTTGCTGGTTTTTACAGCAGTCGTACAGGGGGCAGATCTTTGCTGGCAATTGCTCTGTCCAAAAAGGTTTGCCTTTAACGTACCCGCAACCCTGGCAATCCTTTCCCAGGAAGCCACAGCTGCCGCAGTATATCCCGCAAACCGGAGCATAGTTCAGGTTTATATCGTTCATGATGTGTCTCCTTAAAAAAAACCAAGTGTTTGTTTTATTTCCATCCTGATTATTCAGGAACAGAAAGCCATACTTTTTAGACTGGCTTTAGATTAGTTTATTACAAAAGTGTTTTTCTGTCTAATGATTTTCATACAACGTAAAATAGTAGCGGTAATAAAAAAACTACATGCATTCAAAAGAATATAGATACAATATACAGAGAAGCTGAAAAGAAAATAATCCTTATTTTAATCCCATTTTTTTGAGCAATTGGGCATACCGGGGATCTGAGCGGTAATTATCCAGATAAGGTATTGTTTTTAAGGCAACCATACCAACGTCGCGTTTTTCATAGGCCTTATCCAGATAGAAAAAAACTTTTTCCGTTTCGCCAAGCACGGCCCAGGAAAAAGCCATATTAGCAGGAGAGATTATACTCTCCCAGTTTGGTTGTTCTTCAAATTGCTCGATCCATTCTCTGGCCTTATCAGTCTCTCCATGTAAAGCACGTATGAACAGACCCCAATATTTTGCTTCAAGAGAATCCGGACCAAATTCTTTTTTTAACTCTTCCAAGGCCTCGTTATACATAGCTTTGCCTAGATAGCACCAGCCAAAATAGAGGTGAACCTGGATGTGATTTGGATCTATCTCCAGCACTCGATTTAGGGCCTCTAAAGCCAAGTCGTACTGTTCTGCTATAATATAAGAAAAGGAAAGATTCCGATGTATAGAGGGGGAGAGAGGATCCAGCTCTTGGGCTAAGTTGATCTCAGCGATGGCTTTATCCGTCTCGCCTGTCCACCAGTAATAGCGCCCGTACCAATGATGGGCTGTGGCGGATCCGGGATTCAAGGCTATCGCCTGCTCAAATTCTTGTTTGGCTCCTTTAAAATCCCATTCATGTTCAAGCTTGAAATCTGCCAAAGCAACATGAGCCTCGGCAAGTGAATTATTCAATTCTAGGGCTTTTAATGCATATTCCTTGATCTTTATTGCTTCTTCCAGGGGTCTTCCCCAAGTGAGGCTGACGTAGGAATTGGCAAGTCCGGCATAAGCCAGGGCAAAATTTGGATCAATTGTAATTGCTTTTTCTAAATATTGGATGGATTTTTTAACGTTTTCTGTTCCTCTTTTTCTCCAGAAGTGGCGGCCCATCTGGTACAGATTATACGCTTCTATATTTTCGGTCGGCTGTTTCTCGATTTGTTCCTTCTCATCAGAGGAAAGTTCAGTTTTAAGATGTCCGGCAATCTGTAAGGCAATATTGTTCTGGATGTTAAGGGCTTCTCCCTCTGATTCTGTGAGATCATCTGACCAGATTATTGAACCATCCGCAACCTTCATCAGTTTTGCAAACACCACAATACTGTTGCCTTCCTTTTGCACACTTCCATGCAAAATGGCATCGACTTCGAGCTCTTTCCCTATGCTCTGAGGGCCTTTTTCCGCATTTTTGTAGTGTATCGCAGAATCACCTTGGATCACTTTTAATTCTTTGATTTTTGTGAGCTTTGAAATGATGTATTCTGACATGCCTTCGCAGAAAATTTCCTGATCTTTTTGAAGGCTTAAATCTTTGAAAGGAAGAACAGCAACAGTTGGTACGGCTGGCAAGGCAGGAACCGCTTCCCTTTTGGGGAGGACCTGCGAGATGATAATGACAATAGCAACCAGAGCAATGGCTATCAACGCAGGCAGAATAACTTTTTTTGGATGGAAGGTGACGGTGATCTCCTTCGAAGTGGTGGGTCTGACCTTGGGAACGATCCGGTCTGTTGTTGGAAGGCCCTTTTCTATGTTGATCAGTTCAGAACGCAACTCATCCGTGCTCTGGTACCTGTTATTTTTATCTTTTTCCAAGCATCTCAGAATGACTTGATTCAGGTCGTCTGGGATTTGTTTATTTAATTCCTTTGGAGGTTTGGGAACCTCGCTCTTGTGTTTGACTCCGATGGAGAAAGGCGTATCCCCTTCAAAGGGTACCTTTCCTGTAACCATCTCATACAGGATTACACCGAGGGAATATATGTCCGAGCGCTGGTCGGTTTCTTTGCTTTCGACCTGTTCAGGGCTCATGTAGGCGGGCGTGCCGATCATAACACCAGCCCCTGTGATGCCTTTTCCTTCGAGCGATCGGGCAATTCCGAAGTCCATGATCAGCGCGCTGCCTTCATCGTCCACCATGATGTTCTGAGGTTTTAAATCGCGATGAATGACTGCGTGCTTGTGGGCTTCTCCCAGTCCGTCACAGACCTGCTTGGCGATAGTGATGGCCTGGCCTGCGCTCAGCCGGCCCATCTTTCTGATCAACCTTTTCAGATCACCTCCGACAATATATTCCATTGTGATGAAATGTGTCCCCTGGTATTCGCCGAGATCGAACATCTGACAGACATTCTTGTGGCGGATCTTTCGGGCAAACTTCAGCTCGTTGCTGAATCTCTCGATGGTCTTCTTGTCTGATGCGATCTCAGGCTTGATGAGTTTAAGGGCAATTTTTTCTTTGATTTTAGTGTCGAGAGCTTTGTAAACCCGGCCCATTCCTCCTTTTCCGAGCTCTTCGATAATTTGGTACCTGTCCCCAAAAATAGAGCCTGTGTTGAGTTCTTTTTTGGGCGCTTCGATTGTTTTTGTGGGAGGAGCTGAAATATCCTCAGGAGGACCTAATTGTGTCCCACATTTTCCGCAATAAGAAAGGTCAGGCGGATTCTCAAAACTGCATTTGGAACACTTCATGCAAATCTTCCCCTAAACATCATCGACAATAAATTATCAATTAATAAAAAAAATAGCAAGAGAGGTGAGTAGACCGGGAAGTTTCACCCCGGACCTTTGCTCCGTCTCCAGCTGTCATACAGCTTTTCAGGGCACACGATAGGAATTTCACCAAATTTTCATCATCTGGAGCTGTGGCATCGATAATACATAGAAAAAACATAGACTGTCAATGATTAACATTTCGCACACATGTTCACAAAACTCCTGATATAAGAATTTTATAATATTCCTTCTTGGCCTTCCGTTCCATCCAGGGCCTGTGCCCGCAGTTTTTAAGCTGAATAAATCGGAAGCTCTTAAGAGTGGCAGATAGAGGCTTATTTACCCCGTCAGCCGGATGGGGATCATAGTCGCCGTGGATTGCAAGCACCGGGCATTTGACATGTTTTGCAAGTTCCAGGAGTTTCCCGCTTCTTCTTAGTTCTGCAGCATCTTTCCACACGCTTTGAAAGATATCAGGCCGGTATACGATAACTGCGGATTCGAACATAATAGGATCATAGGCATCGGCTTTAGAAAACAATGCTCCAAACCGCTTAAATGCTGTGATTTTGTTTTCGGTTGCTGAGTTATTTAACAGTTCCATTAGAGATATGACTTCTTCTATTTCTTCTTTGCTTAGTCTGCTTAATCTGGTCTCTTGAATTTGCGCTGCATATTTTTCTTCAAAGGGTCCGCTTCCGATAAGGATTAGTTTTTTTACAAATTCGGGATAATTTGCGGTAAGTATAAAACTGAGCCACGCTCCCCAGGAAAAGCCGATCAAGGTGACAGGAAGGTCGGCGTTCTTTTCCAGAACGGTTTTTAACTCTTCAACCTGCCCTTTAAGGGAGGAAGCAGTTTGAAGCGGTTCCAAAACACCGCAGACAGAAACAAGTGCACGTGCAACCGGAGCCATCTCGCCTGCTGCTCCCGGGCCGCCGTGAACAACGGCTACTTTGAAAGGCGCTTTTCCATGTTTTCTCACGTTTTCCATGTTTAGAATAGAGAATGCGATCCTATTTTGTCAATGTCCATACTATTTTGCCATAAATTCAAGCAGATAAAAATATTTAATATCTGAAAATATGATTAGATTTCAGGCAGGTTTTATATATAATCATTACATATGAGCATAGAAAGATCTAAATATAAACTGGAAAAAGAAATTTTAAAAGTATCAGCCATTGAGGAAATAATTAAAAAAGCACTTATTTGCCGGCTTGGTTTGTCTGATGGCGAGAATCCCTATATTGTCCCCCTAAGTTTTGGATACAAAGATAAGACGCTTTATTTTCACAGCGCTGCTAAAGGAAAGAAGATTGACATCATGAGAAAAAATCCTCGTGTTTGTTTTGAAATCGATATAAATTCCAAAATCATAAAGGCAGAAGATGCGTGTAAATGGGACATAAGATACCAGAGTGTTATAGGTTATGGCAAAGCTGTTCTTCTGCAAAATACTGATGAGAAACGAGAGGCGCTTAAAATAATCATGAGTCAATATTCTGACCGGACGCATCATTTTATTGAAAAAAAAGTACAAAAAGCGGCAGTAGTTAAAGTAGAAATAGTAGGGATGACCGGCAGACAATCGGGGTCAGATCCCAGTTTTTGATTGCGTCAGGGTAGATCCAGCACCTCGTAATCCGAATATTCCTGTTTTGAGATCATCCGAATTCGTTTGAGAAACATACCAGCATTGATCCATGTTTTCACCTGCTTTACAACAAAATAACCATCCGGGAGGACAGCAAAATCCATCTTTATATCAAACTCTTTGACATATTTTGGATTTTCTGAGGGAGAAACCTCGACCCGTAGCAGATCATAGGTTTCCTTATGGATGAGGTATTGCCCTTCCCAGTATTTTTCTCCCGGTGATTCAGCTTTTGACTTAAGAACATAAACAGGAATCTCATTGTGCTCTATTTCTTCTAGCAGCTCAAAACTATACTTATTTCGTTTCTCTATACTAAAGGGAAGCAGCTCCTCCAAGCTTATCTCAAACCGGCTATTGCCATTCTCTTTTTCCGTCTGTTTGGCTTTCCGTTTCTCCATCTTTGCCTTTTGTTTTTCCACTTTCTGCAGGTACTCCTTTGTGATATCATTGGTTTTTCCCTTCTTGGTCCTGAGAACTTCCAGGATATCTTCTGTTCTTGCGTCACCCCGGACAGTAACTAACATTTTGATCTTGATAAGCTTTTTTGGAGTTCCCTTTTTATCCACTTCTATGTTTGTGGTCAACAGACCGGCCTTCCAGTTTTCAAGCTCAGGGTAGGATTCCATCCTGACCGCGATTTTCTCGATCAAGGAAGTTAATGCTTCTTCTTGTAAGGCTGCATCTGTTGTAATAATCCCAGCAGCTCCTGAAACCAGGAAGATCAATACAAGCAGCCCTTTTATCTTCATAGTCAGTCTCCTTTCAAATTTGACCGGCATCACTCCGCCAACAGCGCCATTTTGTTATGAATAGGTCAGGTTAGTTCAAACACTATAGAATAGATATTCTGTAAATGCAAGCCTATGCATTAAGCACTTTGCGCCGTTTAACCTGAATTAAATACTCCTTTGTTTTTCAGTTGTTTTTCTAGCACTGTTCTTAACTGCCGCAACAAACGTTAATGGCAAATTACCAATAGAAAAAGGGAAATTGCAAATAGCAATTTTTCAGTATATATTGGAAGCGGTTTTTTTGAAAAGTCAAAAGAGTGAGGAGGATATAATGAAAAAATATTTATGCCTTTTTACCGTATTAATCATTTTAACATCATGCAGCAGTGAGAAAGAACTATCCAATCTCATCCAGCCTGAAGAATGGTTTTCCGTACACCCTAGGCCGGTTTACAACACTTTGGAAAAAGCAGGTACTTTCCAGGAGTGGTTTGATGTCTATAAACTTACAGCAGATACTTATGCCATATATGAGCCCAACCAATTTGAAGAGGCTATATGTTATCTTGTTTTAGGGAAAGACAAGGCTGCGCTAATAGATACAGGCACTGGAATCGGCAACTTAAAAGCTGTGACAGAAAAGCTTACTGATCTTCCTGTAACAGTTATTCTTACCCATGAACACTATGATCATGTGGCAGGAGCATACCGTTTTGATGAGATCATAATGTATGATAACGAAAAAGCCCTTCAGGTATTAAAAAAGGGCCGCGACAATGCTTCTTTGCAGCAGTATTTACAAGAAGACTACCTTTGGAAGCCTCTTCCCAAGGATTTTGATCCTAATACTTGGATTATTCCTCCAATGGAGCCAACTGAGCTTGTAAAAGATGGAGATATAATTGATTTGGGGGAAAGAACCCTTGAAGTAATCTATACACCCGGGCATAGTCCCGGACAGATGTGCCTTCTTGATAAAAAAAACCGCATCCTTTTCACAGGAGATCATTTTTACCCAGGGCCACTCTATGCTTATCCCCAAGATGTAAATATAGATGATTATATTACATCAAACAAAAAGCTTGTTAAAAGAATGGACGAATACGACTCCCTATGTTCAGGTCATAACAGCCCGTGGGTAAAAAGCGATGTATTGCCGCTAGTAAGCACCGCCTTTGAAACTATTTTTTCAGGAGAAGGAAACTATTCTGAAGACAACGGCTTAAGGCGCTATTATTTTAAAGGATTCGATATACTTATAAGGGAAGACATGCTGGATAACTAATCCGTAAGTCGCTGGTTCGAATCCGGCCAGGTGTGCTTTTTTTCAAAATTGGGTAATGGCTGTACATCAACCTCATCCAATCTCTGAATAAACCCAATCTCTGCTAGTGTTGTAAAGGGCTCATTCCAAACGAATTTCAACGGCTGAAGATCAGCGATTGGAAATTTACATTCTCCCGCAAAAATAGTTCTAAAGAGCAATTGATTGATTTCCTTTCTTTTCACTCCTTTAGAACTAAGATATCTGTTTTTGAAGTCTTTTACGAGGTCTAAGGTTTTTGCTCCTTCTTCGATAGATTGTTCATTATCTTCTTCCATTATACGTTCTTCTGTTCGGATTTCTTCTAGTCTATCTGTTGTTCTAGCAAACTCTTTTCGAAAGAAATCTTCGGGTATGTCGCTAGTACATTTATCATCATACAGCAGACTTAATTTTGATTCCAATTTTGTTTTTTCACTTCTTAGGTTTTGAAGTGTTGCTTTGGTATTGTATTTTTCGTTTTGCCAGCCTTCGTTTAGTTTATTTCTGATATATTCATCAGCTTGGGGGTCGATGTAAAGACTCTTAATGGCAAGAGTAAATGCATCTTCAATTTCTTTCTCGGTGAACCAAGGCAGAGCGCATTTCCCACGCCCTTGGGTACAATGATAGTATGTGAAGGATTTCTTTTTGCCAGTCTGCTTCATGAGCTTTGTCTTCGTTTCCCCAACGACCGAACACCCGCAAAGCCCGCACGTAATGAGTCCTTTAAACTGGAAATCTTTTCCACGTTTTCTTTGAATGTATTTCCCGCTGAGATAGTCCTGCACTTCATCAAAAAGCTCTTTGGTGATAAGTGCCTTATATGTCGGTTCTCTGTCGTTCTTGATGCCACGATTTGATCGAGGCACATTGTTGCCATCTATGTCTTTCCATCTAAAATACCCATAATAGAACGGGTCTCTAAGATAGTATTGAATCATGGATTTATGCACATATTTTCCTTTACATTTAGATTTCAAACCCATATTTTTCATCATTTCTGTGAGTTCTATAACAGAGTATTTTCGTGTGGCAGCGAGTTCGAAGAGTTTTTTCATCAGTGGGGCTCTGTCTTCGTCGATTTCAACCGTTTTTTTAAGTTTGTTATTCTTGTACCCAAGCGGAGCAAAGCCCGGAAACTCCCCTCGCTCTGCCCTCTGTATCATCCCTTCCTGACCTTTTTCTCCCGTGTTGTCTTTCTCGTAAGCTGCAATAACCGAAAGCACTCTGAAAATCAATTTGTCAGAAGCATTAGAATTTTTCCAATTTAAAGTCATGCCATTTTTTATGAAATGAACAGTAAGCTTATTGTCTTTGATAATACTCTCGCCTTTCATATTTCTGTGAAACCTATCGATTTTCTCTAAAATAAGATGATGGATTTTTTCTCCGCGCATCCAAGCTAGCATTTCATTGAATTTTTTTCTTTCAGATATTGAAGCTGACTCATCCTCGCTGAAGATTCTTATAGCGTTGAAACCCTCGTCTTCGGCGTATTTGGTGCATAGGTCTTTTTGGGCAGAGAGAGAAAGTCCTTCTCTTTTTTGTTTTGCTGTTGAGACCCGGCAGTAAATTATACATCTAATTTTTTGTTCACTTTCTGATTTATTTGATTTCATATCCATCCTCATATTTTCACGACCTAAACAATGGTTCTAATTGATTCAAATTCTATAGAAAAATTAGATATATGTCAAGTAAAATTAAACTCGAATCTCATTTTTTTCAGTCCTTATCCGCTTCTTTATTGCTTCGATCTCCTCAGCACTGCGCTCTTCGTATTGCATGTTCTGGACTTTTATGACATCTATCTGCCCGGGTCTATCCCTAGAAGGGGCTTGTCGATTATAAGGCTCTTCGATTTTCAATGATTTGTAATTCTCAATCCAAGTTCCTTGCTGAGTCTCAGTAACGACTGGAATCCCTTTTATCAAATTGTAGGTCTCCCCAGCTTGCACGAAAATCACTTCAAGGAACTGGAACCCGCCGAAATTCAGCATTTCAGTACGTCGAGCACAGCTGATCAGCGACAATCATAATACCCGAACAACGTCAATTAAAATTCCCGTTTTTAACAGCGATAGATTACACTATTCAGGTCAAGGAGGCCTGAATGGTAACGGATCAACAATTAAGGAGATT
>Ga0114922_10001113_pt1 | contig 25576 bp, 19 predicted proteins | sample AartaG_FD_100975 | JGI IMG/M metagenome (GOLD analysis project Ga0114922, IMG submission 100975) | Deep subsurface microbial communities from Aarhus Bay to uncover new lineages of life (NeLLi) - Aarhus_00045 metaG | ecosystem: Environmental > Aquatic > Marine > Oceanic > Sediment | place... | reverse complement strand
TCTCGCAGAAGAGCTGCGTGATCGTATTGGTTTCGATGTAGCCGTTTTCGAGCACCTTCAGGAAGAATTCCTGTGAGATTTCGGTGTGAATCGGCAGGCTCGTACGTGAAAAATTGTCAAATTCTATGCCCAGTCCGTCATAACACTCCTTGATCACCTTGTGGTACCTGTCCACGACCTCCTGCGGGGAGATACCTTCCTGTTCCGCCTTCACGGTGACCGGCACGCCGTACTCGTCAGTACCTCCTATATGTATAACGTCGGTACCCTTCAGCCTCTCGTAGCGAACGTATATGTCTGCCGGCAGATACGCACCGGCAACGTGACCTATATGCACCGGTCCCGTGGCGTACCTCAGCGCACTGGTTACCAGAATGCGTTTGGAATTCTCGTTGGCCATCTTCTCTCGCCCCGGGGCTCTCGCACCAATAAACACGCTCAGAGATGTGTCTCCGACAGTGAAAAATGGCGCGCTCGAGAGGATTCGAACCTCCGGCACCAGGATCCGGAATCCTGTGCTCTATCCAGGCTGAGCTACGAGCGCACCCCTTCTCGCAAGATTATAAACCTCTACGGCACGGATTTCAACCGTTTGCTTTCGACCACGTCGGCAAGCCCGGAGCCCACAAGACAGGAAAGGCGTCTCCCGCAGGCCTGTTGCGGCGGACAGTAATTGACAACAGTCGAGGGCTTGCTGTAAAGTGAGGAGGTGCCGAGAATCATGTCGTCAGTGGCAAGGGGGCTACCAAGCGGTCTGAAATCATGATATGTAAGTCCCGCAGGAGTATATCACAGTGGATCTGAGCGTTATCGGAAAGAAATCGGAGCCTAAAGTCTTCGAATATGATTGGAAGGAAGCGATCCTGTACGCGCTGGGGATCGGCGCGCAGACCGACGAGCTCGATTTCCTGTACGAGAACGCTCCCGGCGGATTCAAGGTGTTCCCCAGCTTCGGCACACTGGTCCTCGCCAGGCATTGGGACATTCTGGACCCCCTGGAAACCGAACAGATCCGGACAATCCACAGCTCGCACTCGCTCCGGCTATATCGTCCTCTTCCTCCGCGCGGCAAGTTGCGGACCGTGGCTCAGATCTCGAACATCTACGACAAGGGCAGGGCTGCCATCATTATCATCCTCATTGAGGCACGCACGGAAGCGGGCGAACCGGTCTTTGACAACGAGGCCGTGCTTTTCTACATCGGTGGGGGAGCTTTCGGAGGCGATCGCGGTCCCAAGCCCGAAGTGTTGCGCCCGCGCGAAGGGGTCGACCCGGACTTCCGCGTGGCGTACTCGATCCCGGAGAACCAGGCGGCACTGGCCCGTCTGAGCGGCGATTTCAACCCCCTGCATATAGATCCCGAGTTGGCCAAGGCGGTCGGCTTCGACAAACCGATTCTTCACGGCCTGTGCACGTTCGGATATGCTACGCGAGCCATCGTGCACAGCGTCTGCGACGGAGATGTCAGCCGCTTCAAGGAATTCAGGACACGGTTTTCCGCACCGGTCTATCCGGGCGAGACGCTGAACGTCGAGGGATGGAAGGACGAGGGAGGACGTTTCATTATGCAGGCGCGCACCGAGCGCGGTAAGGTCCTGACCAACGGGTGCGCTGTAGTGGAAGAGTGAGTGACAAATCGTCCTCTTTTCGATAGAATGGATGGTCACGGGGCATTTGCGAGGTGAGAAGCGATGAGCAACGAGATGCCTAGACAGTACGGTTTTTCGCCAAAGTCTCCGAGCGTGGATATACTTGCACGGGACGACGCAGTGGAGTATAACGCGTGGTTCGAGTGCATATCCGGCTGCGGGATGAAATACTCGCTCAGGGAGATGGTGTACGAGTGCGAGAAATGCGGTGCGCTGCTCGAGGTAAGGCACGACATAGAGAAGTTGAGGACAAAGTCGCCTTCGTACTGGAAGACCCTGTTCGACGCCCGCTACATGACAAACGTATGGCCGTACGGGAGCGCCATATGGGGCAAGAAGGAAATGGTGTGTCCTGCGGTCGAAGATGACAACGTAGTCTCCATGTACGAGGGCGGAAGCAACCTGTTCTGGGCCGAACGGCTCGGCAAGGAGATAGGGCTCGAAGGCCTCTGGGTGAAACAGTGCGGGAACGACCACACGGGTTCGTTCAAGGACCTGGGTATGACCGTGCTCGTGTCCATGGTGAAACAGATCATAAGCGATGGTGGAGACGTACCGGCGATAGCCTGCGCCTCGACCGGAGATACGTCCGCAGCGCTCGCGGCGTACTGCGCGGCGGCCGGGATGAGGGCGATCGTGTTTCTGCCGAAAGGCAAGATCTCAATACCGCAGCTCATTCAGCCGCTGGCCAACGGCGCCATGACCGTTTCCATCGATACGGATTTCGACGGTTGCATGAAGCTCGTGCGTGAAATATGTTCACGCGAGAACATATACCTCGCGAACTCCATGAACTCGCTGCGCGTGGAAGGTCAGAAGGTTGTCAGCATCGAGATGGTGCAGCAGTTCGAGTGGGAGGTTCCGGACGTGATAGTTATTCCCGGCGGCAACCTCGGCAACGTCAGCGCGATCGGGAAAGGGTTCCTGCTGATGAAAGCCGTCGGCATGATCGATAAGCTGCCGCGAATCGTGTGCGCACAATCGGCCAACGCCAACCCCCTTTACCTCAGCTACATGACAGGTTTCAAAGAGTTCGCGCCGGTGCACGCCAAAAAGACTGTCGCCAGCGCAATACAGATCGGCGATCCCGTCAGCATACAGAAAGCGATTAGGACGCTGGAGCAGTTCGACGGAATCGTCGAACAGGCGACCGAGGATGAGCTCACCGACGCGTGCGCGCGCGCCGATGCGACCGGTCTGTTCACCTGTCCGCATACCGGCGTGGCGCTGGCGGCGCTTTTCAAGCTCGTTGACCGCGGAGTGATAAAGTCCAGGGACAGGGTCGTCGTGATATCGACCGCGCACGGCCTGAAGTTTGTCGATTTCAAGCTTAAGTATCATCAGGGTAATTTGGAGAACGTCGAGCCGCGCCGGGCAAACGTGCCGGTGGAGGTCCCGGCCAACTATGACGCGGTACGGGATGCGGTGTTCCGGACGCTCGATTAGGTGCAAAAAACGGGGGAGAGAAGGAGCAGTTGTATGAGTCAGGATACAAGAGGTTTTTCGACTCGCTCAGTTCATGGAGGCGAGGGTAAGAAGAAATTCGCGGACGCCATAACGACACCTGTCGTACAGTCGTCGCTTTTCGTGTTCGAGGACACGGCAGAGATAAAGGAGTTTGTCGCCGACAGGACGAAACGGTTCGAGTACGGGCGGTACGGCAACCCGACCCAGAAAGTCGCTGAACAAAAGCTCGCGGAGCTGGAAGAGGCCGAGGACGCGCTGCTTTTCTCCACCGGCATGGCGGCGGTCACAACATCTCTACTGGCGTTTATGTCCGGCGGCGACCACCTGGTAGTTACTGACGAATGCTACAGGAAAACGCGGGCGTTCTGCGAGAAGACGCTCGTGCGGCTCGGCATCGAGACCACGTTCGTTCGAACGGGCGATTACGACGAGTTGGCCGGCGCGATGCGCGACAACACAAAGGTGCTGCTTACTGAATCGCCGACCAATCCGCACCTGAGCGTCATTGATCTGCCGCGCGCAGCCAAGATCGCCGCCGACAGCGGAGCGAAGTTCCTCGTGGACAGCACGTTCGCAACGCCATGCAACCAGCAAGCGCTCAAGTTGGGCGCGGACCTTGTTATCCACAGCGCGACGAAGTATCTTGGCGGACATAACGACCTGTTAGCGGGCGCGATCCTGGGCAACGCGTCGGTGGTCGGTCCCGTGCGAGACCTCCAGGGTCAGTTCGGCGGCACGATCGACCCGCACTGCGCCTACCTCCTGTTGAGAGGTATGAAAACGCTGGCAATCAGGGTCGAGAGACAAAACAAGAACGCGCTCGCCATCGCAAAGGCTCTCGAGAAGCATCCCAAAATCGAGCACGTGTATTACCCGGGTCTGGAGTCGCATCGGGACCATGCCACGGCCAAGCAACAGATGAGAGGGTACGGCGGCGTGGTGAGTTTTCTCGTCAAGGGCGGCCTCGACGAGACGCTGCGATTCATCGACAGCCTCAAGCTGCCATATCTCGGTCCGAGCCTGGGTGGCGTCGAGAGCCTCGTGTACCACCCGGCTATGCTGACCTTTAACGATATGCCCGAAGCCGAACGGCAGAAGCTGGGCATCACGGACAATCTCGTGCGATATGCAGTGGGAATCGAGGACCATGAGGACATCATAGCGGACCTCGATCAAGCACTTCGCACCGTGTAAGAGGAATCCGGAAACATCAGATCAGCGGCCTGCGCCAGCATATGACCGGGTTGCGTTGCGGAGGTGAGATGAAAAGGGCGCTCATCACGGGTATAACGGGTCAAGACGGTAGTTATCTGGCGGATTTTCTCCTGGAGAAAGGTTACAGCGTTTTTGGCACGGTGCGACGGTCCAGCACCGAGAACTTCGAACGAATCGCCCACCTTCGCGACAGGATCGGGCTTGTCCAAGCCGATCTGTTGGATCAACTCTCGCTGATAACCGTGCTCAAAGAGGTGGAGCCAGACGAAGTCTATAACCTGGCGGCTATGTCCTTCGTGCCGACATCCTGGAACCAGCCTGTGCTGACCGCCGAGTTCACCGCGCTCGGCGTGACGAGGATGCTGGAAGCCATCCGGTTGATGAACAACGACATAAAGTTCTATCAAGCATCCAGCAGCGAGATGTTCGGTAAAGTCAAGGAATCGCCTCAAAACGAGGACACACCGTTCTACCCGCGCAGCCCTTACGGCGTGGCGAAAGTGTACGGTCACTATATTACCGTTAACTACCGGGAAAGCTACGGGATATTTGCCTGTTGCGGGATACTGTTCAATCACGAATCGCCCCGCAGAGGACGCGAGTTCGTAACGCGCAAGATTACCGACGGTGTCGCTAGAATTAAACTCGGCAAGGCGGAGAAGCTCCACATGGGCAACCTCGATGCCGAGCGCGACTGGGGTTACGCCGGAGATTACGTTAGGGCGATGTGGATGATGCTTCAGCAGGACGAGCCGGACGACTACGTAGTGGGCACCGGCGTGACCCACTCGGTGCGCGAGTTCGCGGAGAAAGCGTTCGACCGGGTTGGCCTGAACTGGGAGGACCACGTCGTGCTCGACGAGCACCTGCTCAGACCGGCGGAGGTCGAGCATCTCAGAGCTGACGCGTCCAAGGCCGGAGCCAAGCTCGGGTGGGAACCTACGGTATCGTTTGACGATCTGGTGAACATGATGGTGGATGCCGATGTGGAGAGACTCTCCTCATGATGTTCCCGCGCGCTACCTTCGGTTAGTCACCGTCCGAGGCACGTCTTGGCCCGCAAGTTGACCTGAGCAAAGGGGAGATAAACCGTTGCGAGCGTTCGTTACCGGAGCGGAAGGATTTGCCGGCAGTCATCTGACCGAGCTTCTGCTTCAGCGCGGAACTCACACTTTCGGCACATATTTCGATGAGGCCGCCTTCGGGGCTCTGCCGGACACCGTGGCGGAAGCTGAACTCGTGCAGTGCGACGTGCGCGACCACGAGACGCTCGACCGCACGGTATCAAACGCGGACCCGGACACGGTCTTCCACCTTGCAGCCGTGGCGTCCGTATCGCAGAGCGAGCGAAATCCCGCCCTGACGATCGAGACGAACGTCACCGGCAGCTGCAACCTGCTGAACACCGTGAGAGACAACGCGCCCAAAGCGCGAATCGTAATGATCAGTTCCGCAGAGGTTTACGGCAAGGTCACCAGCGAGCAGCTCCCCCTTCGCGAGGATGCGCCGGTGGAGCCGATCAACCTTTACGGAGTGACGAAAGCGTCCGTCGAGCTGCTCAGCAAGTTGTACATCGCCGCGTATGGAATGGATATCGTGATCGTACGTCCTTTTAATCACCTGGGACCGCGACAGAGTCCGTCGTTTGTCAGCGCGGACTTCGCGTCGCAGATCGCAAAGATTGAGCTGGGATTGATCCCGCCGCGAATCGAGGTCGGCGATCTAGCCGTCGAACGCGACTTCACCGACGTCAGGGATATGGTGAAAGGATACCTGGCCGCGGCGGAAAAGGGGCGTACCGGCGACATTTACAATCTTTGTTCCGGAGAGTCCTACAGGATAGAGAACCTTCTTGACATACTGATCAGTTTTGCCCAGGTGCCTATCGAGATTCATCAGGACGCCGCAAAACGCAGAGCGACCGACGTGCCCGTCCTGGTGGGCTCGGCGGATAAGTTCGAGCAGGCGACCGCGTGGTCCGCGGAAACGTCCCTGGCGACTACCCTGCTAGACACGCTGGACTACTGGAGGGAAAAGGTCACCTCGACAGGCGACTCTTGATCCGGACAAAACCCGCTCGCCGCAGGATCAGGAGATCGCAGAGATGCCCATTACTGTTCGGGGGTGGCTGATTCAGCGGAATCCTCGATGCTCACGCTTTCCATGACGATTCTCTCAAGAGGCCGACTATCTGCATCGGTTTGCGTCTCCGCGATCCTGTTGACCACGTCCATACCCTCGACGACCTGCCCGAACACCGTGTAACTGCCGTCAAGGTGCGGCGTAGCTTTCACGCAGATGTAGAACTGGCTCCCGGCGCTGTCCGGATCGGACTTGCGCGCCATGGCAACCGTGCCCGCGACATGCTTCCGCTCGCTGAATTCCGCCGCAATAGTGTATCCCGGTCCGCCGCCGGGCGACCCGTCAGGCGATCCTGTCTGTATGACGAAATCTTTCACTATTCTGTGGAAGGGTGACCCGTTGTAGAACTGTTTCTCGGCCAGTTGCACGAAGTTATCGACCGTCCTCGGCGCATCTTCCGGGTAAAACTTGAACTTAATCGTGCCTGAACTCGTCTCAATCACAGCAACTTTGTCCTTGTGCTTCTCCACGATTTGTCCGCTCTCCTCGCTTGTAGGTCGCTTTCCAGCCTCGGGGCTAGAAGCTTTTTCCTCTGCTTGATCCTGTGGTTGGCGCTTTAGAGAATTCATGCAGCTATTAACAGCCAAGAACACGAGCACTGCCGCGCCCACAGCGACCAAACCCAACACGCGCATCAAGACAATCCGTTTGACCGAGTTAGAACCGTTCATGTCCGAGACACCTCTCCTTTCTACTCAGATGTGGCAGACATTCCTGCCTGTCCTGCAATCGCAACCGGATGTTATCGTGCGCCGCAGACCCTGGGAATCAGCCCCCGAGTTCCCTGACGAGCGCTGCAGTTGTGCCGGAACGAACCAACGGTTTCATGTTCGCGACCTCCATGAACAACGCGGCCAACCGCTCGTCGCTGCTGCCATCGCGTAAAGCGGCTTTCACGTCAACCTCCCCCCCATCGTACAGGCAGGCAATCAACCTTCCCTCCGCGCTTAACCTCAACCGGTTGCATTTCGCGCAGAACGGTTCGCTCACCGACGCGATGAATCCGATACATCCGAGCCCTTGTTCTATCTGGAACATCCTTGCCGGGCCCGCTCCGCGCTCGCCGTCAAAAGGCTCGAGCCCGAGCGCCCGCTCGAGTTCTGAGCGGATCGCCGAAACGGGAACGAATCTCCACGGCTCGACGTCCACGCCGTGCTCTGTCGGCATATACTCTATGAAACGCACGTCAACCGGATATCGTCTCGCCATAAGCGCCAGTTCGACGAACTCCGTGTCGTTTACCCCTTTCATGGCCACCACGTTGAGCTTGACCTGGTCAAACCCGTTGTCAAGCGCCTTTTCCACGCCCTTGAGCACGTCGCGCAACGACCCGCCGCACGTGATCTGCTCAAACTTGTCGCGCTTCAAGGTATCGATACTGACGTTCACGCGGTCCAACCCCGCGGAGCGTAACTCGGATGACATCTCAGCCAGCCGGCTGGCGTTGGTAGTCATCGCCAACCTATCTATCCCATCGACCTGCGACAGCATTGCCACAAGGTCGACTATCCCGCGGCGCACCAGCGGTTCGCCTCCGGTCAACCGCAGCGTCGTCACACCGAGCGATGCCGCCACCCCCGCCACTCGACGGACCTCCTCGAAACGCAGCACTTCATCGTGCGCCAGTCTGCGGATACCGCTCGGGGGCATGCAGTAAAAACACCTGAAATTGCACAGGTCGGTGACCGATACACGCAAATAATCCACAACCCTGCCATGTCTGTCTAAGATCGAACTGCTATGCATCGCTTTATCTCGTCAGCTCTAACCAGATCCGCCTGAGTGTTAATGTTGAAGAAAGAGATCTCCTCGGCGTCAAACTGCGCGATCTCCTCCGGTCCGATCTCCCTGACGCGGACTCGGCAGAAGAAACCCCTGACTGCCAACCTGTTCTCGCTGAGACGAGCCCGAATGTGTTCGAGGCAACCCTGGGAGTAGAACGCGTGCAGCGGCTCCAGGCCGGCACGTCCTCGCGGTATCACAACGTCATGATCCCAAGCAAACTCCGACTGGTAACGCACAAGGTCCGCGTTGATGAACGGCATGTCGCACCCCGCGACGAAAGCGATGTCGGTTCGAGACGCGCTCAAACTGGAATAGATGCCGCCGAGACTTCCCGGAAACTGGTCCTCGACTATCTCGCAGCCCGGTAAACTGAGCCGCGGCGTCACTGCGACCGAGACTATGGTGTGTTCGAAAAGTCGCCCGAAGAGTGCAAGCATCCTGTCGAAGACCGACTCGCCGCCGACACGCATAGACATCTTGTCGGAGCGGAGTCTCACGTTCTTACCGCCGGCCAGAATGATCCCCGTCGCACCGAATATCCGTTTAACATCAGACATGTCATGCTGAAATGTCTCAAACACGTCTTTCATTCCTCGCGGCGCCGAATGAGCCCGCTGCCTCCGTTGCCGTCACGAGTGCCGCCTCCGGCTCTCAACATGCTCCGCTCAGGTCCTCAGTATCGCCGGGGGCACTCCAGATAACGCTCCCGAGGAACGGTCCTGCGCTGTCACTGAGACCAAACCGCGGAAGGACGACGGCAGTTGTTGCCACTGCGCTGAATAGTCTAGCACAGTTATCGGGGCGAAGACAACTGAGTGGATCCCGGCGAGTCCTTCTGCTGAACGACGGCGGCCGCTCAGCGGAGAGTCGGGCGTACTGGACACGGTGCTGAAAGATAACGTCTTGCTTGAGATACTTGCGAACGGTGCGCTCCTGCTATCCCCGGTCGGGAGATGTCGAGCTCGGGCAAGTTAGCGCTTCAGGTGCGCTTTGCGCTTCCCCCTCCCTCACGCGTTCGGCGGGACCGGTCGGCTCCTGTCGTGGCGCGGAGTTGCGTTCCGCACACTCCAACTTCTCGAGAACCGCAACCGGCGTGTTCTTGGTCAGAGCTGTCCCTGTAACAACCAACATCTTTCTATCCTTCCCCCTGCTTACCTCTATAAGATCCATAACGGACAACCTGTCTCCCCATTGCTGCCCTACTATTGCCTAACATTCGAACGTATGCTCCCATCTCAACCCCTATAACAAACTCCGCGCCGTCTCGAACGTCGTGCTCAGCGCTTCCTCAAAGCAAACAGCCACGCCCCACTCCTCAGACTCGCTCGGTACACTGAACGGAGGACTCTCGACACGAACCACCTTTGCCGGGGCTTCCAGTCGTGGGAACGGGAGCTTGCCCCATACGCTGTAAGGCACCGAAATGGAAACGCTAAGCTCCATTGGCGCCTCGAACGGTGTGTGACTCGTGAAATAGGCTCCTCTCGCGCTCACGTTAACTGTGAGACTGTTCTCCTCTAACGTCCGTCCTGCAGCATCTTTCCCGCTTATGTGTATCGGGAGATCTAGATGTAACCTTGAATATTTTCGGCGCTCGTCGGATCTCTCCACTGTGGTCCTTTTTTTGTACCCTCTCAAGCTAGGCGGAAGCCGTGAGAAACCAGGGTGAAACTGCACCTCTTGCGGTACCCCTCCCCAAACGAACAGTATTGGTTCGTGCAATTTATGTGCCATGCCCACAGTAATTTACAGAAGTAAGCACTTTCTTGTTCGTAATGCCCTAATCCATAATGAGTTAGGATAGTGCCGCGTTTCGGTCTATGCACCACTTATCTCGCGCCTAACCTGACTCGAATGTTGCTGCAAGGCATCATCTCTCGTCTAGAATAGGCATACGATACTAACTCTTAATCCGCAAACTACTGAGGCTAAATATATTAGACGCGTTGCTGATCCGCAACGCAAGGGTGCTTGAAATGCGTCAGAATGAATCGAAAGCTGAACGTCGGCATGCGACCGGGGCGCGATTGTAGAATCCGCACCTGTTGCCCGCCACAGTTATCGCACTAAACGCAACCTCACGTCGTCCGCACGCTCTTGCAGACTCGCCGTCATCGCGGACCGACCGGAAGAGCGTTCTTACACTCTCTCCTCGAGATCCGGCGGCGACCGAAGATTTTGATGGACGATCTCCGACAATGAGTGTAGAATATGCGCGGTGGTTTGTGGCCCGAATTCGGTGCGGGAGAAAACTTCATGAACAAACCTGCGATATGGGTTGACGGCAAGTTTATCGAGTGGGACAGAGTGACGGTGCACGTCTTGTCGCATAGTCTCCAACGCGGTTCCACAGTGTTCGAGAGCCTCAATTGCAGGGAGACGGCACAGGGTCCCGCAATATTCAGGCTTGACGCGCACGTTGACCGTTTTCTGGAATCCGCCCGCCTGACGAAGATGCGCATGCCGTTCTCGCGCGAGGAACTCGTCGAGGCCGCCAAAGAGACGGTCAGGCGCAGCGGGTATACGCGGTGTTGCATAAGACCTTTGGCGTACTATGCGGGCGAGGAACTCCAGGTTGTGCCCAAACAGAGCGCCGTGCAGGTGATCATCGCCGTCGCGCCGCCGATTGAACCGCCGGACGCTGTTTGCGCAAGAATCTCTTCGATCAAGAAGCTCCATCCCGATACCGCGCCCGTGGCGGCAAAGGTGGCGGGCAACTATCTTAGCAGTATGCTTGCAAAACGCGAAGCCATTGAAGACGGGTTTGATGAGGCGATACTCCTGGACGGTTTCGGCAACGTCGCGGAAGGTCCGACAGAGAGTCTCTTCATGGTGAAGGGTGGCGCGGTAAAGACGCCGCCGTTGGGCACCGTCCTGGCCGGGATAACGAGAAATTCCGTGATACAGGTTGCGAGCGACATAGGCTATCAGGTTGCGGAGACGACCATCTCCGTAGACGAGCTCCAAGACGCTGACGAGATTTTCATCACGTGCACGAGCGGCGGCGCCGTTCCAATAAGGCAGCTCGACGACAGGGAAGTCGGCACAGGTCAAGCCGGCGAGATAACACTAGCACTCGGCGCCGCTTACTTGGACGCCGCCACAGGCAAGAACCCAGAGTACGAGCACTGGCTCACGTACATTCGGCAGTAGAGTATCTGCTTGGTGTGCTCGAACCGGCACAAGAGCAGCGTGGAGGCGCAGCTGTTCGCGATCCTCCAGAACCTGGACCAGTTGGGCCCGCATCGAGCCTCGCCTCAAGAGGAATCCACCTGTCGCGCCCTCTTTCTCCATGCGTGTTCGCCTCGTCCCAGATTTCCAAATGGGAGCCATGTCCGCGGTTCTCGTTGACAGCCGCGTATCCCTACTCGAAGATCCCATTGGCAAATGGACCCTCTGAGTAAGAGCCCCGTTAATGGCTACTCTTTCCCTTCTTGAGTATGTCGGAGGGCAGCGAGTTCTGCGAAGTTGACCTGGTCGCGGGGCACAACCATGGGCACCGGGTGCGTACGCCAGAATCGGAGTTTGGGCACAGGTCCATCGAGTTCCCGCACGGAGATGTCCGATACCTGAATGAGCCCCTTGCTGTGCCCCGGGCGAGCTTCTTTGACCACAATGGAGAAGGGAATACTGCCGTCTGGCGGCGCCATGAAATCAAAGCTATACTTCTGCCAACTCGACCGCCAGAAGGAACGGCCTTTGACCCATTGCTCATCGCTTCGTTTCCCTGTCGGGTGAAACACGACGGCGACTTGGCCCTCCATAAACAGATTAGTCCACCCCGAGAAGCTGACGCGGTAAACGGCGCCGGGGCGATATTGGCCCGGCTTGACTCTGTGCGCGAAGCCAACCGGCGACGATGTCGGGCCTTTCCAACTATCGATTGTGACAATGGGCGCCTCGGGCGTTCCGGGCCTGTACCCACGTGTGCTTCCATAGGCCAGTTTGGTTTTTTGTGACTTACGGTCCTGCACCGGCGCACCGACAGCAAGATATGCTCTTGCCTTGTCCTTGGTGTTGAACCGGTACCATCTGTCCGAAAGAACCGAGCCGCCACGCAATTTTTCGAGATAGCTGTCGCTAAACCGCGACAAGATCTCCGAGTGAAAAGCAGTCCGGTCGACAGAAGGTGCCAGCCGGTATCGCGGTGTGGCGGCCTGTACATTGCTGGCATACTCGACCAATGCGAAATCTGTAATGGTCGGCGGGCTCGTGGCGCCCGCATCGGCATAGGGGGACCGGATATAAGCTAATGACACACGGACATCACGCTGCTCTCGCACAAGGAAACAGGTCTGTAAGCTGGTCAATGCGTGACGGCCGTTCAGCACGATGTTAGGAAGCTGTGCAGGTAGCACTTCGAGATAGAACTTGACGGGGTTGTCGGGAGTGCCAACCGCCAGTACCAGGAGTTCGCCCGGTTCGTCGAGGTCAACGTGACCGCGGACTTCGAAGATTCCATCCTGCTCGGTTTGAAAATCATAATGTGTCGCACTCTGCTCAATGGTCTTTTGAAGTGTCGAGCGCGTGCAAACTTCTGGCACGATCGTGTCCGGCACATCAAACTTGGCAATGGTCTCTAATCCCAGTTTATCTGTAAGAATGTCGGGATCATGCAAATGGAACAACAGTGCTTTGCGCCCCTTCCTCCTGTTAGCGGGATAGTTGTAAGCAACCAACGTCGGTGCTCCGTCGTATTGCGCAAGCTCATTCTTGTCCCAATCGACGAACATCTTTGGTAAGACAACCAAATACTCGACGCGGTCCCGCAGAAAACGCTCAGCTACGTCACTCCACGTTTTGCAGGAAAGGCGACGCCAGTCACGAAAGTAATACCACTGCCAATGCCATGTGAGTTTCTTAGCTTCTGTGACGCAGGCGCGATCCACTTTAATAAACCGGTGGATCTGTTCGGCAGCAGATCGCCCTATCGTGGCAAGCCTCACAGCAGGCACGGCGCACACTGCGATCACCGATACAATCACGAGCGTCGCCGTCGTGCTCAGCGCCGTTCGTGGAATTGCGTTCCATCCACGATGTACCAGGCTGGTGAGCCACGATACGAGTTCGTACCACCCTATAGCGGCAAACACGACGAAGCCGCTATAGGACGGCCATGCGTTTCGTGCCAAGTCTCCGATGGATGTGCTGACCGAGTAGAGCATAATCGGGATTATAAGAACGGCAGCGAACAAAAGGACATGTCGTGTACGGTACGCACGCCTGAAAGGCGCCAATACAAGACCTAGCGCCGCCGGATACGCGATCCACCAGCCTTCTTTCCTGAACAAGTCGATGTAGAATGGCAGACCCAGCGCCTTATAAAGAAATCCATCTCCGAGGTTGCCGGCAAAAACCGCTCTATGAGTGTTAAAGCCTTTGAAATAGCCCCATCCTTTCGGCATTTCCCAGAACGGAAAGTAGTGCGATATAATTGGGTAAAACGCTTCGAAAGCCAGCGGAACAAGAGCCAATCCAATCCCGAAACAACACAGCGAACGGAAGGTATGACAGGGGGTAATCTCGCGCTTCAAAGCATCGTATATGTGTATTAGCGCTGCCGTTAACACAATCGCAAAGACTGCTGGTATGCTGCCGTAGTTTGCTGTAGTACCAACACCCAGCATGAGACCTGCAATGAAGAAATGGCTGACGCGTCGGCTGCGCCACGCCGCCGAGATGAGCACCATGCCCAACAGCAGAAAAAAAAACGTGTGCCCAAAATCCTTTAAGTGACGGGTGTAATAGATCGGCATAGGCGAAACGGCAAGCAGGAGACCACCGAATATACCCACTCCTTTTTTTACGTACCGCTCCAGCGCCCACATGAGCAGTGCCACGGCCAGTACACCGCAGATGGCGTTGTGCAGCAGCATCGCGTACACGGTCCGTTGAATGAAAAGGGACTCGGCAAGAAGGGCTAAAAAATAAGATTGACGACCCCACATATATGTCGTCTCCCCCGGCTTGCCCCAAAGAGAAAGGTCATGATTGGAGAGACGTCCATTCAAGAACCAATAGAACTTTCCGCCGTCAAGATTTTCCATGCCCCGACCATCCAGGTCCCAAAGACGCAAAGACGCGGCCAGGACCAACACAAGAATAGGCAGGGCGAACTTGCCGCAGCACCGGCCGATCGAGGTCAACAGTCTGGACAGCTGTTTCATCGCCATTTCAAGTCTTTCTCCTTTGCGTTTGCTGAGTTTCTTGCCGCCGCACGAAGCATCCGCTCAGTACCGGATACGACCTGTGTATTATCTCCAACACCCAAATAATGTCAAGTACTTGGCAACGGCTCTACTGTCTCATTACAGTACACAAATCACACTATAGAAGGTCATCTTCATTTTGTTACAGCACAGCAATAAAAGAGACAAAGATCGGTGGAGAGAAACCTTGGCATCTTGACGCTCCTGTCAATCGCGCGTCGCTTCTCGAGTGCTTGAATAATATCTCTGTGTGAGGACGGATGGATCCTTTGAGTATCGAATCCGAACAGCCTAATACCCAAATCCATCCATGGATTGCGTACGGGGAATCCCACACCCAACACACCGCCAAGCTTGAGCACGCGCAACATTTCGTCGATGGCCGCTCCGGGGTCGGTTAAGTGTTCGAGCATGCTTAGGCTGACCACGCAGTCAAATACTCCATTTTCGAAAGGCATATCAAGCGCATCCCCCGTGTGGAGTTCAGCCTCAACGTGTAAGTTTCCGAGCATTTGTTTCACAGATGCTTGGTTCTCGTGCAGATCTATCCCATAGAGATCCTCACACAGACCTGCTAAAGACGGCAAGAGGATCCCGCTTCCATAGGCAACTTCAAGAAGCGCACCGTAACGGCGTCCGGCTATCATGTCTAATAGCATTTGACAACGTTTCCGGAAAAGCGAGCCGACAATGGGCCAGTAGTAAAAGTGAATTACGTCCGCATCGTTGGTACGCACCACCATGTTACGCGGTATCATGTAGAACTTGGGATGCATCGCGTCTTGCTCGTTGCTCATAATGGCCCCGTCTCCACTACTCCACGACGTGTTAACATGTGCGCGGACAAAGTCTACTAAAGGGCACCAAGTTCAGGGGAAAACACATATATGTCAGGCCAGTTCTTGCGAACAGAGTGACACAGCGACCTTCTCTACAGTTTCTTTGCCTGGATAACGAGAGAACCGGCAATTTCATTAAGCACTGGAATTCTCTCAACGAGCTTTCCAATAACGCCGAACAAACCGACAAGCAAGTCGGGAACACTCGGATGCAGGAAATCGAAAGGGCGTACGCAGACGTCGACAAACCCTGTTTTGCGGAGCACGCGCGCCATGGACCACCTGAAGAAGGCGGTTTCATCTTCCGTGTCCTGAACCCATTTGCCGACAAGACGGATGTTCTTTTGGATCATGATTTGGGGATTGAGCATGTTCGGCTCGGAGAACCAAATGGGACGCCCCGGTTTGAGTACTCGGAAACACTCTGCCAGCGTGGATTCGAGGGGCAGGTGATGAAGGATAGAACAGCCGCAGACGCAGTCGAACGTATCGGCACCGTAATGTAGTTCGGTGCAGTCGCTCACATCAAAGCGGGCGTTGGCGAACCGGCGGCCGTATCGGTCATTGGCGATCTCGATGCACTTGGGCGATATGTCGCATCCAAGCAGCCGCAAGTCGGGTATTTCCTCCAAGAGATAATGTGAAAAGGCCCCTGCTCCCGCGCCGATCTCCAAGACATAAGGGTTGTCGTATTCACGGATCACGTCGGCCAGCATACGCCCGCGGCGCTGCATCCGCTGAAGACCCGCCTTGGTGGTACGGTGCGAACCGGCTTCGCCAACCTTTTCCGCGAGGCGGTTAAAATGCTCCCGTTCGCGTTGTGCAACATCGGGCCGCATAGTCATGCCCTATTCCACCTCCGCCGCTACGAGGCACACTTTTTTTTCGGCCTCTGGGCATGTCGGAGAAACTCAAAGCCGGAAATGTACTCAAGCAACATACCTAGATTGAAGCTGTAGAAAAAGCCCTTTTCGATCGTGAAGACCGACGAGCACTGGAAACAGTCGAGGTCCTTGTACATATCCCAGCATTTCTTTAGGCCGAGCTCATACACGTTCGGGCCCGGCTTGCCGTCTTTCCCCCATAATGGCAGGCAGGGATACGCGCATCCGTCCGAGTCAATGTAGATGTTTGAAAACGGCAATGCGCATTTGGGGATGTGAAGGTGCCGGAATTGTTTCTCCTCCTCTTTGGTGAGCAGCGTGCCTTCAACCGGCCACTCCTCCATCACCCGAATGCATTCCGCAATGGCTTTCGCAGGTGAAGCAATTTTCCCTTCACCGGCCTTCTTGGCTTCGAGAAGCTCTTTGAGGAACTTGATGACTTTGCCCCGATCGAGTTCGATATCCTCTTTCGCCGCTCGTCGGTACCCCGTGGCGTCGCAATAGCCGTAATTGATCATGACGTCGTACTTCTTCGAGAGCTCGATCATGTGCGGCAGAGAGTCCATGGTCTCATCAATCAGGCACGTGTGAAGACGGCAGACCAAGCCGTGATCCAACGCTATCTCCAACGCTTCAATGGCCTTGTCGTAGCTGCCTTTGCCGCGGATGCTATCATTAACCTCGGGCGGACCATCAATACTTACAACAAGCTGGTCGGTGAGAAGAATGTCTTTGATCTTATCTTTGACCAACGACCCGTTCGTATACATCAGACAGTAGCGGTTCCGCACTTTGATCGCTTTGATGACATCCCCTATGTCCGGCCGGATCAAAGGTTCACCTCCAAATGGAATGATAACCTGTGCGCCCATCTTGACCGATTCGTCGAAGAGGTATTCCAGCATCTTCAGAGTCGGCTCCTTGGTCTTCGCGATTTTCTCCCGTTGCTCCATCGGATATACGAAGCACTGTCTGCAATTGTAGTTGCAGTACTTGGTGACAAGGACTTGAGAGGTCAGTGGTCGCCGAATCTTGAACCAGTTATACAGCAACATCATCAACCCAATTCTCGCTCTGACCACCGTTTGAGGCAGCATAGCTTCATCCTCCATTGTCTCAGTGCAAACCCACGCATTGGGCGCTGCCAACACTGTGCGACAAGTCTAAAGTAACTTTACTTTCCAAAAAGCCACGTTGCACATCTTCAACATAACCCACGCGTTGCGGAAACGTTTGGTCATCTTCGTTTCACCCTCGACGCGCATACGATAGTGCACGGGGAGTTCCGCGATCTGCAGGTTATGCCTCGCGGCCCCAAATATCCAGTCATAGTCGCCCCACATATCGACTTCGCTAAAATGCGCGCGCGACTCAAGAATCTTCTCATAATCTTTGCGCCAGATAACCTTGGTTCCGCACAAGGTGTCCTTAAGGCGCTGTGACAACAGAAAGGAAAATGCAAGTCCGAAGAGCTTATTACCAATAATGTTTGCATATTTCATTGCATCGTTTTCCAAGGGGTAAACCAAGCGAGATCCGTTGATAAACTCCCCCTTACCCGCCACAAGTGCTTCAAAGAACTGCGGTAAGTCTTCAGGCATTACCGTCATGTCCGCGTCAAGAATCATAAGAATATCGTTTTGGGCGCGAGCGAACCCCGCCCGACATGCCGCCCCCTTGCCTTTGCCCGGGCCTTTGACAAGCGTAAAGCTCTTTTCAGGGTGTTTGGCGATTTGCATGTTCACTTCTTGCGCGGTAGCATCCGTTGACTGGTCATCTACAAAGATGATTTCGGTGCCGCAGCCCATTTCTGGAATGCGCTCCACCAGTCCGGCTATATTGCCTTCCTCATTCTTGCACGGGACGCAGACAGACACAGAAAAGTCGTTCACCTTTCCTCGCGGGACACTGGGACGCATTACCGTGAAATAGAACATGGCAAGGTACTTGAGTCCAGGGATGAGGGGTACGAACCGGTTGATCAGATCGGCAAACAAAGGCACACCAAACGGCACAATCAGGTCATACCCTTCCCGCACGGTTTCGAAACCGGCCAGTTTGACAATGTTCTCCAAATCGGTCCTGGTAAGCCAGTTCTGTGTGGGGTGTCTGGGCGCAATGCCCAACATCCCAGCCAGCTTGACAAGGGGGGCCAGGACATAGTTATAAGTAAGCTGCATAACGCGAGTACTGGGGGTGCAGAGTTGTTGTATTTCACGGAATAGATCGATCAGCTCAGGAATCTCTGTGATCGTATTGACAAGGATAATCGTATCGAATTTCTCGTTAATCTTCCCAACATCCATGGCCGACATGCACCGGAATTCCAGGTTGGGATAGTCGGATTTAGGGAAGCGCTTTTGCGCCTCTTCGATAATCCGTCCAGAACAATCGATCCCCAGACCGTACTCCGGATTCATTCCTGCGAGATTCTGCCCAAGGCCGCAGCCGATCTCGAGAACCCGGCCTGGAATGGGAAAGAGGTGACGAAGAACTCGAGACTTGCGGCGATAGTAATACTTATACCGCTTGACCCAACGCGAGTAGTTGGGCGCAAGTCCGTCATAGTAATCGCGTACTTCAGATTCGACCGACTCAATATACCGCGCTCGTTCGTTCATTGCGTCTCTCAACTTCTCCAGTGACGTCCGATTCTTTTCGCGACGGACAAGATATGCCGCAACAGGCATTTTAACACGCTTTTAGTTCTGAGACAACCGCCGTGAACTGCAGAACTCCACTGTGGGCTCCTGGGGTCGCGCGAGCACGATGCAGAACATTTGTCGACGCTGCGCTGGAGAGAAAGCGCTTCGATCTGCTGACTCTGCAAAAGAAGCCCTCCTCCGCTCTCGTGAAAAAGGGCTTCTCTTCTTCTCCCGACTTCTGGCTTCGGGCTTCCGGTTACTGCAAAGAAACCAGCACCATTACCAGACCACGACCGCTCTCGAGCGGTGTCATGGCTTTGCCAATGATGGCACCGTTAGCTTTTTCGTAGTCCGTAACCTTCGTTGCGTGGCCCGGCACGTCGGACGTCGTGAGCAGGTCGCCGGGCTGTACAGGCGCCTTGGTAGCGTCCACATAACAGTAGGCGCGGCCGCCGAGCACGACGGGATGGTCGCCGTATGCCAGCGTGCCTTTCTGCCCCATGCGCATCCCGGCCTTGAGGTCGCCGGCGCCGCTGATGATGCCTGCCACGGTGCGGTCGTTGGCTTTCGAGCTGACAGTCAACCCGCCGGGATTGTCCGGATCGATGCTCACGACCATGCCCGGCTGGGGCGTGGTTTCCTCGCTGCGCACGTCAAACATCTCGGCTATGTCGGCTCCGCGAACCTCGACAACCTTCGCGCTCACTTCACCACTGAACGTGGCATCACCAGTGTGATACAGGGTTAACGCAGCGTGCGCAGCTCCACTATCAAAGGTCCGAAAGACAAGCTTACCATCGTCAATTGCCCCATCGGTCTGCGCAAGAATCTGGGCGATGACCTTTGTGGTACTTGCGATTGCTTCATTGCAGAACATAAGCTGCGCGATGTTCTTGCCGGCACCGCTGGTCTGATTGTTGCTGAATAGGAACCCGGAGGAACGCCCTGAAGACACAGCATTCGGTTGCCGGACCTGGACAAAGTGGCTCGTGCCGGACCAGCCACTGAATGGTGCAATGTCGGTGCTAGCTCCAAACACTTGGACCGTCCCCTCGGCAGTCAGCTCACCTGTGATCCACCAATCGCCAGTATGGTCTTGTGCCAGCGCGCTCAGCGGTAGCAGCAACATTGCTGCCAATACAAAACCAACGATCCTCATTGTCCTTCCCTCCTTCTCCTTGTTTCGCCTCCCGGAAAAACGGGAAGCCAGCCCTACCCTTCTTCCCTTTCATCGTTAAAGCCACTCTGGGCAGTTATTGCGTGTTGTCGCTATCACCCCCCGACATACTTCGCTATATTTATATCACATCCCGCCTGCTTGTGCAGCTATCCTCAGACTCCAGTTTGGGCAACACCGGCGTCACAGCCGGCCGACGCTCCGGACAGAAACAACCGCGTCGGTACCGTTCTCTTCCTTTCCGCTAAAGCACTCCTATTGTCCTATGACGATCGGGCCAGCGACGGCCTCGATGCGCATCGCTTTGGTAATAGTCGGCGTCTCTGTAGTGTAGTCTGTGCCGCTCGCGTCTGTGATCTTGATCGTGCCACTTGCAGATACCTGCTTTACGCCATCTCCTATCGTTTTAGTCGGATAGATCTGGGTTCCCATCTCAGGGCCTGTCGCGCCGAAGTCCACCCATACCGGGGTAAACGGCGAGTTGCTGCCCAGAACGTTCGGGTCAGTACCCAGGATGACTTCAAGCATATCCGAGAACCCGTCACCGTCACTGTCCGGCACGTTCGGGTTTGTGCTATACACGCCCGTCTCGAGCGAATCCGGCAGGCCGTCTTCGTCGGTGTCCACGCCCTCGTCCACGTGCGTGTCTGCTACGCCGGGCGGCTCCTCCGTGGGCTCGATTGCAGTGAGTTCCACATCAAGAGCGTCCAGGTTATCATCAAACTCGTCGAACATGTCCTTATCACGCAGACCTAACGCGCCAGCATAGGTAAACTCGTCGGCGACACCGTCCGGTACGCCAGTCCAAAAACCGTCCGGAACGAGAATGTCCCCGGGATTGGCATCCCAACCGGCCGGATTCACTATTATTTGCTCGACGGAGAAGAACGGCACGCCAGCAAGGTCCACGAACAGCGCGTCGAGATCGTTATCCGCGGGTATCCCGAGGCTCACGTGGTCGCCCGGACCCGCAAGGCCGTCGCCGAAGCCGGCGATCTTGATCCCGCCCATCCCGTCCGGGGTCAGGATATCCGCCTCATGCACCCTGTATGTCGCGAGCGACGGGGAACCAGCCCTCAGCGAGAAGAAGAACTGACCGGGCTGGAAGAACTCCGTCGCCTCGGTGATAACAACCGCGAGCAAGTCCAGACCGTTGAGTTCGTCCGTCGTATGCGGGTCACCGCCGCCGATCGCGAGGCCGAGCTGTTCCTCGTCGCCCCCAAGGGTGTTCTGCCCATTGAGCGTGCTCCAGAAATAATCGCCGAGCGCTTCTTCCGGACTCGGCGTCACACCTGAGCCGGTAGTCCACTCGACGTTCACATCGTTGGACCCCGGACCCGGCGGCTTACCTTGGGCGAACTCGTCCACCGAGAAGTGCCAGAACAGAGTCTGGTCGGCGGCGTCCGTAAAATCCACCCAAACTGAGGGGTCGCCGTACGAGATAGCGTCGATATCGTCGTCCGGTACCAGGCCGAGCAGCGAGACGTCCTGACCCTCCAAACGCAGAAGGTTCGTACCGCCACCGCCAATGAAGACATCGTCCTCGTTATCCGGATCGGTGTTGACCGCCGACCCCTGAAGGCCCACCGCACCCTGTTCGACGGTGAAATTCACCCCATAACGCGTCTCTTGGGGTTCCGTCGCCAGACATGCGTGATAGATCTCGCCTTCGACCAGGACGTTGTCTCCCATTACATCAATTGATACCCATTCCGGGTTATACAACAAAACCTCCCAGTAGATGGGCGAAACGTACTCAACCACATTCTCATTGTCGTAAATGATCTCGCGAACGATATAGGTGGGCTCATCCGCCAGTTCCACCGGACCGTCAGGAGGAGGAAGAGGCGGCGGACCGTCCGGCGGCCACTCGGGAGTGCTCCAGTTGAGGGCGACCGTCACGGAGTTTGTGGGCTCCAAGCCTGTGACCGCGATCCACCCAACGATCACCTTCCACCTGGTCTCATCCAGTGGGCCATTATAAAACCACGTGTTCCACCACCCGCTTTCATATTCATACCACTCCCCGCCGTTATAACCGCTTCCGCCCCAGTCGGTGGGACCGTCCGGCCCAAAAGTTATGTAGAAAGTGTCCACAGCCGGTCCCCAAGGCCCGGGACACGATACCTCAAGAGTCTGGTCGTAGTGATCACCGTACAACGTGAACGCACCCTTTACGCCTTCGCTGTATCCAGGCGCAAAATTGGACGTGCATTCAGGACAATCCAACCCGGCAGCCTCGTACTCCCATGGCGCACCTTCAACTATGAAGGAGTTCTGGTACTGCGCAAAGTCCTCCAGCTCCACTTCGTTCTGCCCTGAAGCGCCCGAGACCTTCGTAAAGATGAATTTGGGATACACAGTCAACTCCGCATCGAACGTCCCGCCGTTCTCGTGCGTTTTGTTGATGTCCATAGTGCCGACGGACGGCTCCGTGCCGTGGAGCGTCACCTGTACATCGTAATCGGACGAGCTGGCCCCACCATCAAACGTCACGGTGACGGGAGCGACGCTTACCAGCGACAGCGCCACCATTTCAATGTCAACGGTGTCTGTTGAAGGCGTGCCGGGCAGCTCGGCAACTTGTTTCCTTTCAACAACCGTATCTGTCACTCCAAGATCGCCTTCACACGCGCCCACGTCGGGCAGCGGCGGCGGGTGCCCTTCGCAAACCACCGTCCCTTCAAAGGGGTCTGAACCCGGCCCGAAGAAATCAGCGGGAGCGGGGGGCATCTCTCCTTCACCCGTCCCGAACACGATCGTAACGTCCTCAACTGTGCTGAGAAGGTCATATCCCGCGGCAACATCTTGAGCACATACCGCACCTGCCACAGACAACATAAAAGCGCCTACCACAACTGCCACGGAAATCCTGTACGTCCTCATCGTACCGGCCCTCCTACCTTTTCGGACTCTTCTGGTATCCGTTAACGCAACCTTTACAAACAACCTCAACGAAGCGTCCCGCCCCGCGCTTTGAGGCGCCCCGCTCGTCCGGCTGTTGCTCAAAATGACGCTGGACGATACCGGCCTCACAGCCGGCCGTCGTTCATCCCTCATTTCTCCTGCAAGCAGTCCTCCTCCACTTCTCGGGGCACGCCTCTCCGGCCACAAGCGGCCGAGTCGGCACCGTCTTCTCTCCGTTACAGCATTCCTATTGTCCTATGACGATCGGGCCGGCAACGGCCTCGATGCGCATCGCCTTGGTAATGGTCGGCGTCTCTAGCGTGTTGTTGGTACCGCTGGCGTCTGTAATCTTAAGCGTGCCGCCCACAGATACCTGCCTGACGGCGTCCGCCATCGTTGAGGTGGGAAAGGTCTGCGTCCCCAACTCGACGGTTGACGTGCTGCCGAAGTCCACCCATACCGGGGTAAAGGGCGAGTTGCTACCCAGAACGTTCGGGTCGGTACCCAGGATGACTTCCAGCATATCCGAGAACCCGTCGTCGTCGCTGTCCGTGTCTTGGTGATTAGTGCCTGTTTGCAACGGACCAACGTACACGCCACCACCGTCCTCGACCGAATCCGGCAGACCGTCCCCGTCGGTGTCCGGACCCACCGCCGCGTGCGAGTCTCCTCCACCGGGTTGCGGTTCGGACTCGGCATCGATTACGGCAGTCTCAACATCAAGCGCGTCAAGGTTATCTTCGTGTGTGTATTCCGTATCCTCGGCAGTCTGCAAGCCCAGGCTGCTAGCCCAGAAATACTCGTCGGGCACACCGTCCTTAGCACGCCCGAACGGAGGTCCCAGATTCGCTAAGAATCCGTCCGGCACGAGAATGTCGCCGGGATTAGCAGCACGATCGGCGACGGCCGGAATCGTCTGCTCCACAGAGAAGAACGGTACGCCTGCCATGTCGACGAACAGCGCGTCAAGATCGTTGTCTGCAGGGATGCCCAGGGTTACACGATCGCCTTCAACTGCAAGACCGTCGGCAACGCCTGCAACCTTGATCCCGCCCGCACCGTCCGGAGTTAGGATATCCGCCTGGTGCACGCGATACGTCGCCAGCGACGGGGATCCCGCTTTCAGCGAGAAGTAGAATCTGCCCGGCTGGAAGTATTCCGTTTCCCCCTCATCGATAAGGGCAGCCAGCAAGTCCAAACCGTTGAGTTCGTCCGTCGAATGCGGCGTACCGCCGCCGATGGCGAGACCCAGCTGTTCTTCATCACCCACGAGGGTATTCACTCCGCCCATGAACAAGTAGAAGTAATCGCCGAGCGCTTCCTCGGGATTGACAGGTACAGCTATACTCTGCGTGCCGGTGGTCACCTCGTCATCTACGTCGGTCAGCGGAACGCCAAGCGCATTCTTGTCCACCGAGAAGTGCCATATTAGCGGCTGTTCGTCGACCTCCAGAAAGTCCACCCAGACGTTCGGATCGCCGTACGAGATGGCATCGATATCGTCGTCGGGTACCAGGCCGAGCAGCGCCACGTCCGGCCCATCCAGTCGCTTGAGGTTCGTGCCGCCGCCGCCAATGTAGACATCGTTCTCGTTATCGGGATCAGTGTTCACCGCCGTCGCAGGCAGGCCCACCGCGCCCTTCTCGACTGTGAAGTTCACACCGTACTGGGTACCCGGCTCGCCCGTCGGCAGACACACATGGTATATCTCGCCTTCGATAAAGACGTTTTCTCCCTGTACATCGATTGAAACCCATTCCGGGTTGTAATCAGGAATCTCCAGATAGATGAATTCACCGATAGGCACCTCCGTACTTATACTTTCAGTGTCGATGATGGCTGCGCTGCGAACGATAAAGTCGGCCTCGTCCTCGGGATCCAGCGGCGGAAGCGGGGGTGGGCCATCCGGCGGCCACAGGGGAGTGCTCCAGTTAACGACGACCGTCACGTTATTCGTCGGGTCCGTTCCCACGACGCTGACCCACCCGGTGATCACTTTCTGCCTCGTCTCATCCAAGGGACCATTGTAGAACCACGTGTTCCACCAGAAGGTGTTGGGATAGTAGTACCACGAACCCTCATCATACCCGCTGCCGCCATCATTCCAGGCACGGGTATTTCCGGGGCCGATCTCAAAAAAGAAATTGTCCGCGCTCCCCGCGCCCCAAGCCCCACCGGATACACACAACAGCACAGCCGCAACCATTACAGCTATAGAAAATCTGTGCACGTTCATCTTACAAGCCCTCCTCGCGCTACCCGCCGCATCGCGCGGCGGCAGGGAGACGCTGCTCGGCGTGCCAACCCCCAATTATGGAACGAAGAAAAAATCCGGTCGTGATTCAAAGGACAACGTAGAAATGAAGATATCTCGTACCACCCCCTCACATCGGGAAAGCAGATACCTCCGTCTTAGGTAGGAAAACTCCGGAGATCCCCCTCCCCCGATTCAGCCAGACAAGATAGTACCACCGTCGAATATTCGACTTAGCAGTAGTATAAACCATGACCGCTGTTTTGTCAAGTCACAAGTTTGCGTTTGTCATAACTCCGTGATAATGTCCTCTTGTGAGCTCGATAGAAATGTCCTCTATGGTAACCTCCTTTGAGAAGGAGGTGATTATGGAGGGAGAATTGTTGATGAGTGCGAAGGAGAG
>Ga0114922_10001112_pt1 | contig 25584 bp, 22 predicted proteins | sample AartaG_FD_100975 | JGI IMG/M metagenome (GOLD analysis project Ga0114922, IMG submission 100975) | Deep subsurface microbial communities from Aarhus Bay to uncover new lineages of life (NeLLi) - Aarhus_00045 metaG | ecosystem: Environmental > Aquatic > Marine > Oceanic > Sediment | place... | reverse complement strand
GTATCTTCTCTGAGACAATTTTTCAATCAGTACAGCCCCCGCGGCAAACAACATCGGATACGCCGGAGACAGGTATTCCGGCTTACTGTGGCCGTTTATGACAAGGATCAGAAATGCGGTCATATAAATAATTCCCAGAATTCGAAACGTCTTCCCCTCCTTATTAAAAAAATAGTAATACAGTCCGATCAGCCAGACAGGTAAAGTCACGGGATTGAGTATCAGTAACTGCCCCGAGATAAAATCCAACGGTGTAACGGATGCGTACTTCAACGTGGTTGCATTTCGTATAAACTCCAGATGGGCAAAATTATGCAAGAGATTCCAGATGATGTATGGTAAAAAAATCAGAAATGCGATGAGGGCAGTCAGATAAGGCCACATTGTTTTGAGATGTTTTCTTAAGTCTGTTAAGATAATAGCTAAAAATAAGCCGGCGGCAAACCAGATCATGCCAATTTTATTCAGAAGACCCAATCCGATAATCCATCCCAACAAAATCCAGTATTTTGGATTGCCTTCTTTAACGAGTAATATCAGAATATAAGTTGCCAGGGTCCACAGAAGAATGTCGAAACAGTTCATAGAATAGTAAGTATTCATTCCAAGGAAAATCGGTGCTGCAATCATAGCAGTGCAACCGATGGCCATGGCGACCAAACCTCCGCTCAATTTTCGGACTATCAAACCCGTGACGAACACTGTTAAACTACCGACGACAGCGGGAAGCAGACGGAGTGCAAATAAGGAATCTCCGAAGAGTATGCGGCTGAATGAGAGCATGTAAATAGAGAAGGGTGGCTGATCCACATAACCGAGATCGAGACGATGACTGCAGGCCAAGTAGTAAAACTCATCCCTAAAAATACCGTAACTGGCAAAAGCATTCGTACATAGATGAATGAAGAGCTTGACGAGTACGAAGATGATTAAAATGATCCACTCTTTCTGGGAAGATTCTTGACTCATCTTTGCTTTTTCCATATCTTATATCTCCTTTTCGGATTTCTATTTTCCGGCCGCTTCTCACTCATCGAGAATTTCGTGTCTCAGTGGATATCCAATTAAACTGATATTCCCCCATCAATTCTCTGATGGGGACTGATTGGGATTTGTATGAATTATGAATATTATCGGGAAGCAGCTTGACAGATGGAATAAATCAATCCCACGGGTTAAATTATTTAAAAACAAGTGTGGGCGATACGGGATTCGAACCTGTGATCTCCTGCTTGTAAGTTAGGCGCTCAACCATTGTTTATTTAGGAGCTTACGAGAATTCAATATACGATTTCAGTATACGATGCATTTGCAGTCTTAGAAGCAGTGCTTCTAGTTTTACTATATGGAATTAATCAAAAGGGAGCATTTATTTTATCGCTCCCAAGGATCTCCTGCACCGGCGGTGAAAGAATGAACAGTGACCATCACCTACTCAGAGCGCAAAGACACAACAGGATTCGTCATCGCTGCTCGAATCGACTGGTAACCCACATTTAACCACGCGATCAACACAGATAAGATCCCGGCACTGATCAGAATACCGATACTGATTTTTGTATGAAAGGCGAAATCTTCCAGCCATTTCGACATCAAGTAGTACGCGATGGGAAGGGCAACAGCATACGCGCCGACGACGAGTAGAATGAATTCCCTGGAAAGCAGCACGATGATGTTCAAGACGGATGAGCCCAGCACCTTTCGGATAGCGATCTCTTTGCTTCGTTGCTCTGCTGTAAAAGCGGCAAGACCCAAAAGACCTAGGCACGCAATCAGTATAGCCAGCACAGCAAAGACGTTGGCCAGTTTACCGATGACGGTCTCGCTTCGATAGGTCTGCTCGAACTCTTCATCCAGGAAATGGGTGTTGAAAGGATACTCCGGATTGAACTTGTTATGGACTGTTTCCAGAGCGGCCAGAGCTGTCCTGGTTTCTCCGCCCTCTATTCGAACAAAAACGATTCCCGTGCTCCTGGGATCAAACCGCAAAATAACCGGTTCTATTCCACTGTAGAGGGATTGCATATGGAAGTCCTTCATCACGCCAATAATGGAACCCTCCCGGCCCCACACTGCCAATCGCTTTCCTACGGGATTGTCCATCCCCATGGATAGGGCTGCTTTTTCATTGATAATATAGTTGGTTGAGTCGGTCCCAAATTTCCTTGAAAACACCCGTCCTTCTTTAAGCTTTATTTTCATCGTCTCTACAAAGTCATACCCGGTGTTGATAATACTGTAAAGTGTGTTATCACCTTCGATTTTGCCATCCCACTCAACACCAATAGTGTTATTACCGACTGAAAGGGGATTCTGGCTTGAAATCGTCACACTTTTAATGCCTGGCTGATTGAGCAATTCGTGTTTGAATGCTTCGAACTGATTTCGAATGTTTCCCTCGAAAGCCATGTAAACCACATTTTCCCGATCAACACCCAGGGCCTTGTTGCGGATGTAACTTAATTGCCGGTAAACCGTGAGGGTCCCGATAATCAGAATAATGGACATGATAAACTGAAACACAACCAGCCCCTTGCGCAGGCCGCCGCCCCGGGCTTTTTTTCTCACGCCGCTTCTCAGCACACTGACAACGCTGAAGGATGACAAATACAGAGCCGGGTAGGATCCGGCCAGAAGTCCCGTAAACAGGGCCAGGCCTCCGAATTGAAGCCATAATCCCGGATCCGACAGCGAAAGGTGGACGGACTTGTGGGTGAGTAGGTTGAAACTTGGAAGAAGGAGGAAAATCAGTATCATGGCAATGACGAAGGCGATCATGGCCGTCAGCAGGGATTCACCGATAAACTGGCGGGACAGGGAGGATTTTGTGGCGCCCACGGCTTTTCGCACACCGATTTCCCGGGCCCTTTGGGTACTGCGCGCCGTGGCCAGATTCATGAAATTGATGCTTGCAATGAGGATGATGAAACCCGCGATAAAGAGAAAAATCCGCACATAGTCGATGCGGCCGCCAACCAGCACGCCGTTCTCAAAATTGGACCACAGGTACATGTCCGTGTAAGGCTGAAGAAAAACGTCGGTTTCCCAGGCATCCACATGCTGGTCGATCAGGTCTTTGATCTTGGCATTGACGACTTCGGGATCGACACCCTCATCCAGACGGGCAAAGATGCGCAGGCCGTTGTTGTCCCAGCGTTCAACCCAGTTATTTCTTCGAATGTACTCCTGCATGGGGATCACGAATTCGAATTGGAGGCTGGAATTGGCGGGTACATCCTCAAATACGGCGGTGAGTTTGGCATTGAGGCGATGATCCACATTGATCATGGAACCGAGCAGATCCTTTTTCTCGCGCCAGTCGCTGCCAAAGTGTCGCTCTGCAAGGGATTCGGAGATGGCGATGGATTCCGGGTCCAGAAGGGCGGTGACAGGATCTCCAACAATCAAGGGAAATTTGAATACCGTAAAGAAATCGGATCCGAAATATCGTCCGTCAGATCGAAACGCCTGGTGATCATAGGTGAGCACCATTTCCATTTCCCAACTCATCAGGACGGTATGGGTGATTTCAGGATACTCGTCGACCAGCACCTGGGCAATGGGTTTGGGCATACCAAAACCTGTTCCTTTTCTGCCCCCAAAGACGGTGTGGCGCATGACGCGGTAAACCTGATTGCCTTCGGGAAGAAACTTGTCGTAACTCATTTCATCTTGAATCCAAAGCAGAATGAAAAAGCTGCAGGCCAGACCGATGGCCAGACCGGTTACATTGATGAATGAATATCCTTTATGGCGGCGGATATTTCTGAGCGCTGTTTTGATGTAGTTGCGAATCATAGAGTTCTCTAGGGTCAATGGATGATTGCTTTATATCATTATAGACAGATTTTAGGAGGTTTAGGTTGCCATGTTTCTTTGACAGTTTTCAGGTGTAATATTTCATACCCTGTCGGACACTTTCTCGGATTTTGTAAGCATTGATCTCATGGCTTCATACGGTGTTTTTCCGGCAAATGCCTTATGCGGTCGGTCGTAATTATAAAACCGTTCCCATTCCTCTAATTTCTTATTCAGATCTACATCATCGGTATAAGTCAAATATCGCTGTATACTGAAAACGACGAACTCGGGTTCCATTCGGAGTCTTTAGCCATACAAACTATACATCCACACACACATAATTGGCATATAAATTACAGAATTTTGTCACGATTTTGTGCACAAAAAAAGCCCTATCATTGATAGGGCTAAATTCATTTAAAACATATGTGGGCGATACTGGATTCGAACCAGTGACTTCCTGCTTGTAAGTTAGGCGCTCAACCATTGTTTATTTAGGAACTTACGGGAATTCAATATACGAATTCAGTATACGATTTATTTGCGGTCTTAGAATCAGTGCTTCCGGTTTTATTATATGGAATTAATCAATCCCAAGCGTGGAAAAAGAATCATCATCCAAAGAGAGAGTATCAAAGAACAGACATAATAAATGAGATGTGCACAAAATCCTGGCAATACGGTTGATGAGAAGTTACTTGATTATGTAAAATCTATATCTTAAATTTTGATATCAAAAGTCCGAAAGGGTATGACGACATAAATAAAATTAATTTGAGATAATTTTAATTATGAAAACAATTATGGATCCCAATCGTTTGAATTTTTTAAAAATGGTTCGAGCTCCCTTTTTGTCTTCGATTATCAGTCCGTTGTTTGTTGGAGCATTTCTCGCCTTGTATATTACCGGTCGTTTTGAGTTATTCAATTTTATTATTGTATTCATTATGGGAGTGTGTCTACATATGGCAACCAACGTTTACAATGATATCTATGATACCCTCCAAGGAACCGACAAGATAAACGTAAATAGAAATGAATTTAGTGGTGGATCCGGCGTACTGGTAGATAATCCGAATCTATTACCTGTTATGTATCGTATTGCTCGATTCGGTTTGTTAGGTGCACTTATCACTTCAATTGGTCTTCTATTTCGAATTGATGATTCCCTACGGATTTATCTTATTGCTTTATTCCTGCTTTCAGCATTTTTTAGTAAATATTATACTGCTGCTCCAATTAAGCTTGCCTATAGAGGATGGGGTGAAGTTTCTGTTTGGTTCGCTTTTGGACCAATGGCTATTCTGGTTGCTGCAGTGAGTCAGAATATAGGATTTCATAAGATAATTTGTGTTGCGGTGCCCATTACTGGAATCAGTACACTCTCGATCCTTTTGATTGGTCAAATGATAGACCTGGAAGCCGATAAGGAAACGGGAAAATGGGGTATTGCAGTAAGATGGGGAAACAAAACGACAAGTTATATCTATCTACTGGTACAAGTTTTATTATGCATAGATATCATCATTTTGTCTTTGATATATCTAAAAAACGGATGGCCTATCTTAATCAGTTTAATACCGTATATTATAATTTTTCCTAAAATCTGTAACATTCTCATTCATAATTATCATGATACGGAATTTTTAAAAACAGCAGCACGATTGAATGTTTACCTGCATTTATTATTTTCTCTATGTTTTATCTTAAGTATTATTCTATTGATTGTTTTTTAGGTTATGAGATAGTGCGTATTTGTCTTCATTTTAAAAAATGAGTGAAATTTTTTCAGGATTAGGAATAATGAGCCGATTTCTAAATCATTGGCATCCGGTGCGTTTTCACGATCCGGGATCGAAGCGGCCCTATTTTGAGGGGTGGTACTTCAAAATGGTGTCCAAAGACCGAAAGCATAAACTGGCCTTTATCCCCGGTGTTTTTCTGAACGGAAAAGACAACGACCACAGCTTTATCCAGATACTGGACGGCAGTCATTTAACCACATATCATCGGTTTTCCTATGAAGCCTTCCACGCTCAGGCAAATCCCTTCAGTGTCAGTATTGAGAAGAACTACTTTTCCCTGGAAACGTTGGTTTTAAACATGAATGGGGATAGCCGCCGGATTCAGGGGGAACTGCATTTTAAGAATAGATATCCCTGGCCGGTGCGTTTGCTTTCCCCGGGTGCTATGGGATGGTATGCATTTGTTCCCACCATGGAGTGCTATCACGGTATTCTTTCAATGGATCATGCTGTTGAGGGTACATTGAAAATCGATGGCCGGGACGTTGATTTCAGTGGCGGTCGCGGCTATATGGAAAAAGACTGGGGGGTGTCTTTCCCTCTGGCTTATGTCTGGCTGCAGTGCAATCATTTCTATCGGCAGAATATAAGTATCATGGTCTCGATTGCCCGTATTCCATGGAAGCAGAGCGCTTTCCGTGGATTTATTATCGGCCTGTTGATGAAAGACAGGTTAATCCGTTTGACCACATATACGGGTGCGGTCATAGACCATTTATCCATTTCCGATCGGGAGGTTTCCATTACAGCCCATGACCGACGTTTACAAATGAAATTGAAAGCAAAACGCTCGGCAGGAGGCACATTGTACGGCCCTGACGGCACACAGATGCATCAGCATGTGTCGGAATCCCTTTGTTCAGAGGTGGTTCTTACTGTACGTGAAAAAGATCAAATGATTTTTCGGGGCACCGGATATCCTGCGGCTCTGGAGGTACACGGTCCATTCACCGAATTGCTTGATCAGGAATCCTGAATCCGAATCCATTTCCATTATTCCGTACATAGTGAGGTGCGCAATAATATAATTGATTTTTATTTCATCAATCCTTAAATTATTGTCAAGGCATGGAACCTGAGGCGCTCTTACTGACATTTCTTTTTATTCGAAGGCAATACGAAGTTTTATCCATTCAACGGAGAGTATACTATGGCTGGTAAGAAAATTATCATTGTAGGGGCCGGACCCGGTGGATTTGCTGCAGGTATGCTGCTTGCCCACAAGGGATACAATGTGGCCATGTATGAGAAACAGGATGTTGTGGGAGGAAGAAATGCAGCGATTCAATTGGGTGATTACATCTTTGATACAGGACCCACATTTTTGATGATGGTCGATGTGCTGCAGCGCATCTTTGAAAAGACCGGTAAAAAAATGGAAGACTATATTCATATCACAAAGCTGGATCCCATGTACCGGCTGAAATTCGGGGAAGGGCGGGAGCTCTACCCCTCCCCTGATCCTGATAAAATGAAAGAAACCCTGGAGTCATTCTCAAAGGGAAGCTACGAGGGATATTTACAATATCTGAAAAAAGAGAAGAGAAAGTATGACAAACTGATTCCCTGCCTGGAAATTCCCTACGGTTCGCTTCGCGATTATTTTTCCTGGCAATTCATCAGTTCGCTGCCCGTACTGGATGCACACACAACCCTATACCGTGTCCTGAAGCGGTATTTCAGCGATCCCGAGGTCTGTATTGCCTTTACCTTTCAGGCCAAATACATCGGGATGTCTCCCTGGAGCGCACCGGGTATTTTCAGCATTATTTCCTACATCGAACACGGCGGCGGTATATATCATGTCACCGGCGGATTGAATCAGTTGTCCGGTGGTATGAAGAAGGCCTTCGAAGAGGACGGAGGTGTTGTCAAAATTTCCACACCGGTAAAGACGATCCTTATTGAGAATAAGACGGCCATCGGAGTTGAGTTCGAAGATGGAACCCGGGAAATGGCGGATGATGTGGTCATCAACGCTGATTTTGCCTATGCCATGCAGAACCTGGTACCCCAGGAGTTTCGCAGGAAATATACGGATATGGTTTTAGAGAAGAAAAAATACTCCTGTTCCACATACATGCTTTATTTAGGCGTAAAAAAGACCTATCCGGACATCCCGCATCACAGCATTATTTTTTCGGAAAATTACAGGAGGAATGTAGAAGAGATAACCACGACCCGTATTCTGTCTGATGACCCCTCTGTTTATGTTCAGAATGCATGTCTCACAGATCCGTCGCTGGCTCCCAAGGGAAAATGCACCATCTATGTGCTGGTGCCAGTACCCAACAATAAAAGCGGCATCGACTGGAACCGAGAGAAAAAGCCCTTCCGAGACAAGATTCTCACCCTGCTGGAGACCCGGGGAGGATATACAGACCTGGTGAAAAATATTGAAGAGGAGAAGATCATTACGCCGGAAGATTGGGAGCAGGATAAATTCGTATATAAGGGAGCTACCTTCAACCTGGCTCACAACATGGGTCAGATGCTGCTGGCCCGTCCTCATAATAAATTTGAAGAGTTCCACAATTGCTATCTGGTGGGAGGCGGCACCCATCCCGGCAGCGGTCTTCCCACCATTTATGAATCGGGAAGGATTTCCGCAGAATTGATCATGAAGAAGGACGGACTTCTCTGATATGAATGTGTTCGGTTTTTTAGGCCTGATCCGGTCCATATACGGTAAGAAACTACCCGATCTGGAAAAAATCCAGGACAAGGGACTGCTGGCAGTCAAGATTGCTCAGCACTTTGCTCTGCGTATCGATTTTCTCGATGAAAGGGTGTGCCGGCATCTTTCCAGGCTTTATCGTCAAACACGACCGCTTCCTGCCGAGGATGTCACCACCCTCCTGAATCTATACATGGATAAAAATTGGTTTGAGGAGATACGGGATCTGGCACCCACGCCTTTTGCCTCGGCATCCATAGGTCAGGTTCACCATGCCAGATTGAATGACGGCACCCGTGTCATTGTCAAAATAATTAAAAAGGATTTTACGAAAAAATTTCTTCGGGATCTGCGATCCCTGCGCCGTCTTTTCAGGATCGTCCTTTTCTTTTATCCCAAATTGCAAAAAGTCTTTGATCCCATGGGCATCCTGGAACATATTGAAGACTACACCATAGCCGAACTCGACCTGAAGAATGAGATTGCCGGAAAAGAGACTCTGGAGAAACTCCAGAATCAATACAGAGATAGATACGATCTCTCACGTCTTTGCTTTCCCCGGTTCTATCCCGAGCTTTCCAATGAGAATGTCCTGGTTGCTCAATTGATTGAGGGTGAAACTTTTGATGAGATGCTGGACAGGGGATCCCTATCCTACGATTCCCTTCTGGAACTGTTCAATATTCACGGATTCTATCTGTTTAAACCGGGTATTTTTCACGGCGATATTCATCCCGGTAATATTCTGTATGACAAAAAGAAAAATCTCTTTTTTGTGGATACGGGAGCACTGAGCCGTACCAGTGAGAAAATTCGACAGGGACTTTTCCTGTTTTTTAAATACCTGAGTGCATATGATTATGCACAGTGCGCCCGGACTATCAATGGTATGGCTGATAAATCCATTGAAGGCGTGAAATTCAACCGCTTTAAGGATAAATTTCTGGACCTGTACAAAGATTTTGCAGACCGTTCCGTATCGGAGGTGAGCCTGACCAAGAAGATGATGGATACCATCAAACTTGGCGTTCACAGTGGCATGGAATTTGAGAAGGGCATGTTTTCCATCATTAAGAGCCTCATGTACCTGGACGGCATGGTTCTGCGGTGCAATCCTGACGCTGTACTTATAAAAGACATGCGTCCGTTTATACAGGGATTTGAGAAGATTTTATAAGTACAAGAGGAGATCCCAATGTTCCGGTGTAAAAAGATATTCACCATATCAGTACTCACGATAGGGATTCTGTTGCTGTCCGTTGTTTTCGCGCAATCTTCAAAAGAGATAGCAACGGTTATCGTCCATATCAAGGGATTCCGAAACAACAAGGGTGTGGCCCGGATCACCCTGTTCGATAAAAAGAAGGGATTCCCCAATAAATACAAATTAGCGTTGGCCTATGGAGACAGCCCGGTTCAGGACAGTGTTTCTCAATTCATTTTCCACAATGTCGTCTACGGTAAGTATAGCATCGGTGTGTTCCATGATGAAGATTCAAACGGAAAACTCAAATCCAATATCATCGGTATGCCAAGGGAAGGAATCGGCGTTTCCAATAATGTAAGAGCATCGATGGGCCCACCAAAGTTTAAGGATTGTCTTTTTCCTGTGGATCGCGATACGGTTGAAGTCACCATTGATTTAAATTATCTTTAAAAATTAATTATTATAATATTATATAAAAATTTATATGGTTATATGGATATGGGAGCTACTCAACACATATATTAGCCGTTTGAAATAATTATGAGATTATGGACCATACATCCAAAGTATTTGGACTCAAAAGGATTAGTAGCTCTATGGAGAGAAGCATTACTAGCCCAGAAAGTACTGAAAAATGAAACAAAAGGCTATAGGAAGCATCCACAACTAATCCGTTTTCAAAACACAGAAAACCCAATGGGAGTAATTGGGAATTATCTTGAAGAAATTTATAAAGAATCAATGAAAAGGGGATATCATTTTACTAAATCAAAAATTAACAGAAATAGGTCCACATCGAAAATTAAAATTCAAAAGGGACAATTAATTTACGAACTTTACCATCTGAAGAAAAAGTTAAAGAATAGAGACTTAAATGCTTATCAAAGCATTATAACCACAAAACATCCGGATCCAAACCCGATATTCGAAGTTATCGACGGAGGTATAGAAAGCTGGGAGGACATTGATTCTAACAAAGTTGATCAATCACACGAATATATTTTCATTCTTTCTAAATAATGGGATTTTAAATATGCAGGATGAAAACCAAATCTTATTATATAAATAGAGGAGACGTGTCATGAAAATTATAAATTTTATTGGTATTATGACGTTGGCAATGAGTTGCCTGAATACAAATATTTTGTATTCTCAAATAGGTTTCGATTTGGAGACAGGTTTCATCAGGAGTGGGTATAACGACGTGAGAATACCAGGGGATACGGGAACTCTATTCTCTCTTTCTGAAGATTTGAAAGCTGACAATAGCATTTTTTATCGAATCAGACTGGTTTATTCACTGAACACGAAGAGTACTTTCTCTATTCTTATTGCTCCATTGACGATCAAATCCACAGGTAAATTGGGAAAAGGCATTCAATTCCAAAATGTATACTTTCCAGATAATACGGATGTTGATGCTACATATAAATTCAACTCATACCGTTTGACCTATCGATATGAATTATACCGAGGTAAATCTTTTGAATTTGGTTTCGGTTTAACCGGTAAAATCAGAGATGCAGAAATCGGATTAAAAAATGGAACACTCGAATCAACCAAGGAAAATGTTGGATTTGTACCTCTAATCAATTTTCGATGTTTTTTACGTATCAATAATCAATTGGGATTGCTTTTGTTGGGTGATGCGTTAGCTGCCCCACAAGGCAGAGCCGAAGATGTATTGGCGGCACTTACATATGGGAAATCTGATAAATTTAGAATTAAAATTGGGTACCGGATACTTGAAGGTGGAGCTGACAATGATGAGGTTTATACATTTTCATTAATTCATTATTTCGTTTTTGGTCTGATGATTCGTTTATAATTGTAATAACATACTTTAAACTGCGTCTAATATTCGCATCCAATTAATCGAAAAGCAGTGTTTCAAATCAGTTTCAAACAGTGCGACTTATCAGTTTTATTTAATAAATTCGAGTCCATGCGGTTAATAAATTTCAATATGCGATTCGTATACTGAAAAAGCCCCATCACCAATGGGGCTAATTCATTTAAAAACAATTGTGGGCGATGGCAGATTCGAACTGCCGACCTCCTGCTTGTAAGAAAGTACACTACAATATATAAAACAAGGGTTTACATTTTTTTCATACACAGTTTCGTACACAGTTTAAATTTATGGACTGTTGCTATTATAATGGTAAATATATCAGTGAACTGACCATTATTAAAAAATGATTGAAGAAAAATGGAGATCATTCAGTTAATATTGCCAATACTTGACAATGACATCGATTTTATGTACATTATTATTCACTTGAAGAAAATGGAGCCAAATGGCTAAAACTATGTTAAGATTGCATATTTTCAAAACTGACAAGTTGTTAGCGTTCCAGAAATCATTTAGATTTGGTGCTATAATCTATCTTCAAAGGTTTATGGTCTTGAGTATAGTTTGTTTATTATTGATTGTCATTCTCGTTGTAGCCGTACATTTATTAAAATAAATCTTCTTATTTTTTCCAAGACTTTTTAATAGCATTTAAACATTGTATCCCAATTATTAAAAGATCTGAAACAATAAACATAAAAACAGGAATGACTGTGGCTATTCCAAAAACCTTTTGAAGGGAAACAAGCACAGCCTTGTCTATGTCATAAAGTTGATATTCCTTTAACACATATTTATACACTAAAAACTGTATTAGCGCCCAGAAACAAATGAGGAGTGCATTAATAACAAATGTAATCATTGTTATTAAAAACCAACGAATTCGTCTTTTTAGGTTAGCCTTATCCTCTTCATTAAAAATCATTTTAGAACTCTAAAAATTTACGTTTCCCAAACGTAAAACCATGCAAAAAAAAACCTAATTATGGCACACACAGAGGAAAGTGCACCCTTGTTAATCTCCTTTCCTCTTCCTTTCTCGTGCCCAAATAATTAGGATCATTACCGAACTGATGTTAGTGTTCGGTTCATACCACAATGTATTTTTAAATTAAGAAATTTTCACATAAAAGTCAAGAATTTTTTATATCAGAAATATGATTAATACAATTCAGCATCTGTTTGGAAATTCTGATAATCATTTTGCTATCTATATACCCATTAAACAAATTATCTAAAGGGTAAAGTCGGTATTAACATTTAAAGTTAAAAAGAATATTCTTATTTATTTAAATCTACAAAACTTTTAGGTAAGTTTTTTATATATTAATATAAACTTACGTCGATTTTTTCAGTGATTATAAAATCAGGCCATTTTGGCAGATTCGGTGAAAATGGGTAAATTAGGCCAATTTACCGAAATGATAAAAGCAGATAACATCATTAAATAATAGATATTTAGGAGGTTCAACTTCGCATAAGGATTATTATGTATACCATTTGGGATAAGTTACATAAAATAAAGATACTTATCTATTGATAAAGAGGTCTAAAGAGGTTTTTTCGGGGTGTCGATTTCTGTACATTGGTGTTTGAAAAAAAAGGACTTAAGTATCAGGGAAGCATAAACGTTGAAATCTCACTTAACAAATCGAAATTGACCTGCCCTTTATAGTAATGTTCATATCAAATATCAGAGTCGGATCACTTATTCTGGTCTGGCTCTGTCTTATATTAGGACTACGAAGGTCACAGAGCCGTTCTTAGCAACGATCATTTTAAAGGAATGATTAGAAGTACGGGAAAATGAATGATTTCTACATATTAATCCTTGAGCGTTGATTATCCTTGCTTTTTATATAATAATATATTACTTTATGTCCATACTTTAATATTTGGAGCCATATAACTAAAGTACGTTTACTATCTCAAGGGGAGAGGTGAACATATACTTTAGTGAGGCGGTTTTGTTTGGAATTGGTAAAATAATTTAGCTGAATTCAAGAGGTGAGATGCATCCTTTTGGGATCGGCTTTTTTTACTTAATGACATTATTTGGAATTGAAAAAAACAATGAAGTAATTATTTGTTATAGTGTTATAAAATGGTCTACATGTTAATATGGATAGATGTGCTACTCAATACATATGTTAGGCAATTTACATAAGGCATAACAATGACTGTTGAAGATCTTCAAATATTAATTAATAATTCTGTATTAGAGAATCGAACTCTAGAATATAAAAAAGAACTGAGGATCGGAAGGGATGCCGAAAAAAGAGAATTTCTTGCTGATATCTCATCATTTGCTAATTCGATTGGTGGTAAAATAAATTTTGGTATTTCAGAAGATAGATCAACAGGTAAACCAAAAGAGATAATTGGTATCGACATAGATAATGTTGATCAATTATTACAGCGGGTGGATAACATTATTAAAACTGGTATTGAACCAAGAATTGTTGGTGTAGAATACGAGCCAATTGAAATCGCTCAAAATAAACACATTTTAGTAGCAAACATCCCCAAAAGCTGGATTAGTCCCCATCGGGTGATTTTCAATAATCATGGCCATTTTTATATAAGGACTACAAGTGGTAAGCATAAATTGGATGTTGCTGAGCTAAGAGTTGCCTTTAACATTACGGATACCGCTACACAAAAAATTAAAAATTTTCGTGAAGAGAGGCTTGGTAATATTATTTCAGGTCAAACACCCTTTGAAATGATTACTAACAAGAGTTATTTACTGCTACATATGGTACCATTAAATTCATTAACTGTTGGTACTCTTTATGATATAAATCCATCACAATATGATAAATTGATACCGATGTATGCTTCGAGTTGGGATACAAGTTTCAATTTTGATGGTTATATAGCCTTTTCTAGAGATTCAAATAGACAAGTATATTCATATACTCAATTATTTAAAAATGGTATAATAGAATCTCTATATGCTGATTTCTTACGAGAAGGCGAAAAGGATCGTTTTTTAAATCCAAATTCCTTTGAGCCGGAGATTCTACGTTCGTTAAATAAATATCTTACTGTCCAAAAGGCCACAGGCGTACAGTTACCTATATTCATTTTCTTAACATTTATTGGATGCAAGGATTTTACTATATATACAGAAAGAGTCAGGTTTGATAGGCATATATTGAAATTCCATAGAGACATCCTATATTTACCGGAAGTTTTAGTAGAGAGCTTCAACACAGAACCTCATGAGTTTATTCGACCAATATTGGATTCGATATGGAATTCTTGTGGCTATAATTGTTGTCCAAATTATGATGATGATGGTAATTATGTATTGTCGAGATAAGACTGCCTAACACAAGCATTCAAGGGAATTAACCGCAGATTATTTTGGCGAGTTTTGAGATTGATTGAATGTTCATTTCATTTAGGAATGTGTCCACTCGGCGGTTAATCCCATGATGCAAATCGTTATATGTACAAAAATTGTATCTACTTCCTGTTCAATCTAACTTTGTGGATCCAAATTGAAATCAAAAGAAATGCATCTTCCACAATACGGCTTTGAGACAAAAAATTTGGAAGATGATAATTTAGAATTTATAACTGCCTCTGCACCCTTGATAGGATTTGTTGTAGTATATTTCAACACATTAGAAGAAGATTTAACTTCTTTTATTTGTAATTTAATTAGTGACAGAGCAGATGCTAAAGGATTAATTTTTACATATAAAATGAGTTACTCTGCAAAAGTAGATCTGCTAAATAGATATATTTCAATTATGACAAAATATAGTGACCAGGAAATATCACATCATGAAGAAATATTCAAAAAGTTAAATGAATGTGGTCAACTCAGAAATAAGGTTATTCATGCTGATTGGGAAACATCTGATTTAGAAGGATTTACTTTTGTAAAAATAAAAATTAATTCAAATGGGATTTTGCAAGAGTATGTACAATTCAGTGTTGAGTCATTACAGGAAATAATAAAATTAATTATCTCAACCACAGATTTATTATATGAATATAAGGAAGCATATTTTACAAATTTATATAAGTAACAATAATGTTGGACCACACGAGAAACAAAGTTTTATAGACAGCTATGAATTTCATTTGGATAATTGAAAATGATAATGAACGGTCAAGGACATATAACGAATAGAGTTGGTGTGCCCTGAAAGTCATTGTTTGCTTTCAATGAGCGCCAAACAAAAACTTCACTGAGAGTCATGTCGTTCAATGAATAAAAGAGTCATAAAAGTAATATTTTTTCTGTTCGCAATTATTCTCGGTTTTTTGGTTGGCTCTGGATTAAAGACAAGCGAAGAAATGGGCAGGCAGAATCAGAGTATGACAAATCCTGTTCCTAAACCACCTATAGATCCATCAAAGCTATAGCCGATTTGAGTTATTATATATTTCATTTGGAGGTTGGCTTCTTTTGTTTCTGTTGAAATGGAAGATGTGGAATAAAACAGTGTTCCATTCGATTGAAATGAATGTCATCTTTTTAGGTCATTTTAATCTGGTGAGCTCTCTTTTTTTGAGATTTTCTTGACATTTTAACCAAAAAGCATGGTTGTTATACTTCTAAAATAATGGGGTTTTAAAATGTCAAAAATTTATTCAGCAGGTGATAAAATCATAACATATTTTGAGGATACTTCAAAAGAAATTGATGAATATTTCACGAAAATCTCATATAATAGGAAAAATATTTATAAGGAATACAAACGTACTATTGAAGAGTTGAGTCGCACAATATTTTTTATTCTATGTACATTATGTGAAGGAAATTTTAAAAATAAGGAAAGTAAAAATAATTTAAAATATATGGGTATAAAAAAATTCAATAGGTTCAGTTACCTTGAAATAATGATTTTCTATTTATTTATAGCAACACTAAGTGTTCAACAATCAAATTTTCCTTCACCTTTAAAATTAGAGTTGGCCAAAGCTTTATTAGATGATCATTGGATATGGTTGGAAAATAGTAAAAAATATTCTTCGGGTATTGATAAAATAGACAAGTTAAGAATTCGAAGATTTAAAGAATATAAAGAAGTTTATGATATAATTTTTGTAAATACCAATACGGAAACTTGGTTAAAAGGTATGTATATTCTCTTTGACATATTAAAAGATGTATTGCATCCTAAAAAAACGAAAGAAAATATTTTTGATCTTCTACCATTGTTATCATTTTATACCGGATCGATATTTAGCTATACCCCTATGTTTATTAAACAAATAGATCGGACTGAAATTGTAAATAGAGAAAAAAAAATTAAAAAAGATGCTAATTATTAGGATTTTGTTCTCATTAGAATATTGAGATTTGATAGTTCGTCATTTAGTTTTAATTCTGGTTGTAATTGTTAGAATATCAAATAAAGTTACTATTCCCCCTAATAAGGGGAGAGGCGAATAGTACTTTAGTGGAGGCAACATTGATCGGGAGATTTGAAATTTATTAGTCGGATTCAAGAGGTGAAGTACGTCTTGGGGGTCGGCTTTTTTACTTAGTTAAGAAAAGAATAAACTACATCCTTTCAATACGAAGCCCCCAACCAGGGTATTGACAAAGGTAGGAGGATGCGTCATAATCTAAGATTATACCTAAAATAAATTGTGAGTAGCCTAATGAGCGAATTTTGGAAGGAAATATTAAGAATCGTACTTGCCCCCAGTGCTATAATTATTGTTCTTACATTCTTTATGAAACGATTTTTTGAAAATAGTATGGATCATGAATTAGAGAAATTTAAGGGCGAGTTAAATAAAGATCTTGAAAATTACAAAAACGAATTAGAATTAAAACGGTTTGAGTATGAAAATAAGACATCTTTGATCCATCAAAAAAATGCGGATGTTCTTGACCAATTTTATAATAAATTATCAAAATTAAAGAGATTCTCATCACAGCTAACCGCTCCACTACAACCTGCGGGGCAAGATCTAAATGAAAAAAAGAAATTAGTAGTAACTTCATTAGTTAAAGCATGGAATTATTTTGAGGACAATCAATTGTATTTTGATCAAGATATAAAGGATAAAGCAAAAACAATATTGGATATTGTTCATACGGCATATGTTGGATTTGATTTATCCCAACAAGGTAGCGAATATCAACCTGATGAAACAGGTCAATGGTCAGAAGCTTGGAAACATATTAACAGGGAACTTCCCCCTTTGATGATAGATTTAGAAAATAAATTCAGAGAAGTACTTGGGTATATTGAATCATGACATTAAATATTTCAATTTTATGGTAGCTTACCATATAAAATTAAAAAGGATTTCATATTGTGTGATTTTCATGTAAATCTTGAGAAAATTGATAGAATGGCAGGTCTAACATTTCAAAATTCCATTCGTCTTCATTTTGATTCAATAGTACTATATAAAAATAAATCTTACCCGTCAGCATATTTTTTATCAATATTAGCCTTAGAAGAATTGGGTAAAGTATATCTATTAGATCATTTTTTATTTCATTCCAGAACTGATGGCAGAATGGGAGCGGAAATGGATAAAAAATGGCTCAATGATATATACAACCATAAATCAAAACAATCATGGTTCGAATTTGCCACAAATCATTTATTAGCAAAGGAATTTATACGTTTAGTACGAAGTGGTAAATTAGAAATATTAAAACAAAATTCTGTCTATGTCGGTTTACCGAAAATACAGAGATCAATTAATTTAAAAGGAAAAATAATTAATCCATTTAAAATTACTGATGAAAAATCTAAAAACCAGATTACTATCATGAATGATTGCTTATTGGAACAGTGTTTGATTGTTATAAAAGAAATAGGCTGTTTAGATACTTATTACGCAGAGGAAATAATAAATGAAGTTTTAGTTAATGAGATTGAAAAACGATGGGAGTTTCAAAGTTGTAAAGCTAAACAAAACATAACTCAATTGAAAAAAATATGTTAATACGTTTAAATATATACATACATCTGTACAATTAAATTAGGTTAAATAAATAATATGGGTTCAATAATATCACTTGATATTAACAATTAGAGATTGATTCGGGCAAAAAATGAATTTGTATTAGAAGAAATTGACGTTATTAAAAGGTTGAAAAGCAAGAGGAATACTGATTCAAATATAGTATCAATTAAAATTTGATCATATTCTTGTTTAAAAATAAGTTAGCAGGCATATACATTGAGTTTAAGAAGAATAAATCTTTTTTAGGACAAACCGAACGTTATTAAATATTGAATATGTATATTTTTTTGATAATTCTAAATTTCATTGCTCTAATCGTCACAACAGTCTGGGCAATAAGATCAAATGCCTTAGAACCGATAGCCGGCATATTTGTATTAATTGGCACTTTACTCGGTTTAATTTTAAAAAGCATAAAACCAAAATTAAAAATATTCTATGTAATTCAACAATTAGGTAGATCAAGATTATCAGGTGGCCCTTGGCGGGTAGAATTTGACATAACATTAGGTTTAGAGAATAAAAACATATATAAATCCGCAACCAATGTTAATTTGAGCATTTTGTCCGAAACAAATCGTTTCGATCCTTACGAGGCAAGATCGCTTTCTATAAATCCAAAAGCTAAATTGGAAATTTTAAGATCTAAAAGGTATATGATTATTGAAAACAGTCGAACATATAATAACATAATAATCGATTATGAAGTATCCGCTTCAGAAATAAAGACTATTCAAAAAACTTTAGTTATAACTGGAAACGAAATCATAGAAAAAGTTTTGTAAGTGACAGGAGAAGAAGAGATAAAACCTAAGTTTGGTGACGTACGCACCAGTAACGTTTCGGTTTTTTTATTTTCATTCGGCATTAAGACGGCTATTTTATCTCTAATATTAGAAACATGAGATAGGGGGGTCAGGGGAAGATAAACTATGTTATGCACTAAATAAAATGATTAGATATTACAAAAATACATTAGAAGAGTTCTTCAAAGATATCCAAGAACTTAATAAATCACCCTATAAAAATGTTGATTTATGTTTTTCTATCCAAGAACGTTTGATTACAAAAATATGCTATATCGAAAAGTGTATTAAAAAGTATAAAAGAGAAATTAGAAATTGGAAAAAATTGTTGAAATCAAGGAAAAATTTAAGTGGTTCAAATATTAATTCAAAAGAATTAAAAAATAGCATTAGTGGTTTGATTAATAAAGTCAAAAGTTATCAAAATATAAATTATATTCTTCATGTGGTTGGTGATTCTATTGCTTACATTTATATTGATAGATGGGATATTAAACCTTTTCAATTTAAGGAATCCGCCGGTTTTTTATCTGGCAAAAAAGGCTTCGAATCTGAATTGAAATGTTTCAGATATTGTTATAAAGTAAATTGTATAGCAATATTGAATGATTTAACTAATTGTTTACGGCATGGGGATTTAACTTTAATAAAGAAAGATTCTTTTAAGATTATCGAAATAAAATCAGGTTGGGTAAGTAATAAAAGAACCGTGAGACAGCAAGAAAATTTAGAACATATTTTAAAATACCTTGAAAGTGATTATACTGACAATTTATATGATTCTTCAATACCATGTAAAAGAATCTCGTACTCAACAGAGCCAAGATATTATGTTAATGAATTAAATAATTTAATAATCCACTCAAAAATGTCTGGGAGTGCATATGAAGAAATCGAACAAGGAATTATATACTATGTTGCGAATAAATTTAATAAAAATGATATAGATGATATAATGAAAAGATTCACAGAGGCACCATCAGTATTTATTCTAAACAAATATAAATATAAATTTTTTGGTTATTATCCATTGCCATTAATAATAAAGGAGCCTCATTCTCTTTATGAGTTTTACACTAATACTTTAATAATCATCATTTTTATTGATACGGTGTGTATAAATCAATTCAGCCAAGATTCATACAAGGGTAAAGATTCTCAAGATAATATTAATGATGATAGTTCAGTATTAATTCCGCTCGATTTGTTAAACCGTATATTCTTTGATTTTTTAAGTTTAGACTGGGTTTTAAAGCAGCTATTACATATAAAGAAACAAAAAATAAATGAGAATAGCTTTAAAAAGATTATTAGTTGAGATTGGTTTTGTTACTGAAAATGATAATGAGTAAGGAATGGAAATAAGAAATAAGTACAAATAAAAAGTAAAGGAATAGATTTTGGAAAGTTTAAGTCTAATTGTTGTTATAGGTATCATCTTACTTGGTATACTCTGGATATTGCTACCCTATTTTGTTTATCAAATTAAAATAGGCTTGATAAAATAATTCACCTTCTTGAAGTTCAGAATTCACATTTACCTAAAAAACAGGAAATGAATGAATTGGATAATTGGAAAGTGAAAGATCCTGCAAGAAAGTATGAGATTACGTTTATAATTGGAGTAATTTTAATTCTTGTCGTTCTATGCATATTATATAAGTTAGATATTAAGTTTTAAGATTATTATTCATAAAAAGTAAATATAAAAAGTAAATGGGGGGGCAACTTTGAAAAAATCATTTCCTTTTTTGCCAATTATCCTAATAGTCTTTTCTTCATCTCTTTCAGCTCATAAGGTAAATTACTACAAATAACACTTAACATATTGTTAAGGTTTTAGTTATATAAATATAAAAAATAATATTTTTTGTTTGACATAAATTTTATCCCATGATTTTGGTAACCGGCACTTATATATTATGAAATTATTAATAATTCGTGCGGACTATAGATAACTATCATTAAATATAAGAATATGATAAAATCAATATAATGATTAACGTAGCAATTAATAATATTATTATAAGATGGTAAACAAGATGATTAGTATCGAAAAAAAAGTAAAACATCGAGTTAAAATATTTTCAGAAAATTATAATGTTGATTTTGAATTATCCGAATATATTGTAGAAGCATTTCTTAAGTTTTTAAAAAAACTTGAGTATAATGAAAAAATGACAATGAAGCTTTTTGATAAGTGTCTAATAATATTAAAATCTGAAAAATCTTTAACATTAATTAAGAATGAAGAGTACACTAAGTTCATGAGTAATTTATCCTTCTTCCTATTGTCACATTATCATATGCCATTTCTATTATTAGATTCACTTTCATCTTCTGTTAAAGAATATATTTCTTATCTTCAGAATAATGAAAGCCAATTATTAGAAACAGGGTATCCAAAATCGAGATTTATGAAATCATCTTTTTTACCTTGGGAAGGTGATTTATTATATCCAGTATGTGAGCCAAGCGATATTAACATTATAACAAGTGATAATGGTAATGAAATATTTGAATATCTTTGGGAGGGATCAATAAAATTTGATGTAATTAACGAAAAGATTTTAAAATTATTCATAAACTCAAGAGAAAAAGTGTTTAGTATTAAATTAAAAATTATGGGTATAATATTAAAGCATCTTGAAAAGCCTGAAGAATTAGACCTTTGCGATAAATGTTTAGCAAATCTTCATGATAAATTTATTCCTTATGAATTTAATACATTATTACAATGTGAGAAATACTACGATAAAATCAACAAGAAAATGAAAAACTTAATACCTATAAATCAATTCACGGTAGGAGGTATACGTAATCTAATTTTTATAATCGCATACTTCAATGAGCAAAATAAGCTTATAAAAATGATAAAAAATGATAATGTTTTTCGGAAGTCACTTTACCTTGATAAATATCTTAATCCAGTTTTAAACATAAAAGATAAAGATGATCTAATTCGCAAAATAACGGAAATTGATAATGTCTTAATAGATAAAAAAAGGTTAATTCGAAATCATTATTTTGAACAGGTTTATAAAATAAAAGACTTGGATAAGTTAAAAGAAAATGTAGAATTTTTTGAAAAATTTATTGGGAGACCTATTTCTGATTTTGTAAAAGAACCCGAAATTTATGATATTAGCGATAGTAGTATTGAAAAAGCGGGTGCTCCAATAAAAGTAACAAAAGAAATATTATTGGAGGTTGTTGAATTAAAAAATCGTAGAGAAGACTTAAAAGCAACAGCAATTCTCAGCAAAGTAGCAGAGAAATATGGATTAGTTGAATCCACTATTAGAAAGTTTATTAGAGATCACAAAAGGTGCTTTTCAAACTACGAAACGATAAAATCTCTTAAAGGATCGATAATTGTAAGGAATTTGACAGAAGAGATGGTTGAACAGTTTTGGGACAATTTTGAAAAAGATGAAGCCATAAAAAGGAAAAAAGGAAAATACTAAAAAGTATATCATCTTAAATTTTCCTTTACTTAATCCTTTTTTATATTATAACCATGACTTATAGTCATGGTTTTTTTGTATGCTGAAAAAATAGGCTGGGATTAGACATTTTAATAATTGATTAAAGACCTCTGCTTAAGCTTTTCCCAGTTCAGCTATTCAGAGGTTTTTAATTCAAATGAGGGTGACATGAAATTAGAAATTATAAGAAAATTTGACAATGTTTTTTACTTATTTTCTTATTTCTTTGATTAACATAACATTTTATTTATTTAAAAACTATTAAAACAATAAGATATAAATAAATCAAAAAAGAAAGGATTAATGATGCCAAATGATAAATTAAATCTAATGTGTGGATGTGATCTTAAAAATGATTTCTATGAAATGGCAAGAGAATCTAAAGATTTTGAATTCTCCTATCGGAAATCAGATAATGGATTCAATAATTATTTTTTAATAAGAGACAAGTATAATCCATGTTTTAATTTAAGAGTTTATGATTATTCAAAGATGAAATTATTCATGTGTAATCCAAACAGATTAGGTCTTTCATTTTTATTTTTATTATTAGATAATATTTTTATTTATAACTCTCACAAGGATTTTAAAATTACTCGAATGGATTTTAATGTAGATATTCCAATTCCCGTTAAGAGGATAAGAGATTCTGTTTATATTAGCCGTAAAAGAAATTTTTTTCAATATGTAAGAGACTTCTACGCAAATGATTATATAAAACAGTACAATTTTAGTATTGGAAAACGACCTGAAAAATTCACTGCTTATGATAAAATTAAAGAAATTCGTCATCGTCGATTTCAGGCTGACATCGATGAAAAGACAATATATGAGGAGCAATTTGGTTTTGATGAAATAACAAGGCTTGAGTTTAAAAGAAATGGGGATAAGTTACCATTTCGTTATTTATCGGAATTAAGTCAACTAAAGAACTATGACCCATGGGAGAATTTAAATTTCTATAATGTTAAGGATATGTTATATGAGAGATGCAGGATTTTTAAAAGGAAAGTTAATACATGGGGAATGCAAAAAGCAATAAAGTTGATGGGAAAGGATTATACAAGGTCAAGCTTCATGAAATATTTAGTTGAAGATACTAATCTAAAAGAACTTGTTCATGAAAGTTATTACTCATTTTTAGATTTATTCCTTGATCATCACAGCATGCCGAGAATTGAATTATTGAATTAAAATAATAAATTGAAGGAGAATTAAAGATGAAATCAAATGATATACCAAAAGACATTAAATTAAAGTTCTCAATTGATTATATCAAAAAACAAAAACTATGGGAGGCTATACAATATTTTATTTTTTGGCAAGCAATGTATGATAGAGAACTATCTTACTTTAACATTGATTGGCTAAAATCCTGGGGAAACATTGAAAATTTCTGGTTGATGGTTCATAAGAATTCAGACCCAATTTATTGGAAAAATATAATTGATTATATGTTTGTCGATGATTGGTTTATTGAAAATAAATCATTCTGGATAAAGGATATTATTTATGCTGGGAATCAATTTAATCCTCATTTTCATTTTCCCTTATTTATTTGGGAACCTCTTAAAACTCCACTTCATGAAAGAGATAGAGAATTTTATAAAAATTGTATTCTTCCTATTATTGATAAAATAGAGATTTAAAATATATGGAAAGATTAATCCTGAAAAACATGAGTTATCATTAGATGAAAGAACAAGATATAATTTACAAATTCCTTATGGCATTGCCAAAAATAATTGATTATATTGGAATGGATAAGCTATCTGAGATTATGAAGTGTGAAGATATATTAAAAATGAATTCTATACAAAAAACTACAGATGATATTTTCGAAAACAAACGTAAAAATCATTAATCTCAAATATCGAGTTTAAATGATGGGTAGACCAAAATCTGAACATAAATTTCATATCGTTGAAAGAAAAAATAATCCCTTTTGGTGGTGCTGGTTTATTAGTGACGAAGATGGTAAACGAAAGCGAAAATCAACAGGATATAAAAGGTCTGATTATACAAGAGAGCAGGTACATAAAATTTTCAATTCTGAACCAGGAGCAAAAAGGACAACCGATTATTCAATTGATTGGCTTATTGATCATATAGTGTTGAAGCTTGAAATAGATGGACGTCGAAAATCGACCATAGAATTACGGAAAAATGCATTGAAGCATTTGAGGTCTATTTATGGGAAAGACTATTCCGTTTTGAAAATTGGTCGAGAAGCAATTGATAATGTCAAAATGTATATTTTCAAGAAAAAAGTTAGTCCCGTTACAATTAACACCTATTTACGACAACTAAGAGCTTCATTTGAAGAATTACTAATTAATGGTCAGATTGACAGAAATCCGTTTTATAAATTCAAGAAAGTAACTGAACCGAAAAACAAAAAGAAACACCTGAGTTTAGATGATATCCTAAATCTTTTTAAAGTAATTGGCGATTCCAATAATGAAGATTTAAAACGATTATTGAGAATATCACTTTTTACGGGTTTGAGACGTTCAGAGATTCTTTTTATTCAACGAGTTGATGTGGATTTAGATAAAGGAATATATAGAGCCTTAAATATTAAAAGTCATGACAAACATAAAAAGACTCGTGAAATACCAAATATTATACAAAATGATTTCAAATACTTCTTAGATAAAAATAAGAATACAAAATATCCTTTTAAGGTTTGCCATCCTAACACCTTCACGCATTGGACAAAGCAAATATTCCGTAGAGCTGAATTATCTGAAAAGTTATCGCTTAAATCAATTCGTCATACGTTCGTTACACGTGCAGCCGAACATGGTGAGGCTTTGCGAAAATTGCAAAAATATATAGATCACAGTAGCATAATAGTTACTGTTCAAAGTCAACTATTTTTTCTCTTAGCGACAATTAAAATTCCCGGATTAGTTATTGGTAATAAAATGTTCTAATTTTGTTGTTCTGGTCTTTCTAAGATGGTTTCTTTGATCGTTTTTT
>Ga0114922_10001111_pt1 | contig 25600 bp, 25 predicted proteins | sample AartaG_FD_100975 | JGI IMG/M metagenome (GOLD analysis project Ga0114922, IMG submission 100975) | Deep subsurface microbial communities from Aarhus Bay to uncover new lineages of life (NeLLi) - Aarhus_00045 metaG | ecosystem: Environmental > Aquatic > Marine > Oceanic > Sediment | place... | reverse complement strand
GATTTCTTGTTGAAGTATATGTTTTTCCTAGGTATTATTGTTAAGGTAGTTGCTTAGTAGATGAAAGTTTGATGAAATTGAGGGAATATCATCATCAATATAAAAAGCAAATTCTTATAGTTGAAATGGGGTAAAGATCAACATAAAGAAGAGAGTGAACTTTTTCATTATGAATTAAGTTAATATATATTCTGGCTACAAAAAAGTAAATATGTACTTATGGGATTTCTATTTTTATTTGGTTTTGAAACTCAAGCTGATCATAGGTGAGATGATCTTTACTCTTCCTAAGCATCACTAAGGCTAATTTCATGCTTGACATATATCTAAATAAATTTAAACTATAAGTAACACTACATGTAACCTTTGGTTGATATCTATGGAAAAAGCCAGTATTCTAAGTATTCTTCGTGAAGGGAATACAGTCTTTACATTTAAAGATATTCTTTTGTCATCCAGGGAAACCAATACCTCTCTTCTTAAAAGACGTATCAATTATTATGTAAAAAACAAAGAGCTCTATCCTATCCGCAAAGGCATTTATGCCAAGGATAAAAACTATGACCGGCTGGAACTGGCAAATAGAATATACACGCCTTCCTATATCAGCCTTGAAACTGTTCTGTCCAGAGAAGGTATTGTTTTTCAGCATTATGAACAGATATTTTTGGTGAGTTACTTAACGCGAGAGATTATTTGCGACGGACAGAAATATGTTTTCCGGAAAATAAAAGATACGCTTTTAACGAATTCTCTCGGCTTAGAGAAAAAAGATAATTATTTTATTGCATCCAGAGAGAGAGCCTTTTTGGACACTGTTTATTTAAATAAAAACTATTATTTTGACAACCTATCTTCGATAGATTGGGATAGATGCTTTGAAATACTCTATATATATGAGAACAAGGCAATGGAGAAAAGATTGAATTCATATCATGAAATGGCCAAACATGCTTGATCGAAATATTCATAAATCAATTCTGCTTCAGATTCTGAAAGACATATACACGGATACATCGCTTGGCCCTTTTTTAGGTTTCAAAGGTGGAACAGCAGCCCATTTATTTTACAAACTTGGCCGATTTTCAGTAGATCTTGATTTTGATCTTTTAAGAGAAGAAAAAGACACAATTGTTTTTTCGAAAGTTGAAAAAATTCTTCAGGAATATGGAACCATTAAGGAACAGTATAGAAAGTATAATACCTTATTCTTCATTCTTTCCTATGAAGAAAAAGCGCAGAATATTAAAGTTGAAATCAGCTGCAGAAGTTTCGGTTCCCTTTACAAGATTCAAAATTATCTTGGTATATCCATGCTAGTGATGATTAATGAGGATATGTTTGCCCACAAGCTGGTGGCTATGTTGGAGCGTTCCAAGGCAGCTAATCGGGATGTCTATGATGTCTGGCATTTTTTGAAAAAATGTTGGCCGATCAATAAAAAAATTGTGGAGAAAAGAACTAAGATGAGTTTTGTAAGCTATCTTAGAAAATGCATTAAATTCGCAGAATCTCTTAGCGATCGAAATATTCTTTCCGGTATGGGCGAACTTATGGATGAAAAACAGAAGGCGTGGGTGAAAAATAATCTCAAGAAAGACACCATCTTTTTACTTAAAATCCGTTTGGAAACTGAGGCCGAACAATAAGCTACTGGACCTTTCGTGAATAATTCAGGCTAGCTGGAATCTTTCAGTATGTTATCAAATGAATTCTGAAGAGCTTTGTAAGTTTTGTTTGCAGTTTGTTCAATGTGTATTTTTACTTCTTTTTTCTGAGGTTTATTTATTGTCCATTCTCTGAGTTTTTGGTTTGTTTCTTTTATGACTTTGTTTTCAATCGGGATAATTATGGGCAGAAATCCTTTGTCTTTATAACTAAGAAAACGGGTGATATCCATGTATTGCTTCATGTTCCCTCTTTGGTCATGATAGAGATAAGAGATAAGTTTTTTGGATAGGTCCTGCATAGGGGCAGTTTTTGGTCCTCCCAGTACACTCGGGACATATTCGCTATGTACCCATAAAGGGAGAGCAACAGAACAGATGGGCTGACCTAGCACAATCCACATTGTGGCAAGATAGGCTTTTTCAGGGTTTAGAGCACCGTGAAATACTACGACGGATATTGTTGAAATACGGTTGATTGTATCATTTGTTCTTATATAAAGAGGAGAGGAAGCATCCGGTTTATGATTAAGCGAGAGGGGATTTGAATGAAGCTTTTCGTTTACAAGGTCTCTTGCTGCTTTTTGAAGGATGAAGCGTAAGTTAATTTGTTTTTCATCAGCATTTTCAAATATATTGGATATTCTATCATGTCTTATAAATCCTCCTCCATTGTTTTTTCTCTTGGAACTGTATGCAAAGTTAGTCCGCAGAATGTAGCCGGATGGTGCGGTCTCAGGGTCGTTTGCATCGAATTTTATATAGGATTCACTGCTTGTCTCAAAAAAGCAGGCATTTCCATAAGCGTCTATTACTCCATAATTTGCTGCTACTTTGCGCTTTCCATCGGTCCTGTGAAGCATAGCCTCAAAATCCTTTACATCCGCACAAATCCCAAGAGCTTCCCGCATAATCCTGCCATTATCAATTGCTACTTCTTTATCTGACAGTAAATCCATTGAAGCAGAGTTTATAATTGCAAATCCCCGGGAATTTATTCCCTGCCATACAGATGTTACATCATTATCTTCAGCATTTATTATTCCCAAAAAGCTGTACTTTTCACCTTTAACGAAAACGACTTTGTTGTTTGGATTGCTTGTGTCGCGGTTTTTCCACAGAAGTGGACAGCCGTCTTTTGTGGCTTTTCCTGAGATGACTGCTACAGTACATGGCTCTACTGTAGAGTTTCCAATAAAAAAGAACAGACAAACTAAAATAAGTATGGTTTTAGAATTATTATGATCTTTTCTCATTTTCTCCCCATTTTTTATATACCCTAATATTTTATAATCAGATTTCGATTTCTCTTGCCTGGTCATTGTAAGTTCCATTATAATCTTTTTAGAGGCCTAAAGAAATAAAATGGGGGAAAAAACTTATAAATCGGGGATATGCCGCATGAGGCCCGCCGCCGATTTTCTTACTTAATTAAATAAAATTTCAGCGGATATCCATCGATCCAGTCAGCACTGCCTAAGGTTAATTGTCTTATTGTTTCATTGCGCCATTGTTTAAATCCTGTAAATGGCAAATGGAACGTCGTGTAAAACTTCAATTTTATCATTAATATTTCCAGAGGCTTGTATCTTCTCCAGCAGGAGCATTTGAAGTTATGTGTTCTTTATATCCCTTAGGTAGAAGTATTGTGGTTCCCAATGATGTCCCTGGGTTTTATAAAGAAATAAGCCGCTCCCGGGCCCAGCAGGCTGCGCCGATAAATCCTGCTTTATTTCCCAGGCTGGCTGGTACGATCGAGCAGCAGTCAAATGAGCCTTTAAATGACCTTTTACGGGCTTCGCTTATGGTAGGAGCAAGGAGGAGATCTCCGGCTTTCATGACCCCGCCTCCAAGTACTACTTTCTCCGGATTAAAGAGATTTATGGCAGTGCCGATGCCGATGCCCAGAAAGCGGCCGGCGCGGGTAAAGGCCTCTGTAGCTGCTTTGTCACCTTGCTTGGCCCGCATAGCAATATCTTTGGCTGAAAGATTCTCTTTAGTCGGTTTTAATTCCTGGTAGTTTCTGATGATCTTTGGGGCAGAGCCTTCAGTTTCCAAACACCCCCGGCTGCCGCAGTTACAGAGTTCGCCTTCGGGATTAACGATTATATGGCCTATCTCCCCGGCAAAACCTCCTGAGCCCTGCCAGAGCTTTCCCTCAAGAACTACTCCGCCGCCCACGCCGGTGCCGATTGTCAGCAGAATCATACTGTGTGCTCCTTTTCCTGCTCCGGCTTTATACTCTCCGAAAGCAGCCATATTAGCATCATTGCCCACTATAAAAGGAACCTTGATGAATTCGGAAAGAGCGGAAAGAAGATCAAAATTATCAATGCCAGGATAGTTAGGGGATTGCAGGATTTTTTGTTTGACGGTAGAAAAGATCCCGGGAAAGCCGAATCCGACTGTTTCTATTGGTTTACCTGCTTCCTTTTTTAGTTTTTCCCAGCAGATTTTTATAAGAGCGGTTAAATCTGTGATTTTTTCAGGAGTATCGACATTTTCCTGAGAGATTATGTTTAAATTTTCGTCAATAAGTCCGTATTTTAACTGAGTTCCCCCCAGGTCGAACCCAGCGTAAAACGGCATTATGTTTTTATTCCTATTACTGCGTAATTTGAGGGGGAATAGAGAAGCTCGTTCAGCTTGTCTATATTTTCATTCAAGATATGGGCCAGCTCCTCTGACGCCGGAAGTTCTTTAAGCTTTTCTGCTTCAAGGGGTGAGGAATGGGTTATCTCTATGTTATCGAATCCAGCGCTTTCCATAAGGAATTTTAAGGCCTGGGGATGAACCGGTTGTTTGTGAGAAATATCCAGATAATATATCTGAACCAGGGAAAAAACTGAAACAGGGTTAATGGTCTCAAGCACGATATGGCTTCCTACAGCCAGCTTAAAGTAAGCAAGCTCTATCATTTTCTTAAGATATGAAGGGGGGAGGTGCTCTATCACCTGGGATGAAAATATCCCTCCCAAAGAACCGTCCTGAAATGCTGCCAGTGTTTCAAGGATATCTGCTTTGCGGCAGTTAAAGCCTTTATCCATGCAGGTCTCTATCATCTGTTCGTTTATATCTATGCCTTCAGCCTCGATGCCGTTTTCAGCAAGGAGGTCTATAAATTCACCCCGGCCGCAGCCAAGGTCAAGGACCGGTTTGCCCGGCTTGAAATAGGGAAGAAATATCTCCTGCTGTTTTTTTACATCTGCTTCAGAACCGCGGTGCCGGTTTTCAAATCCTGCGTACTGGAAATCATCCAAGGGCTGGGCGATTTCTTTGACCTGGGCAGGAGTAGGATGATCTTTTTTTTCAAGGACTGCCAGCAGGCGGTTCAGTTTTTCTTTCAGGAGGATGAATTTTTTCATAAGGATTGAGGCATCTTCATAGTTTGCCGCAAGTTTGTCGATCTTCCATTCCATACTTTTAAAGATCATGCTGACATGATTGCTGCTTAAGGCATCCCATTCTTTATCTTTTGCGTCTGTTAATTCAGAATTGTTCTCTATCATCTCTGCCATAGAAGCAAAAAGCTCTTTGGTCTGATTCTGATTTTCCTCCAGCTGAGATAGAAGTCCTTTGAGAATTTCAAGGATCTGATGATTGAATTGCTGTTGATGTTTGCTTTTCTTTTTTGTTTTAATGCTATTTTCAAGCTCGGCAAGGGCTTGCCGGGAAGTTTGAGCGTTTTTGGAGTCGATATACTTTTGGCTTTTTTCTTTTAAGCCTTGAAGCTTGGTTGAAAGATCTTTTTCTTTTTTTTGGCGCTGAGCTGTTAGTTTTTCAATCGTGCGCTTCATCAATCTTCAGAGGGAGGCTTTTTATTTCCTTTGAGTGATTCATCCTCTTTATCCTTTGAGCTGATGGATTTTTTAAAATTCTTTATGCCTTCTCCCAAAGACTTTCCTAATTCTGGCAGTTTGCGTGCCCCGAAAATAATCACTATGATTAAAACGATTAACAAAAGCTCCATTGGTCCTATAGGTCCGAATAAAAACATAAAAACCTCCAAATGTTCTCTATCAAAATTACTCGACTCCTACCTAAAAGTCAAGCGTTCCCTCTGCTGTTTATCCTCAAATATTTTACTTTACTAACATTGCCATAGTGATTATATTACATTAACATGAAGTCAACTTCCTTAGAAAAACAGATAGAAAATGTTGCTAGCTTACTTATGGAGTTTTTTCCGAAAAAGACGTATTTGTATTTTCCTCTGATCTCAGCAGCTATAAGTTGGGCTGCAGGCCAAGCTCAAAATTGGAAAGAAAGGATATTCTCATACCAGGTTTGGCCTGATCCTGGAATAATCGAAGGAAAACCGGATAAGTATGTTTATAGTTTTTTTAAAGGTCATCCTGGCCTCAAGGAATTTTATGCAGAGGAGTTAAAAGCCGGAGATAAAAAAAAGCTTAGAACAGCTTTCGCCAGGCTTTATCCTGTAATTGGGCTTGAAGATCCTTTTCTATCCGCTTTATTCCTGCGCGAGCTCGAAGCAGGGGATTATGAAACGATTGTAAAGGAATTTAATGACCGGGTGATACAAACCAGAGAGGATATAAAAAGCCTTAAAAGAAAACCCCGCTTCTTGAAAGGATTGGAGAATCTAGCAGCTGCAGTGGTTTCTTTAGGTGATGGGATGCTGTCTGATAAAGATGTTCAGGAGATGATCGCTGAAATTGTGAAAGAGAAAATAAAAGATAAAGATGAGTAACTTAAAACAAAAAAAACGATTATTGGCTATATTTTTCCTTCCCTGCTTGATTATAACATTTTCCGCCTGTGTCTCTCACCTTTATGATGCTAAATATTTCTATGCAGAAGGCCAGCGTCTTTCCCGCAATTATCAAGGCGAAAATGCGGTGGCAGCCTTTAAGAAAGCCCGGGAGAAAGCAGAGCTTGAGGTAAATCAACACCCCTCATCCCAGGCATATATGATAAAGGGGCTGGCAGAACTGAACCTGGAAATATGGGAGGAAGCAGAGGATAGTTTTTTAAAGGCCTTTGCTTATGGATTTGAAAAAGGGGAGGAGTGGGCAGAGCATCTATCCCTCTTTGGCCTAGCTTCATCTCTTCAGGAGCTTGGTCTTGAAGGGTCATCGTCCCAAATTTATGAGTATCTGTTGAGCAAATCGAAAATAAGGCCTATCACCCGCCTGGCAGCCCATAGGTATACGGATATTTCTTTGCGTTCGGCTTTGTCTAAAGAAGGAAAGGAACGCAGCAAAATGCTATCCTCTCTGCTTAAAACCGCAGAAAAATTATCCGACAAGGATCTAAGCTGCGGGTATTATCATTATCTTCAGTCGCAGATATTCAGCCACCTTTCCGAATACAGAAAAAGCTTTGAACAGGCTGTAATGGCCCGGGAGCTTGGCCTTCCATCTCAGGAGTTGCTCCGGGATAATGACAATCAGATTATCTATATATACCGTAATTTAAAGAAAGAGCTACCCATAGATGAATGGAAACAGTTTAATAAAATATATTTAGACTGGATAAAACGCTGGGGATGGCCTGAGCCTGAGATTCCGGACTGGGAAAAGAAGTAAAAAATGCTGCCGACGATTAAATGGGAAGATAATCAAGTTATAATGGTCGACCAGAGAAAGCTTCCCGCAGAGGAAGTCTATGTCAGGTGTTCAGACTATGTGCAGGTTGCTGAGGCCATAGAGACCATGGTCATCCGGGGGGCTCCGGCTATCGGGATTGCTGCTGCGTTCGGGGTAGCTCTGGGGGTAAAACAAATTACCGGCCGAGATGATCTGGATGTAGAGTTTGAGCATGTCTATCGCCGTTTGGAAGGGACCCGCCCTACTGCCCGAAATCTTTTCTGGGCATTGGAACAGATGAAAGCAGTTTATAAAAGCAACCGCCGCCTCACCCTTCCCGCCTTAAAACAGAAATTAATTGATAAAGCCCTAACAATAGAAAAGGAAGATGTTTCCATGTGCCGCAAGATCGGCTCCTGGGGAAAAAGTTTGCTTAAAAAGGGACAGACCATCCTCACACACTGCAATGCCGGAGCTCTCGCTACTGCCGGTTACGGTACGGCTCTCGGAGTTATTCGCGCTGCTTTCGAAGAATATGAGGGCATCACTGTCTATGCCGGCGAAACCCGCCCATTTCTGCAGGGAGCAAGGCTTACCTGCTGGGAGCTGGCCAAGGATAATATCCCTGTTACTTTGATTACTGATAATATGGCCGGTTATCTTATGCGCCGGGGAGAGATATCAGTGGTTGTCACAGGAGCTGACCGCATCGCCTCTAATGGAGATACGGCTAATAAGATAGGAACCTATTCTCTGGCAGTACTAGCACTGGAAAATAACATCCCTATGTATATCGCTGCCCCTTTGAATACGGTCGATTTTTCTCTTTCCTCAGGTGAACAGATTCCTATAGAAGAAAGAGACGCGGATGAGGTCAGAAAAATCTGTGGTTGTAACATATCCCTACCCGATATTAAAGTCTGCAACCCGGCTTTTGATGTAACTCCTGCTGAATATATATCAGCCATTATTACAGAACGCGGCATTGCGTATCCACATTATAAAGACAGCCTGGAGAAATTTAGGTGATAGTTTTAGGCATTGAGACATCTTGTGATGAGACAGCAGCTTCGGTTCTAACGGATAAACTTGAGGTTCTAAGTAATATCGTGCTTTCCCAGGATAAGATACATGCTCCTTACGGAGGAATTGTTCCCGAACTTGCCTCCCGGCAGCATATAAAATCTATAAGTTATATTGTCGAGGAAAGTCTTGCTTGTGCCGGCACTAACCTTGATGGAATCGATATTTTTTCCGTTACCCAGGGTCCGGGTCTGGTTGGCTCTTTACTGGTGGGGCTTTCTTTTGCCAAAGGATTGGCTTATTCGTATAGGAAGCCTCTTATTCCGATTGACCACCTGGAAGCTCATATTCATTCGGCTTTTATAGAGAACCATAGTATTTCTTTTCCGGTCCTGGCTCTGTTGGTCTCAGGCGGACATACGTCACTTTTTTTACTTGGCAAAAAACTTGAATATCGACTTCTCGGAAGTACCCGGGATGATGCAGCCGGTGAGGCACTGGATAAGATCGCCAAATTTCTGGATCTTGGATATCCCGGTGGCCCCATAATTGACAAACTGGCTGAAGAAGGAGACCCTCGGAAATTTTCATTTGCCTTACCTCAGATGTCAGATGGAAGCCTTGACTTTAGTTTTTCCGGATTTAAAACCGCAGCTCTAAGAAAGATCAGAGAAAATAAACTTACAAAGAACCACCCGGATTTTAAGGATTTTTTGGCAGGTTTTGAAAAGTCCATAATCCGTGCTTTACTTGCCAATGTAGGTCGGGCTGTAGATGAATTCCATCCCCAGTCGTTGATCCTTTGTGGAGGAGTAGCCCGGAATCACAAGCTGCGCCGGGATTTTGAGGGATTTGCCGCAGCACACAGCCTCTCATGCTATATCCCTGCTCCGGAATTCTGTACCGACAATGCCGCAATGGTCGCCGCCCTTGCCCTGGAGAAGATTAAAAAAGGGGATAAGGGCGCATGGGATCTCTCTCTTGATGTCTATGCCCGTAGATAAATGAGAAGCCTGAGTTTAAGAGTTGACAAAAGTTCTATAAAATAGTACTTTTATTATATGCATATTTCTCGGGCAAAATTAAAGTCCCTATATGAATCAAAAGGATTGCGTTTGAAAATGTTGCTTTCAGAGGCTGGCGTCAGCAAGACTGCATATTATCACCTCTTATACAAAGATACTCTTTTGCCGGATACCATTCATAGAATCGCTCAAGTACTGGAAGTCCGCCCTTCAGCTTTTTTGGAAGAGATTAATCCTGCTGAAAAACAAGTGAAAAGAATCCTTTTCTTGACCGATAAAATTTTAGCCAACCGTCCTTTACTTGACAGAGAGAATGTACGCCATACATTGATTCTTTTATATGAAAAGCCCATCGAAAGATTGAGGAGGAGTTTGATACGTGGCCGAAAAATTTATATTCTCCAGTAAAGAAATTTCTTTCTTAAGAGAATTGATCAAACAGGGTGTTGAATTTATTTTGGTTGGGCTTTCTGCTGCAGCCCTTCAAGGAGCACCTGTAGTTACCCAAGACATTGATTTGTGGTTTAAGGATCTGGCTGATCCTGGGATAAAAAAAGCATTGAAAAAAGTTGGTGGCTTTTATGTTAATCCCATTGGCCTCAATCCCCCCATGTTTGCCGGGAATGCTGTGAAGCTTTTTGATATTGTCTCAACCATGCCTGGATTGGATTCTTTTGATAATGAGATTGGTAATTGCATCAAACTCACCTTGGGAAAAATCAAAGTCCCTGTTCTCAAACTTGAAAGAATTATTAAAAGCAAAGAAACTGTTGGAAGAGAGAAAGACAAGATCGTTCTTCCCGTATTAAAAGATGTTATCGAAACAATAAAAGGTTTAAAAAAAATAAAAACATATGGAAAGTAAAAATTGAGGGGCCTCTTGCAGGTTCCTGAAAAGGAGGATTTATGTTTTCATCAAAAAAAAATCATGATAGAAGAGAGTTCTTTCAGCGTTCTGTTTTTGGACTTGCTTCCTTTGGGGTATTGGGCAGCGGCCAGTTTGAAAAAACAAATTTTGACCGCAAAAAAGTTTTTACTTCTTTAAATAAAGGAGAAGATTCGAAGAAGATCGGAATAATTATTTGTGCGCGTTACCAAAGCTGCGGCGGTGGTAAATGTTTAAGGTCAGTCAAGGAGCATGTTGGTGGATTTTCCCTTTACCCCGAAGATATTTCACTTGATGTGGTAGGATTTGGGCAGTGCGGAGGTTGCCCGGGGGTTAATGTGGAATATGTTCCGGAAGAAATGAAAAAGAATGGCGCTGAAGTCATCCATCTGGCGACTGGATTCGTGGTCGGATATCCACCCTGTCCTTATACTGTATATTTTAAAAATTTTATTGAAAGTTTTTATGAAATACCTGTTGTTATAGGAACTCATCCTATCCCCATGAAATATCTGAAAGCCCATAAAAAGCTTTCCTCTATTAATGAGATTAAAAAGGTTGCTCCTTATCTGCTCGATGAGGATAGGAAAATAATGATAGATTACAATTAGCTTGGGTAATTCATAAAAAAGGAGAAAAAATTGAAAAAAAATACTATTGATGTAGCCTGGAACGGCAAGATGTCATTTAAGACATCTTTAAATGGGCACGAGATCATCTTAGATGCAGAGAGTAATGTAGGTGGTGAGGATAAAGGTCCCCGGCCTAAACCATTAATGCTTGTCTCTCTGGGTGGGTGCACAGGGATGGATGTGATTTCTATCTTAGAAAAAATGCGGGTAAAAGTAGAAGATTTTCATGTTCGAGTGGAAGGAGAATTAACCGGTGAGTATCCTAAATACTACCATAAAATACACACTATTTATGAGTTTAAAGGCAAGGATTTACCGCTGGATAAATTAAAAAAAGCAGTTAAACTCTCGGAAGAACGTTATTGTGGAGTTAGTGCTGTTTATAAGCATGGAGCTGAGTTAACTTCAGAGATAAAACTCATTAAGTGAGAGTATAATGAAAATAATTTAAAAGCAATAAAGTACATATTACTATTTATAAACTCGACTGTAAAAAATGAAATTAAAAAAAGATAAAATATATCCTGACTCAGGGGTTGAATTAACCCCCTTTACAGCAATAAATTATGACAAAGTAATGAACATTGCTACCCTGGGTTTTTATCGCGGCTTTATTCACGGGGCAATTAAGGCAATGGATATTCAGAGTGGAGATAAAATTCTCGATTTAGGGTGCGGTACCGGACGTAATGCCTGTATTATGAAAAAATATCTGAGTGATAATGGGATAATAACCGGCATGGATATATCGCCTATAATGGAAAGGCAGTTCAATAAAAAATGTGCTAAATATCATAATATTGATTTTGCCAGGCAAAGAATTGATCTACCATTCTCGATATCAGAGAAATTCGATAAAATATTCATTAGCTTTGTGATTCATGGCTTCCCTCATGAAATCCGCAAAACGGTTCTTAAAAATATTTATACCCATTTAAAACCTGGCGGTGCATTTTTTATGCTTGATTTTTCCGAATTTAAGATGAATGAGATGCCACCCTTGTATCGCTTTGTTTTTAAAAAAATTGAATGCAAATATGCTTTTGATTTTATCGAGCGAGATTGGAAACAGATACTGTCAGATCATAATTTCGCTGGCTTTGAAGAGTTTTTATTCTTCAAGGATTATGTAAGATTATTAAAAGCTAAAAAATTAGATGTCAAAAACTAAGCCGTTTGATAAGTATTCAGATGAATACGAAAGATGGTTTGTTGATAATCATTATGCATTTCAATCTGAATTGAAGGCCATCAAAATGGCTATGCCTGCCATGGGGGAAGGAGTTGAAATCGGGGTAGGAACAGGAGTTTTTGCCGAACCATTGGGAATTAAAGAGGGAATAGAACCTTCCAAAGCAATGCGGGAGAAAGCAAAAAAAAGGAATATCAAGGTTATTGACGCGGTTGCTGAAAAGCTGCCTTATCATGATAAAAGTAAGGATTTTGTATTAATGATAACAACAATCTGTTTTGTTGACGATATTTTTAGATCTTTTAATGAAGCACATCGTATTTTAAAAGATAGCGGCAGTTTAATTATTGGATTTATTGATAGAAACAGTCCGGTTGGAATAAAATATTCAGAACATAAGGAGAAAAGTGTTTTCTATAAAGATGCCTGCTTTTATGGAACAGGAGAATTATATGGAATATTAAAAAATACCGGATTTGAGATTGAAAATACATATCAGACTGTTTTTGGAAGATTAGATGAAATCAATAATCTTCAAGAGGTGTTCACAGGATATGGACAAGGTAGTTTCGTAGTGATAAAGGCAAAAAAAGGATAGCAATCATAAGAGCCTTTTAATAAGATAAGATAAATGTATAAACATCTTTTTGGCCCGGTCCCATCCCGCCGCTTAGGAATGTCTTTAGGTGTTGACCTTGTTCCGCATAAAGTATGTTCACTGAATTGTATTTATTGTGAATGCGGCCGCACCACTGAGCTAACTTTAAAAAGAAAAGAGTATATTTCCTATATAGAAGTAGTAAAAGAGTTAAAACACTATTTCAGAAATAATCCTGCCCCGGATTATATTACTTTTTCAGGTGCCGGTGAACCTACTCTTAACTCCCGCTTTGGGGATGTTTTAAAATTCATTAAATCAAATTACCCAGATATCCCTGTTGCTGTCCTGACTAATGGAACCCTTTTTTATCAAAAACAAGTCAGAAAAGAACTTCTGGATGCAGACCTTGTGCTGCCCTCATTAGATGCAGCCTCAGATCTATCTTTTCGTAAGATCAACCGCCCCTTTCATAAACTTAATATTAATGAATATATACAAGGTCTTGGAGATTTTAGAAAAGAATACAGAGGCAAGATATGGCTGGAAGTTTTAATCCTTCCCGGCTATAACGATAATACCGAAGAACTGCAAATACTTAAAGAAGCCTTTAAAAAGATCAAACCTGACAGCATCCAATTAAATACCCTTGACAGGCCTGGAACAATTGCCGGTTTAAAAGCGGCAAGTAAAGATAAGTTGCAAGAAATTGTTGATTTTTGGGGACTTGACAATGTTGAGATCATTGCAGCCGCCCCGGAGCGAAAGAATATTAAATCTTATCGTAAAGATACTGAAAACGCCATTTTGGAAACAATATCCAGAAGGCCTTGTACTGTTGCTGATCTTGGGAAAATTCTCGGTTTACATATCAATGAGATCAATAAATATCTTGATGTTTTAGCATCAGAGAACAAAATTAAGTCTGTCCGTCAGGAAAGAGGTTTATTTTATAAGCTGATATAAATAACCAACCTGAACTATTCATAAAATATTGTTGGATTAATTAGGAATTTTAAATATAATAAATCAACCTTGTATTATGGAACAAACAATTTTATTATCACATTTTATCCAACAACAGGAGAAAAAGCATGGAACAGGTGAAAAAGTTACTTAAAGATTCTGCTGCTATTAGATTTTCCGTTCTTGGTATGATCAGTGTGCTTATGTTTGGCACATACTGGTTCCAGGATGGTCTCGGCCCTCTGAAAGGATTGTTTGAAAGCCAGCTGGGATTTACCAGTACTCAGTTCGGGCTATTGATCAGTTCAACGACCTGGGCCAATCTGGCTTTGATGATCATCCTTGGTGGCATGGCTCTGGACCGCTGGGGCATTCGCAAGACCGGTATCATTATGGCTGTTATCGCTACTGCAGGAGCCTTTGTTGTTGCCCTTGGCAGCATGGGCGTTTTCGGTACAGGAAAATCCGCCATGTTGATCTCCATGATGGCTGGCCGTATTCTTTTCGGGGTGGGGTTGGAAACGACCTGTGTTTTGATTTCGCGGACAGTCGTTAAATGGTTCAAAGGCAAAGAACTGGCAACCGCCATGGGATTAAATGTGGTGGTGGGTCGACTCGGCAGTTTCTTTGCCATTTCTTTCGGACTGGATATTGCCAGTGGGAGAGTGTCAACTGCGCTTATCACAGCCGCTTCCATCATCGGACTGGGCACACTTATGTTCCTGGCTTATTTCATTTTTGACATAAAGCTGGACAAACAGCTGGCCGAGACTGCCACAGAAACACAGGAAGAAAAATTCAGCTTCAAGGATGTCATTAAACTTATCATCAACCCATCCTTTATCTATATTGGCCTGCTCTGTGTTGCTTTTTATTCGGCTGTTTTCCCATTCTTGCAGTACGCGCCTGACCTTCTGGTCAATAAATTCGGTTTCACTTTTACCATGCCTGATCTGGGGGACATGACCATCTGGCAAAAAATCGCGGCCTACCTTCAGAACGGGCCAAAAGTCAGCGGCCTCATTCCCCTGGGCACGATCATTTTCACACCTATCTTCGGACGCCTGGTAGATAAAAAAGGTAAAGCTGCCTCTCTAATGGTTCTGGGTTCCCTGCTTCTTATCTATGCACATGTGACCCTTTCTCTGTTAAACAGTGTCTTACTGGGTTACACAGGCCTCTTTGCTCTGGGCATTGCTTTTTCCCTGGTCCCGGCTGCTATGTGGCCGTCAGTTGCCAAGATCGTTTCTGAAAATCGCCTGGGAACAGCATACGCGACCATGTTTACTATTCAGAACTATGGACTATCATTGTTCTATTTTGGCATAGGCAAGGTGCTGGATATCTTTAATCCAAAAATTGTGGAACAGATCCAGTCTGTTCGGGAAACTCTTCTCGCTCAAGGATTGAGCAAAGCCGCCATTGCTCAGAAGATCGAATCAATGCAGACCGCCGGAGAAATCCCTCCCTACAACTATACACTTCCTATTCTTATGCTGGTGGTCTTAGGCGTGATTTCGATCTTTCTGGCATTCCAATTAAAACGAGCGGATAAAAAGCAGGGATATGGCCTGGAACTTCCCTTTCACAAGAAGTGATTCAGGGCAAGGTAGAATAACCGGCTAATTCGCCTAAAGAGAGTTCAGGGACCAGATAATTGATCCTATAGACTATTTTCTTTATTTAGATCAAGTCTTCGTTTCTTCTTTAAGTAGGGTGCTCCATTTTTCATCCAATCGGGCATAGGCTTACCCTTTAAATAATAGTCGAAATACTGCTTCATGCGCTTCTGGAAGTCTTTCTGATTCTCTTCTTTAGCAAGATGATGCGGTTCTCCCGGGTAAGAGAGGAAGATCACTTCTTTTCCCAGATACCGGGCAGCATTGTAGTATTCTAATGACTGGAGCCAGTCGACCGAACCATCTTCAGTCCCATGCAGAAGCATAAAGGGGGTTGAGATCTTTTGGGCATTCTGGATGGCAGACTGGCTGCGGTAGAGCTGGTGGTCCTTCCATGGATCTGTACCCATACGTCCCTGGCTGCGGGAATAGTACGAGTGGTTGTTATTGCCGGAACTTTTGAATACCTGATTAAACTCGCCTTCTAGGCATGATGGAGCAGCGCCAGCTACCACACAAGCAAATTGATCGGTCTGAGTTACTATATAGGCTGCCTGGAATCCGCCCCAGCTATGTCCCTGCAGGCCGATGTGTTCCGGGTCGGCATAACCAAGCTCGATAACCTTGTTTACAGCACTGCAGATACAGTCAAGCGAAGATGTGCCTGGTTTTCCGATCTCAAAGATAATATCTGGCATAAGAACCAGGTATCCGTCACTTGCATAGGTTGACATATGGGGCCTGTCATCATAGGTCGGCATAGAATACTGGTGGAGGCGCTGTGACATCTTTTCATAAAAATATACCAGCATGGGGTACTTCTTGCCCTCTTCATAACCTGCCGGCAGGGTCAGGGTCGCTTGCAGTTTTTGGCCACTGCTGTTTGCATAGTCGATTAAAATCCGGTGTCCCCAGGCATATTCTTTTTGCTGGGGATTGGCATCGGTTATTCTTTTTGCATTGGAAAAATCCAGGCCGCTTACATAATAATCCGGGAAATCAGTAAAAGTCTCTCTGGTGTATACGAGGGTGTCGGCTTTTTTGGATTTAAGGGGGGAACTGAAATGTTTATCCGTATAGATAAGCTTTTGCGGCTTTGCCCCGATTGTTAAGGAATAAAAACCGGATTTTTTTGTCCATTCCCCATAGGCTGAAAGCAGCAGCGGCTTGGAAGTGTTGATGAACTTTTCTTCGGCATCCAGTTTTACATAACGAAACCGGATTTTTTCTCTGCTGCCTGTACTCTTAGTGATATTTGTTGGATTTTTCCCGTCTAAGGGCAAAAGCCAGAGGTCATATTTGTGGTTGATTATGACTGCCTTGCCGTCTTTGGTCCAGCCTGCCAGACCGAAGATAGGCTTTTCATCAGGATGGTCATCCTCTTCGTCCACAAAAACCACCGGCGCTTCAGAAGAGAGGTTGGTCTTTGTTCCCTTTTTAAAATCATAAACCCAAATATGTTTATTTTGTAGGTAGAGGAAATGCCGGCTGTGTGGCGACACTCCCAGTGTCTGTCGGATTCCTTTGATGATAAGTTGACGCTTTCCAGTATAAGTATCGATGGCATAATAATCGGCTTGCCTGGTTTCTACATCCGAAAGATAAGGCTTGTTGTCTCTCCCCACTCCCCATTGGCCCTCATGGGTAAGGGTAATAGTGCGTATATTTTTGTCAGCAAGTTGAATAAATTTTTTCTCCTTCAAATGGTAGGTTGATCTGTAGGTAAAATTAAGGTCATATTTAAAACGGTTTTTCTGAAGAGACTGGATTTTTTCATCCTTCCAATGCCAGATGTTCACATTAGGCAAGGCCTCTTTACTTTTTTCCGGTTTCTTTTCCTGCTCTTTAATCCCGCAGAATATCCGGGACAGGTCTTCACTCCAGATTAGGGCCCGGTTCTCCTCTGTTCCCTGTCTTCTTCGTCTCTGGGGCAAAGCTCTTTCGGATATTACCATCTCTTTTGGAAACTTGGGATCTTTAGATGGGTCGTACTCGAAGCTGGCGAATGACTCCCCGTCCAACCCGGTAAAGGCTAAAAGGACATTATCTTTTTCCCACAAGTTTTTCTCTTGTTTTCCTTTAAGGACAGCCAGGGCAGTGCCTTTTTTGTCCCAAACGATTTGAGCATAATCCAGCTTGCCTGTATCTAAAGGAATAAGTCGGTCTTTCAAAAGTTTTAACAATAGGATTCCATTACCTTCTTTGTTTTCAGCATCAATAGTATAGGCCAGCAGGGTTCCCTGCTTATTAAACTTGTATTCAGCGACATTTCCCATGTTTTGAGAAAGGCCTGTTTCCAGATTACGGAGCACAATGTCTGTTCCATTATGTGTTGCTTTTTTATTGAGCTTAGCTTTTTTTGCCAGAAAAAACTTTGAATTTTTGGAAAAATCTATCGCTGCAGTATTTTCTAGCGTGTATTTTTCACCTGAATCTAAGTTCAGAAGTTCTCCCTTGAAAGGAACAGGCTTTTTTTCCTTTTTAAGCTTTTTCTCCTCCTCCTTGGATACACCTATCAAATAAGCTGCCCAGCGCGAATCTTCTGAAAATTTTGCTTTTATGCCGCAAAAGATTTCATAGGTTTTATCAGAGGCTAAATTCTTAAAATACAGAGTGGAATCTCCCCCATTGGGCCGGAAGCTGTAACTGACCCAATTGCCGTCAGATGAGATGAGGGGAGAAGAGATATGTTTCCAGAGCGGATAGTCCTCCAGGTTTAATACCTTATCCTCATTTGCTGCGGCAAGATTAAAAGCAAAAATTAGAACCAAAAAAATAGGCAATAGATGTTTTCTTTTAAAGTTCATGTTTATCTCCTGAAATATAAATATCACTTAACTGGGAAAGTAGGGGCTATTTCTTTTGCTGATTATTAGGCTGTTTTATACTATATAATCCTCTTTTTCCATTTCTTTTAATTCCTGCTGAACTGCGGCTCTTACTTTCTCCGGCATTTTATTTTCCCGTTCCAGCATCGTTTTTAATCCTTTGCCTATCCCGTCGTTTATGAAATACGGTTTGACAAATTTTGAATCCCAGGTCCGGTCTTTAAAGGAACGGCTCTCCAATCTTTCAAAGAAACTCTTGATCCCCTTTTTCGGGTCGCCCTCGATCTCACGGAAATAAGAGCCATAAATATGCATGGAATCACAGATATCTACATAGCGCCCCACGCTGACTCGTTTTCCTATTTTTTTTGAGAGGGCTTCCGCTATTTTTCTCATCAGCGTTGTAAGGGCAATAACATTTTCAAACCAAGCTTTAAATAGATCCCGGCTTCGCCAGTGGGTATTCATATTAAAAACATATCCGCCTTCCCCATCTTCACAAAGCCGTCCCCAGACTCTTTGTAAACAGGGAGGGTCCTCTGTGGGGGGGTCAAGTTTCGGATTCCAGGTGATAGCCTGGGCTCTGCGTGTGTAGCCGGTTTGGGAGAGCTTATTGATCAAATAGTCGATCTGATTTATGGTCTTGTCTTCGATCTTATATTCAAAAAGCCTTTCATGATAAGTATAGGTCCAGCGTGTGTCTTTGCTGTCAGAGGCTTTTACGATTTCTTCAAGGGGTTTGACCCAGTAATCGTGCGCCCCATGTACGACTTCCATAACATATTCAGCAAGCCCGCCCAGCCCGTCTGCAAAAGAGCGGTGGAACCTCGGCTGGCTGAAAGGCCGGTTAACACAGATGATGACGGTTGCATCGCGGCTGGGGGGGTCTTCCGGGCGGTCATACTCAGTCCTGATACTGATCCCATTGTCCCAAACTGTTTTGATTGCTTTCTCATAGGCTGAAGGTATTGTGTCCTCACAGATTTTTAAGACCGGAATATTGCCAGATTTCATGGGGCCTCCTATTTTTTTAATGATTGCAGAGAGCTCTTTTCTGCCAGGCAAAGGATATCCCAGATTCAATTGTGAAGTCAATTGAGTTATGGTTTAAATTCTTTCAATTTTAAATCTTTAATTGGTTTGAGATGTTTGGTGTTGCTCGAAACAAGGGTTTTATTATTTTCAACTGCTGTTGCTGCAATGATCGCGTCTGCTGCACGTAGACCTGAGGATAATGAATATTCTTCAATATAGATGGAGGCGCGGTGGCCGATATTTTCGGTAATAGGAAGTACCCTGAAATTATATTCAGATAAGAAATCTTTTGTGTGCTTATGCTGAGATTTATTTTGAGCGCATTGAAGCAGTTCCATGTATGACAGGATAGATAAAAATCTATCTGCTGTGTGGTCTGTAAGTTTTGAGGCTTTTTCGTTTCCTCTCTGGATCCAGATAAAAATATCAGTATCAAAAATCATTAATATCGTGCCTTTCTCAAGTCTTTCATTTCTTCAGCAACTGTCTTTTTAAGCTTTCTGCGCATTCCAAAAAAAGGATGGTCTTTAACTTTTTTATTCATATCATTTATTATCGGAGAAATTATTCCCTTTACTTTTCCATGATAAAGAATCTGCACTTTTTCATTTCTAGCCAATGCCTTTAAGACATTATTCATTTTATATCTAAGATCAACGATTGAAGCTTTCACTGGCTATCTCCTAATATGTATAATATGATTATACATATTACAAGATGCCTGTCAAGAGAATAGTCTTCCCTTTTCTCTTATATAACGCTTGCTAAGGATAATTTTCTCATATGATTAGTTAAGGCTATCAAAATAGGGATCAAGTCTTCATATTCCACATTACAATATTCTTGTCAATTTTATAATGCTTCATATGTGGAATATGAAGACTTGATCCCTCTCATGGGTGCTAAAAATATGTCCTGGCTCCTGCATAGTGCTTTCTAAAATAGGTGCTGAAGAGGGAATCGATGCGGATTTTTTTGTTTCTCCCCGGGGCATGGATAAAGCTGCCATTTCCCGTATAGATTCCCACGTGAGAGATTCTCTGGCTGCCGGATGTTCTGAAAAATATCAGGTCGCCCCTATGAAGTTTCTCTTTTTTTACTGGAGTTCCAGTTCGGAACTGTCCCTCTGCAGAGTGAGGCAGATTCAATCCGATCAACTGATAGACTGTCATTGTCAGACCGCTGCAGTCAAATCCCTCTTCTGGTGAACTGCCTCCCCACTGGTAAGGGATATCAAGATAGGATTCGGCCCGGCTGACGATCTCATTGCGGATATAAGTGGGGCCCAACTCAGACTCTTTTTTTAGAGCATAACTTTCCGGGCTTACAATATAGAACTCTTTTATAAAGCCGGCATCAAGAATACTCTGGGCTCTTTTCTGAGCAGTGCTTTTTAAAGTAAAGTCACCGAATCTGACCTTGTACAGGCCTGATCTATGCTCAAAGTAATAAGCGTTGAGGTTAAACTTGTTAAGACGCCTGGCCAGGCGTGCCGCATTTTTATAATTTCTAAAAGCGCCTACCTGGATGGTATAGCCGGTCTGGGTAAGCTCGATTTCTGCAGGTTCAAGGGATGGGGGAGGAGATACCCGGATCTGGCGAGCACATCCTGCTGCCAGTAGTAATAAGCAAAGTAAAAAAAAAGGATAACTCCGCCTTATCATAGTCATTGGAAACTTTATAACGCAGGCAGATTTGGGTGTCAATTAAATAATCGAGAGGTTTTTTGAACTTATTGTCCTTAATATCCGTATAAGTAATTGAAACTACTTGTCGAAAAAAATTACTCCATATAGAAGGAGAGGTATTATGAAGAAGATCAGCCTTATATTTTTATTTATTTTTACTATGTTTGGACAATTATCTTTTGGAGAGGAAGAGGTCCTTACCATATCTCTGGATGATTGTATTCTTAAAGCCATGCAGAATAACCTGAACATAGCTGTCGAAGTATACAATCCTGAGATAGCTGATGTCTCACTGCTGAAGTCCAAAGAGCAGTTTATGCCTACGTTTGATCTAACCCTGGGAAATAGAAGAAATGCGAATCCTTCCTACTGGTTCATCCAGGGTGAAGAAACAGTTATCAGTAAATTTAGAAACTACTCTTTGTCTGTGAACCAGAAAATCCCCTACGGAGGAAATTTTTCGATTTCTTTGGATAGCTATAAATCAGATACTAATGAAGCATTCCAGCTTATTAATCCCCGCTATGGAAGCACGATCAGATTTGATTTTTCCCAGCCGCTTTTAAAGGATTTCGGTTTTGAAACCAGCCGCAAAGAGATTCTTCTTGCCCGGAACAACCTGGATATCTCTCAGAACCAGTTTAAGACTGTACTTATGGATACAGTGTATTTGGTTCAAGAAGGATATTGGAATCTGGTTTATGCTATCGAAGATTTTAAAGTCAAACAGCAATCCCTGCAGCTGGCCAGAGACCTGCTGAAAAAGAACAAAAAAGAAGTCGAAGTCGGCAAAATCGCCCCTATAGAGATCCTTAATGCTGAGGCAGTAGTTGCCTCCCGTGAGGCTGATATTCTCCAAGCTGAGACACTTATCCGGAAAATGGAGGATAACCTAAAAAACCTGCTTAACCTTTCCATAGAATATGGAGCAGAACTTGAAAAAATCGTTCCCCTAGATGAACCGAGATTTGAAAAAGTTGCAGTTTCTTTTGAGGCAGCATTACAACAGGCTGTGCAAAACCGGCCTGATATAAAAATTAATGCAACAACTATAAAAACCAATGAATTAAATTTTAAGGTCGCTAAAAACCAGATGCTTCCTGGATTAAGCTTGGACTTTTCCTACTGGAGTCCGGGAGTTTCTGGAGATAGGGTTCTTTATCTGAATGACAATCCGTTTTCTGGGGTAATAGTCGGCAAAGATAAGGGAAGTGCTGGAGATTCTATCAAGGATGCTTTTAACCAGCTTTATAAAAACTGGACTGTTGGGCTTACTTTAAGTGTTCCTTTGAGCAATTTCATTACCAGAGCTGATTTTGTTAAAGCCAGGATGCAGCTGGAACAGAGTCTTGTGGCCCAGGAAAATGTGAAAAAACTGGCTGTATTGGAAGTCAAGGATGCGGTAAGAGACATCAATACAAATTCAAAGCGGGTAGAGGCCTACAGGGTGGCGCGAGAATTGGCGGCAAAACGGCTGGAAGCCGAGGAGAAGAAACTAAATGTCGGGCTGACAACTAATTATTTTGTACTTCAGTACCAGGAAGAAATGGCTACAGCCCGTTCCTCTGAGCTTAAAGCCCTGATTGACTATAACCTGGCCCTGGCAAAACTGGAAAAAGCAGTTGGTACCAGCTTGGACATGCGGAATATAAAAATTACTGATATGCAGTAAGATTTAATTTGACAAATTTGCTTCCGCTTTTTAAGTATTTTTCCAAGGAGGGGAGAATGAAGTCAGGCTCTATAGTTTTGATATTTGCTGTAATGCTCCTGGCGGCATGTTTAGGTCCTGAAAGGACAGAACCGGCTGATCTGGTATTGCGAGGGTGTAAAGTAGCAACTGTAGATGCTGATTTTTCCATACATGAAGCCATAGCTGTGAAGGGGGATAAGATCATCTTTGTAGGCAGCAATAAGGATATTGATCAATATATCAGCCCTGAAACCAAGGTTATAGAGCTGGAAGGAAAACTCGTCCTTCCCGGGCTTATCGACTCTCATGCCCATCTGCACAGCCTGGGTGAAGAACTTACATATCTGAATATAACAGGCACAACCAGTTTCTCTCAAATAATCGATATTGTCGCAGAAAGGATTAAAACTGCTGAGCCGGGCGAATGGATAATCGGGGGCCGTTGGGACCAGAATGACTGGGAGGACAAAACTTTTCCAATACACGATGCCTTAAGCAAAGTCTCGCCAGATAATCCAGTTTATTTAGGGCGAATAGATGGTAATTCCGCTTTTGTTAACCGGAAAGCCCTGGAAATCTCAGGGATAACCAGAGATACCCAGGACCCGTTCGGGGGTGTTGTCCTACGCAAGCCTAATGAAGAGCCAAGCGGAGTATTAATTAACCGGGCAATGAACATTGTTTTAAAGCACAAACCAGAGAATTCGCCCGAACAGGCTAGAGATAAATTTTTAAAAGCAGTAGAAAGCTGCCTGGCGGCGGGACTTACTGGAGTCCATGAGGCCGGCGTAGGGCCGGCTGAGATCGGTCTCTATAAAGATTTGATCGAACAAGGTCAGCTTCCTCTCCGTTTGTATGCTATGCTGGGTAAGCAGGAAATGTCTACTCTGGAAGGCGATCTGGTTTCATATTTTAAAAAACACCGTATAGAGAATTTCGGCTCCCATTTCCTTTCTGTACGCAGTATTAAACTTTTTTTTGATGGAGCACTGGGCTCCCGGGGAGCAGCTTTTTTCGAGCCTTATACAGATGATCCAGGCGAAAAAGGCCTGTTAAGGATCACACCCGAATATATCACCAAAGTCGCTCGAGCAGCTCTTGAAGCTGACATGGGAGTAAATACCCATTGTATTGGTGTCCGCGGCAACCGCCTATGTCTTGACGCCTATGAGACAGCCCTAAAAGAACACCCGGATAAAGATCACCGCTTTAGGATAGAACACGCCCAGATCGTAAGGGCCGAAGATATAGAAAAGTTTGTCTCTCTTGGTGTGATTCCGGCCATGCAGCCGACTCACTGCACTTCAGATATGTCTTTTGTGGAAACAAGGGTGGGGAAACAGAGGGCCGCCGGAGCTTATGCCTGGAGGTCTTTTCTTGAGGCTGGGTGTATTATTCCCTGTGGTTCCGATTTTCCGGTAGAGTCGAATAATCCGATGTTAGGCATCTATGCCGCCATAACCCGCCAGGATGCTGTTGCAAGGCCAGAAGGGGGATGGTTTCCTGAGCAGCGCATGACTATTCAGGAAGCAGTTAAAGGTTTTACTATCTGGGCAGCTTACGCCGCCTTTCAGGAGGACATCCTGGGTTCGATAGAAGTCGGAAAATTGGCGGATTTTACAGTACTGGATAAGGATATTCTAAAAATCGCGCCTCAGGAGATCCTTACTACTAATGCTGTTTTTACTATTGTTGGAGGGAAAGTCCGATTTCACTAAACGGGTTCCTATGTATACACTTCCCGTCGTGCCGTGGATGGAGATAACATCGCGATTACGGATCTTATAGCGAATTATGCCGTCTTTCCCGACAATCACAGCTTCGCGCTTTTGTGAGTCTACCTGCAAGCCCGTTGCGCCCATGACTGCGTTATAGTCTCTTTTTTCAATGCCGTTGACCGCAATAGCGGCGTGAGAAGTCGACCCGCCTTTTGATGCGAGCAAGGCGTCAGCTGAGAGTATCAAGGGGATATGCTCCGGAGCTGGACTTTCTAGGACCAAGAGCAAGCCGTCTAAATCGTCTCGCTCTGAAAGATCCTCGTGCCTGAGCTTCTCAAGTTCCTCTTTGTCGAAGGTAACGATGCCACGAAAAGCACCGCCACGAATACCGATACCCTGTGTTGCCTCTCTGCCTGGGTCTTTAAAGGCCGTCACCTTCTGATTCTTCCCAATCTCTGCTGCCCTGGCTTGCAGGATGCTGAGAACTCCGTGCTCGACAGTAAACTCGATTTCCTGGTCCGTTCCCATAAACCGCCGCAGCTTAGCGATGCAGTGGCGCAAACGTCGGGCTAGCATAGGCATTAACGACTCGAGCTCCCCGATAGGCTTGAAAGATATTGACTTTGTTAAACCGCCGACAAGGTCGTCACCCGCAGCTGAAAATTTAAAGTCTCCTGTAAGGGTGCGTACACCCAGCTCTGTGACATGGCTCCGCGGGATCACTCCGGTAAGTGATGCCTGAGTTTCGTCCATGCCAATGCGAATATCATCGCTCTTCTGGTTCCCCATCGCCATTTCCTGGACTATCGCTGCCGTTTGCCATGAGTCGCAAATGCCCTTGATCTCACGATATCGGCAAGCTGCGTTGCTGTTCCAGGAGTCGAACACTGCGTGCAAGGCCGTGAATAACTGTTTGAGAGGATCTTGAAGCATATCCTCCAAAGCCTTGCCATATCCCTCTTTTTGGAGGATGTTCTTTGTTACATCAGCGATCTCCTTCATTTTTTCCCACGGCAGGTCGTGTTTATATTTCACTTTGTATCGCTGTTTGATTTTATCCACGATATTGTATGATTCCATGTCTAGGCCCCATACAGTCTGCCCGAATGAAGCGAGAAACCGCCGATACGAGTCGTAGGCACACCAGGGATTCTTTTTAGCCAGACTATTTACAATCTCATCGTTCATTCCTACGAAAAGCACTGTTGATAGCATTCCCGGCATGGAAAATACCGAGCCGCCGCGGATGGCGAGCAACAGGGGATGATCGGGGTCTCCAAACCTTTTGAAGAGGCCGGTCTGCTTGGAGATGTCGTTTTCAAGGATTCGGAGGTGTTTGACGACCTCATCATATATCTTCTGATCAACGTCAACTATTATTTCGCACTGGCGGCAATTAAAATTCCCGTTTTCTTGGATATATAAGCTTTCATTCATACAACCTTCAAAAACGAAGCTCTCAGATGCTCTGTCATCCATTT